>Ga0164290_1000624_pt1 | contig 100809 bp, 84 predicted proteins | sample Micstemetagenome_FD_108782 | JGI IMG/M metagenome (GOLD analysis project Ga0164290, IMG submission 108782) | Contaminated culture microbial community from soil near Moab, Utah, USA - Microcoleus steenstrupii SON62 (Illumina Assembly) | ecosystem: Environmental > Terrestrial > Soil > Soil crust...
ACCACCCCATCCACTACCGTTACCGAAGCCCCCACCCTGCAGTGCAGGCTCTTAACGGTGGTGGTTACACTCACAACCGGGTAGTGTGGCCTGCCCGTGGGGATATACACCGCAGAAGTTTCTACAGGCACCTGGTTGCCGCTCCAGTTGGCGGCATTTTCCCATTCGGTACTGATATTACCGAGCCAGGAAAAACCGGTAGCCGTTGGCGTTACATCGGCACTCCAGAGTTCCCAGCCATGCACTTTGTCATCGGCATAAAAAACCACTTTATCAGCAATGGGAGATATGGCCACCGGGTTGGCATTGCCAGGTCCGGGAAAGATATCTTTTGTCATAATGGTGCCTTCAGTTGTGCCATCACTTCTCCATAATTCTATTCCATGAATGGAATCGGTGGCCCTGAAATACAAAATACCATTTACATTGGTCAGCATTTCTGGTGCGCTGCCGGTATTGCCTGGAAGAATATCTTTTACCAGTACAGTGCCTTCTGAAGTGCCATCGGTTTTCCAAAGTTCAGCATTGCCGGTATTGCCGGAAGCCGTAAAAAATATCGTGCCGTTTACATCCGTAAAGTTTTTGGGAACAGATCCGCCACTTCCCGGGTTGATATCTTTTACCAACACTGTACCTTCCAATGTACCATCCGATTTAAACAGTTCCTGGCCCATACCGGGTGCATTGGCAAAATAATAAAGCGTGTTATCGATAACCGTGAGTGACCTTGGAGTGGAGCTGGATGCTCCTGGTATAGATTCTTTAAAAATATACGTGCCGGCTTCGGTGCCATCACTTCTCCAGAGTTCATCACCGTTTACGCCGTCATTGGCAGTAAAAAATAAAAGGTCATTCAGTTTTACCAGGTTTTGCGGGTAAGAAGTGAATATACCGGGATTTATATCTTTCACCAGTACAGTACCGGCTGCGGTGCCATCCGTTTTCCAAAGTTCAAAACTGCCGGTGGGGCCAGCAGCATTAAAAAAAATGGTACCGTTAACGTTAGTAAGAAATATGGGATTGGAGGATTCTGTACCCGGGAAGATATCTTTCACCATCACGGTGCCGGCTTCGGTGCCATCACTCTTCCAGAGTTCCTGGCCAGCGGCTGCAGACCGGGCGGTAAAATACAGGGTATCATTCAAATTGATAAAGTAATCGGGGAAGGAACCAACGGAACCGGGATTGATATCCTTTATCATCACCGTACCGGCTTCCGTGCCATTTGTCTTCCACAGTTCATGACCACTGGTACTATTGGCATTATTCGCAGAAAAAAATACCGTCTTGCCTACTTTGAGAAATGAACGGACACCGTTGCCGCCAACCCCACCCAAATTTTTCAGCAACCGGGTGCCTTCAAAAGTGCCATTTGTTTTCCATAACCCTCCGCCGTAGCGCCCGGTATCGGCTCCAAAGTAGAGTACGGTATCTGCCAGGTAATAACTGTTAAACCAGGAGCCGGGGTTAGTGGTATCAATATCTTTCAACATAAAAGTGCCGGCATCGGTACCATCGCTCCTCCACGGCTCAGCACCGGTGCCACTGATGAGATCACCTGTTAGGTATCCATCATTTACAAAATAAACCAGGCTATCGGCAGCGTATATGTTACTTATTGTATAAGGATACGTTGAATCCCTTTCACCAATATCCAGCTTTACAGTTCCTGCTTCTGTTCCATCACTTTTCCAAAAGGCCCAATTGTCGGAAATAGTGGCAAAATAAACATGACCGTTCATGCCCGCCAGGTAACTTGGGTTTCCTCCAAAAATACCGGGCACCAGGTCTTTTACCAGTACAGTACCAGCTTCTGTTCCGTCGCTTTTCCAAAGTTCGCCACCGTTGATCCCCTCATCTCCTCTAAAAAAAAGCGTTCCATTTACGCTCGCCAGGTTATTGTTGTCTATATCTTTAACCATCAGAGTTCCTGCTTCTGTTCCATCCGTCTTCCATAATTGCGACCCGAATGCTGCGCCTGCAGAAAAAAATACCTCCTGCCCGATAACGGTAAAATTGGAAAGATAAGATGTCCGTAGCGAATCAATATCTTTTACCATTACCGTACCACTATCTGTACCATCGCTTTTCCAAAGTTCACCCTGCGCATTGGGTAAATTTAAAGGCGTAAAAAAAAGGGTACCATTAAAATTGAACAGGTAATAAGGACGTGAGGGTGCGCTTCCCGGATTTAGATCCATCACCATCACAGTACCTTCTGCTGTGCCATCTGTTTTCCACAACTCAGCACCGTATGGTCCATTTTCACCTGCCCTGAAAAAAATGGTGCCGTTTACGTTGGTCAAATCTCCGGGCTTGGAGCCCGTGCTGCCGGGAACAATATCTTTTATTAATACGGTGCCTGCGGCTGTGCCGTCGCTTTTCCATATTTCACTTCCTGTATCATTGGTGCCTCCAATAAAATATAACACGCCGTTGTTATTTACAAAATAGTCCGGAACAGCCGTTGTAAAACCACCTTTGATCCTCACTGTTCCAGCTTCCGTGCCGTCCGATTTCCATAATTCGTGACCGGCCGAAAAACTGGAAGAATAAACTGAAAAAAACAGGGTACCGTTTACGTTGGTGAAATTGTCAGGCGATGATGATCCGAAGGGATTGATGTCTTTCACCAGCACTGTTCCTTCCCTGGTGCCATCCGTTTTCCATAATTCTGCTCCAAGGTAACTGTCGTCAGCAGCAAAATAAGTGATACCACCCGCTGTCAGGTAATTGGAAACGATTGATCCCCTGTTGGAATAGCGACAAATATCTTTTAGCAGCGTGGGCGTTTGAGCTGATGAATGAACAGCAAAAAGAACCAGTAAACAGGAGTAGAAGTACTTCATACAATAGGTATTAAGGGGAATTATTAAAAGTTTGTTACTGCTTTGGTATTAAGTGTAACTGTTATAAAGGTAAGGGAAGTGTTTGTTAATCTGTCTGGTTCTCTTCACCTTTCGGAATAAGTGCAGCTTCATCCATCTACTGTAGAAAAGATTACACATCCGTGCTTAATACCGTTTAGTTACAACCTGAAAAAACACTGGCGTGATTTTTCCATTACACGATATTGAATAAATATGTTGCGTGGCAGCACCGGTGTATGGATACAGAAACTTCTAATATTATACAATCTAAGACTATGAAAAGAAATACAGAAAGCGCTTCAACAAGCAAGCCCAAAAAAGATACAACAATAAAAAAAGATTTGCCGGCAAAAAACAATATGACCAGCAGCAAAAAAAATACAGCCTCGCAAACACCAGGATTGAACCAGGCGGCCATAACAAGAGATGACCTGTTGCCTTCAGATGGTGACAACCTCACCAACTAGTTACTTTATGATCATCTATCAGACATGAAACACCTGTCTATACCTTACTATAACTAAAAAAATAATAATAAATGAAAACATTTTCCGCTTCCCGTTTATCAGAAGGAAATAAAACTTTTCCTATCAAGATCGTTATCGACAGCAAAGGGGTTACTATCAAACATCCAGGTATGTTTGGTGGCAAGGAAGAAATGGTACCCTTTACCAGGATATCAAAAGTAGATGTGGATACTCCATTGGTTGGCTATTCCACCATCATTATACATTCCACCGGGCATGGAGAGATCAGTGCCCACGGTTTTACAAAAGCCGAAGTAAATGAAATGAAAGAATTGATGTTTGAAAGGATATGAGGGATAAACAAGACAACCACTTTCACCTTTTAGTGCCGGTCTCAATTTTTGTTTTGAATATTCAAATCAGCGGAAGTTTAAACGAAACCGGTGATAATATATCAGTCAACTGGACTTTTAAGGGCTTTAATAACCAGGTGTGAAAGGCTATATATAAAAAATTCCCCGGTTTTTCAACCAGGGAATTGAGCGGAGAGAGAGGGATTCGAACCCCCGGACCTTTGACAGTCAACGGTTTTCAAGACCGCCGCATTCGACCGCTCTGCCATCTCTCCGGGTGCAAAATAATAGTCTTGCACCTTAACTGCCAAAAAAAACTTGAAAACTCTAACAGGATTGGCTTAAATACCAGCAAAATCAACACTTACCGTTGATAAAAAAAATATCCACCGATGGAGAAAACTCCTGAATTTTAGCTCAAACACAATCAACATGGTGAAAACAATGACCGTTGCGTTGCTGCTGCTGGGCAACATCCTATATGCTCAGCAGGATACTGCCACTATAAAAAGTTCCATACACACTTTTTTTACAGGCATGCAACACAACGACACTTCCCTCATCAAAACATCGCTTGACACATCTTGCTTTTTATATACAATTATGCAGAAAAAAGATGGCAGCACTTTACTACAGGCCGAAACCGTGGAGGAGTTTTTACAACAGGTAGCCAAAATGAAAGGCCAAAACCTGGATGAACAGCTATTAAGCTATGATATAAAAATGGATTGTTCCATGGCCATAGCTTGGACGCCATATAAATTTTATTTTAATGGGCAGTTTTCACATTGCGGTGTAAATGTGTTCACACTCATAAAAAGAAACGATCAATGGAAAATCATGGGCATTACGGATACAAGGAAAAAAATGGGTTGTGATGACCTGCATTAACCTTCCTTTATGTATTTGTTATTTATGTAGCAATCCAGTCACCATGAATTTTCAATTCTTAATATGGGAAAACAGATCAACTGAAAAAACTGGTCATCGTACTGCGGTTCTTTCATTGTTTCGTTGCAAGCAACGGCTTCGGTTTTTACAGTACAGCGCTTTCAAACAGCTTCACTTCATCTGCCAGTTTTGCATCAAGCGATCTGTCATTAATTGTACCATCCACTACATTAAAATTACCAGGAAAGTCTCCCAATGAAAATAAGCCCACAGGTCTTCCACCCCACCTTGGAAGCAGCTTATAAAGCAGCATAAGATTGCTTGCCCCGCCGTTCAAACCTGGTGAAGCACTTAGTAAGAGCACTGGTTGATGCTGAAATACGTGGTGATTAATACGAGACAGCCAATCAAGCAGGTTTTTGAAACTTGCTGGTGGAAGACCGTTATGCTCCGGGCAAGCTATTATAAAGCCGTCTGCTTTTTCAATGCTGTGATATATCGCTTGTACCGCTTCGGGAATACCGTTTTCCTTTTCGGTTTCCTCATTATAAAGAGGAAGTTCAATTTCGGAAAGCGATACTACGTTTACCTGTACCTGCTTAAGTTTACTTACTGCAAAAAGTAACAGCAATTTGTTAATTGAACTCTTTTTGTTACTGGCGGCAATTGCCAACACTTGTTTCATGACTTACAATTTTTGATATCAAATTTGAAGAGAAGAGCAGCAGAATAAAATAATCCAGATTAAGAAAAAGGCCGGGTAGAAACCCGGCCACTTTATTAAAACAAAGTAAACTGCTGTCACTTTTTAGCAGAGATATGGAGCCACTTCCTGTATGACACAACACCCGCTTCGGGTATTGGATCTCCTTTGAGTATCCCAATAAATTCGAGCACATGGCCATCCGGATCATTAAAGTAAACAGCGATAGCGGGCATCCAGGCAAAAACCATCGGCTCGTCATTGCCATCATTTAAAAAATTGTAGCACAAAACATGATGGCGCTGCAGAAAAATGACCGCATCATTTAAAATCCACTCCGGTTCACATTCGAACGCAAAATGCCGGGGTTGCACTTCGCTCCCGGGCTTTTGCCAAAGGCCAAGCATCGATCTCTGCGGCGCACCTATCCAAAAAAATATGATGTTGCGCTTTTCATCTCTGTGGCACTCTTCCAGCTGGAGCACGTTTTTGTAAAATGCTGCAGAACGTTCCAGGTCGCTTACATATAAATGTGTTTCAAATAAACCCTTGATCATAAAAAATCAGTTTATACAGTTACTTACTTGTTTGAAGTTTTTTCGACAAAAGGTAATCAATAGAATATTTACCAGCGCCATCTACCAGGAGCAATACTGCCAAACCAATTACCAGCAAATGATATTCGAAACCCTCGCCTTCCTGTGATCCATCCCAATTCATAAAAAAGCCATAGTCCAGGTGCGCCGTAACGATCATACCAGTAAACAAAAAAATTGTTGCCAGTGCAAGGGGCCTGGCAGCAACCCCGGCAATAAGCAGTAAGGCTCCGAGAAACTGAAAGAGAATTACCAAAAAGCCGATGACCCAGGGCAGTCCGACAGTGGAGGTAAAGTAATGCATACTGCCGGCAAAGCCGTAGCCTCCAAAACTACCAAACATTAATTGAAGACCATGTGGCAGAATAACAATGCCAAGTGTAAGCCGTGTGATCAGGCCTCTTGCATGATCGCCAGATTGAAATAATAAGTTCATCTTTTTCATTTTTTTTAAATGCAAAAATGAACAGCCGGCAGCCCTGAAAAAATAATGCAGTTAAAGTTTTTTACAATGATTGCCGGAAGACCATCAGTGAGATGTAATTTCTTAATACAGTTAATTTTTAATGAAGCCGCCCCGGCAAAACTTTGCAAACAGATCTATTGGTCTTTTATAAAATAAATATAAAAAAATGAGCTCCCGTTTACTGATCATCCTGTTGCTGCATGCATACAACCAGGCACCGGCACAAACTTTTATTGCTGAAGTTATGCCAGGCAACCGCTACTTATTTTACCAGCATATCTCCAACCAAAAGTTTAAAGAAAATGGGAAAGCGGGTGCGGTTCATATTGCAAACGTCAGTAACTGGTATGAACAAAACCCAGCTAAAGGAGGTATGAACAATGAAGTGATGAACCAGTTATACATCAGTATGCAGGCAGGACGAAAGATCACTTTTATGGGAGGCATATTTTACTCCAATAATACGGGCATCAAACCTGCATTGGCTTTGCAGTATGCGCATGTTTTTAAAGAGGGTTTGTTTATACTGGTGCCACGGATTGATCTGATGACAAAAGGCAGTGCTGAACTAATGGGAATGCTCGAGTACCATCCACAGCTAACAAAGCATTTGAAAATCTATTCAAGATGGCAATTCATGAGTAACATAGGTCCCTATCACCACAACAGAAGTTACCAGCGTGCCAGGCTGGGCGTGCATATAAAAAAATTCCAGGCTGGCATTGGAATCAACCTGGATGAATATGGTAACACGATACAACTAAAAGTAAATGCAGGCCTTTTTTTTCGAAAAGCCTTTTAACTTTATGGACGTCTTCGTTTCCTTTCTTTTTCAACAATCCGCTTTTTCAAAGTACTCAAAAACTCTGGTGACATACCTAAATAAGAGGCGATATGCTTTTGTGAAATCTGTACATCCATTTCGGGGTATGCGTTCCGGAAAGCGATATAGCGTTGTTCCGCATCCAGGCCAAGTGACTCCAGCATACGCCTGTGAAATGCAGCATAAGCCTTTTGTATAATAAGGCGGAAGAACCGCTCCATTTTTGGCACTTCCTGGTATACCAATTGTAATTGATCATAGGAAAAAGCAAGCACTTCCGTTTTTTCCAGCGCTTCGGTGTACATGGTGGCACTGGTTTGCGTAATAAAGCTGGGAAAATCGCCAATCCACCATTTACTAATGCCAAGCTGAACAACATGCTGGTGACCGTCCGGCTCGATATAGTACACCCTGGCACTACCTTTAAGAATGAAATTGGTAAACCGGTTTATCTCACCTTCCCTGTTTAAAAAATCACCCCGTTTAAATCGCCTTTCTGTTATGCGTTTTAAAACCAGGCCCTCCTCTTCTGGTGTAAGGTGGACAAAATTTTTAAAATTTTCCAACAATAATTGTTGATCCATATTCTAAAAATATTAGTTTGATCCTGATTGAAACCAAGGCTGCAGCAATCATACTAAGAATTTCTCTACAACTGCTTTCTGTAGTACAATAAACATCTGCTATTCTGCTGATCCTTCACCTGGTTTATCCACCACTACTACCAAATCATTTAACCCAACGGTAATCGGTACCACACCGAGTTGTACAATCGCTTTTTTGCCACGGATCTCTTTTACTGTACCCACCTGCCGGTTCTGTTTCATCTTCACCCTGTCCCCTACTTTTACCTCTCCGGCAATTTCAATAAATTTTTCGTTCATTTTTTTCTGCTGCTTTTCCGTCACCATTTTTTCTTTCTGGTTAAAGAGCAAGGCATGTATCATCTTTACCACTTTGTCTTTGTCTTCTGCCTTGCGCCATTCTATCACCATTGCCTTCAGGCGTCGTTCCATGTCTTTGAGGTAAACAAATTTCTCTTCGGCGATTTTATTCTGGTGTTTTAATTTCTCCATTTCCTGCTGGTGGCGTTCTTTGTTCATCACCTGCAGCATTTCTTTTTTGAGGACTTCGTTTTCTTTTAATAACCGGTGCAGTTCCTTTTTATCATGGTCAATTTTTTGCAGGTCCTGCTCCGTACGGTTGAGTAATTTATCCAGTGTAAAATGATCTTCATCCACCAGGCTTCTTGCCTTTTCGATGAGTCTTTTTTCCAAACCAATTCTTTCTGCTATGGAAAAAGTATAACTGCTGCCGGGTTTACCAACAATGAGTTTATACATCGGCAATAAATTCTTTTCATCAAACTGCATGGCACCATTGATGATACCCGGCACTTTGTTCGCCATCACTTTCAGGTTGAGGTAATGCGTGGTTACAATACCAAAGGAATGTTTGTGCGCCAGTTCTTCCATGATCACTTCCGCAAAAGCGCCTCCCAGGTTAGGATCGCTGCCACTGCCCAGTTCATCAATAAAAAAAAGGGTTCTTCCATTGGCATTTTCCATGAAATACTTCATGTTCTTCAGGTGCGATGAATAGGTACTCAGTTCAAATTCCAGGCTCTGTGTGTCGCCGATATGGATCATGATCTGTTTAAAGATCCCCATCTCACTGTCGGGATGCACCGGCACCAGCAAACCACTCTGCAGCATCAGTTGCAGCAAGCCCACTGTTTTGAGGGTAACCGTTTTACCACCGGCGTTTGGCCCGCTGATGACCAGTATCCTGTTTTTTTCATGCAAATAAAGATCAACCGGGATGGTGGGCTTATTATTATTTTGATTGTACAGGAGCAATAAAGGATGATAAGCATTGATCAGTTTTACATGTGATTTATCAAACAGCATCGGGTAATTACCACCCACAGCTATCGCCAGTTTTGCTTTGGCATGGATAAAATCAAACTCACCTGCGATATCGAAATAAATTTTTAACAAAGAAGCGTACATGCTTAACTGCTCTGTCAGTTTGCGCAGAATACGATAGACCTCTTTGCTTTCGTCGTTTTCTAAAGAAAAAATTTCATTGTTGAGTTCAGTGGTTTCCTCCGGTTCGATAAAAGTGGTACGGCGACTGTCGCTCTCGCCATGCAGCACACCTTTTATCTGGCGCTTCTGTTCGGCAAAAACGGCCAGCACCCGCCTGCCATTCATAAAACTTTCTTCTATGTCTGCCAATACCCCCAGTTTGTTCAGTTTGCCAACGATCTTATCAAACACCCGCCGCAGTTCATTTCGTTTGCGGTATAGTTTCATCCTGATATCGGCGAGTGCTTCGCTGGCACTGTCTTTTACATTGCCCGTTTCATCCAGCACTTCGTTGATGAGATCTACAATGGTTTTTTCATAATAACTGTCACTGACCACTTTTGTCAATGCCGGGTATGCGATCCTTCTCTCATTATCAAACCAGCGGAAAATATTGCCGGTGTTCTCTGCCAGTTTTTTCACCAGCAAAAACTGTTCACCGCTTAGTACAGCGCCGGGGATAGACAATAACTTAAGCTCCTTGCTGATATTGTGAGCAAAATCATTGGGAAAATACTGACCTCCCTGCAACAAGAATTTATACTCATTGGTTTGCTGCAATTCGGTTTCAATAAATTCTTTTTTGGTGTGGATGCGAAGACTGTTTGCCTTTTGTTTGGCATAGTCGCTGCGGCAATAAGTGGCCAATAAAGTTTTTACTTTTTCAAATTCTAATTGCTGTAATGCCGATTCCGGGAAAAACCTGATCATGTCCTGAATCCTAAAAGGAATTTTGTGATTAATCAAACATATGATTACCGGCAAAAGTAAGTATGATATTTCGAGGTCAGCATTGTTAGCGCAAATTGTTTCATTATTTGAACATTTCGCCTCCTCCATATAACTGGGTGGCGTAAAAAAGCAGCCAAATAAACAGCGTTCTTATTCACCGGAAATAAGAATAGCTCCGTTTTGTAAAACTGTATTATTTCGTATATATAATTCTGGCACAGTCATACTGCCATTCACTATGATGGTGTCGTTACTGTTATTCATCAGCACCAGCACCCCATTTCCAGTAATGATATTACCATTGGCATTGATGATCTTTGCCACAAGCAGGCTGTCTGTTGCGGCTGGCAGACCGATGGAAGCACCCGGAGCAAGGTTCAAAACACCGGCAGATGCCATCCCGTTTATCACTGGAGAGAATGGGGTGCCAGCATTAATAAACACCGTATCATTTTCAGTGGGTACTGTCTGCCGGTCCCAATTGCCAGCATCATTCCATACAGAAGATACAGCACCATTAAAGACCATTTGCGGGGCTGCATTCTCCCCTGTATACCGCATCAGCTTTACACCCGAACCATTGTTGGCAAAAAAATACAGGCTGTTGTTCAGTACAAATAAACCATATGGAAAACTTTCAAACGTGGGATTAATATCCAGGTACTGTATCGTGTTAGTTGTTGTGCCATCGCTCCGCCACATTTCCCTGTTACCAGGCGCACCGGCATTAAACCACGCAGCCCCTTTATAAGGAACCAGGTGAACGGCATTTTGCAAACTGCCGTTTACCAATGCGGTGCCGGCAGGAGTGCCATCAGTAACATACATTTTGGAGTTGTCATTGATCCAGAAGGTTTTTTGATTGGTAACAGCACAAAAACCACCACCGCTGTAATTCGTACCGCTGTTAAGTCCATCAGGTGTGAGCTGAATGGTGCCACTCACAGTACCGTCTGTACGCCAAAGTGCATCTCCGGCAGTATTTTTTGCCATTAAAAACACCATATTGTCGTTGAAACGTAAATGAATGTTCTGAACAGCAGAAGTATTGGAACCAGCAGCACCAGGATTGATATCCTGCAGTATAAAAGTTCCTGCCACTGTTCCATCGCTCACCCAGGGCTCGGCTCCCAGCACAAAATTGTCATTGCCAACAAACACGAGTTTGTTGTTGACCTTTGCTATCGTAGTTGACCATACCGTAAGACCCGGCACTGCAATTTCAGAGGTACCTGTGCTGGTACCATTGGTACGCCACAATACAGCCCCGGTACCTACGGATGCCGCCCGGAAATAGACAAATCCATTCAATTCTATAAAGCCATCAGCATAACTGGGGCCTGTGCCGGGTTTTATATCTTTCAGTAATAAGGTACCATTGACTGTTCCATCAGTGATCCAGGGTTCAGAACCACTGGCCGCATCGTAGCCAGTAAAAAACATTGTATCTCCGGTGACTGCATAGTTTCTTTCATTTTGTCCATCACTGGTAATATCCACTCCCGGTGTACTAAAACCATGTGGGTCAAATTGCTTTAGCAACACTGTTCCGGCAGTTGTACCATCACTTTTCCATAGTTTAGACGAAACAGCCAAGGATGGCGCAAACACGGTTTCATTGGTTAATATATACATGCCATTGGCAGCCGGTACGGTTGAAACAATACTCACGTTGCCCAGATCTGCAATCTGGATGGTACCTGCATCCGTACCATCGGTTACTGCCAGTTTGCAGGTGCTGCCTTTTGCCTGGTAAAAAAATTTGTTGTTCCATTGATTGTTCTCCCAGGCATCCTGGCTGTTGGTTTTTGGCTCAGTTGCCGTACCCCCAACTGCTTTTATAACCGCCGGGTTTTGGGCTGTTGCGCAAAGTTGAACACATAAAAATCCCGCAATAAGAAAACACCTTTTCATAGTTCGTATTTGAAACGAAACTAAGTGATGGCAACCGGGTATGCATACCCTGTAAAAGGTATTTTACTGTAGCATGGGGAAGCTGTATTATCGTGTTCTTGTTTGACTGGCTAACCGAAATTGATATGATCCCGGGAAATGTATTTACATCACGTACTAACGTAGTTAGTTACTGGAGTGGGACTTTTTTCTGACCAAAATGGTCGCTAAAAAATAAATAAAGAATAAAAGCTGAAGCAAAGCATAGATAAAAAACAAATACCCCAAAGTTTCATTAAAAGCGGAAAACTGTTTCGGGGATGATGCATCATCATATTGCCTGGCGATCCCGGGTGAGAATGACATTTGATGCAACAATAAAAAGATCAGCACCTGGCAGATCAAGCTTCCATAAACATGAATCCTGCTAATAACAACCTTCCGCTTTTGGAGTACTCTCAGGCAAAAATGGAGCAAGTAAAGAGTAATCATGCAAACGAATACCAATGCAAAAACAAAAGTATTGCTCAAGACAAAATATGTGTCGTAAAGATGAATATCAACTAACCTGTTGCCAAAAATTATTATATCTGCGCAAAACACCAGGAGAGGCACCATCAGCAGCAGGTTCTCAAGCCTGAATAAATTCTTTCTCATCCCTTATTTCAACTTTCTTACTTCCTATTTACCTCTTCCACCTGCAACTCCTCCCATTCCGTACTTCCATCCTTCTCTCTTTTAAAAATAAAATCCGCACTGCTCTGTATCACAATTTCAGCAGTGGTGTACACGATATTACTATCCAGCAAATGACCACCGATGGTTTTACCGGCACTGTCGCTTACACTGATGTGAATATGCGAACCATTTACGGACACGGTACCGGTTACACTCACAATTTCACAATGTCCTGACCCGCTGCTGCCTTCAGGCTGGTTGGCAAAGCGGATGTTATAATTGGTAAGGCTGCCCACACAAGTACTGATCCATCCAGCTTTTATTTGCTTTTCCTTCACATAATTCAAAATTTCTCTTTTTAGATCCTGGCCGTGCTTTAAACGGAAAGCATGTGCTGTACAACTGGTCATTTTGTCCTGATTTTTTAACTGGCATGAAGATAGTGAATAGAGTAAGAAGCCGAAAGCCAATAGCAGCGGGAACTGATGCCGTACGACTGAGTGACCCGCCTGCCAAAGTTCTACGGCGGACAGGCACAACGATGGTGAGGATAGAGAAAATGTTTGTCTCAAAATAGATATGGGTTTGTAAGGTTTGTTGAAAAGATGCGTATTACTACTGCAGGGTGAGCCGCCCTTAGGGGGCGACCCACCCGGTTAAACTTATTTAAAGATAAATTGTTTCATCAACTAAGGCGGCTACTTTTGCGTAGCTGCTTCAAATAAATTTTATGAAAAAGGTTTTAACAGCATTGGGATTTTTATCTGGTCTTATTTCATGTACCGGGCAGGCTAACACTACTAAAATAAAAAGTATGGACACTTCAACAAAAGACACAACATCAAATAATACACCGGCTTCCGGAAAAACAGACACCGCCACATTCGGTACCGGATGCTTTTGGTGCACCGAAGCCGTTTTTCAGCAGGTGGAAGGTGTTGTAAAAGTTACCAGCGGATATTCTGGCGGACACACTGATAATCCCAGTTATAAAGATATTGGCACCGGCGCCACCGGTCATGCAGAATGCCTGAATATCATATATGACACTGCTAAAATATCTTTTGATGAATTGCTCGAAATGTTCTGGCAGGTACACGACCCAACCACTTTAAACCGCCAGGGTAATGATGTAGGTACGCAATACCGCAGTGTTGTTTTTTACCACGACCAGGAACAAAAAGCAAAAGTTGAAAAGTATATCGTTGAGCTGAACAAATCGGGTGCCTGGGATAACCCGATCGTAACATCACTGGAACCTTTTACTAAATTTTACCCGGCAGAAGATTATCACCAGAATTATTACAATGAGAACACAGGGCAAGGTTATTGCCAGTTTGTGATCAGGCCGAAAGTGGAGAAATTTCAGAAAGTGTTTAAAAGTAAATTGAAGCATTAATTAAACAAAAGATATTGCCGCAGATTCACAGATTGAAAAATCTGGGGATCTGCGGCCTTTTATTTTCCTGCCTTTTTCGTTCTTCGTAACTCCAGCAGATTCAAACTATTTGGTACAAAGCCTTCAATATTAGTATGTACTAAATGTATGGCCATATCATACCAAAGTGGTACCACGGGTGCATCGTTTATTATCAACTGATCCATCTGTTGGTATAATTTGTATCGAATAGAATCGTTTTTTTCTGCAATAGCGGTTTCATACAGCAAATCGTACGCATCATTGTGATAACGGGTATAGTTAGGTGGAGCAGGATTTTTACTATAGAACACGCTTAAATAATTCTCCGCATCGGGATAATCTGCTATCCAGCTGCCCCGGAAAAACAAGGCTTGTGATTTAGAGGTCTGTTCCAGCAATAAACTCTTTTGAATGGTCTCCACTTGAACTTGTATACCCACCTGCTGCAGCTCGTTGGCAATATAACTGCCCAGGTCGGCATAGATGGGAATAGTAAGTAATTTTATAACGGGCAGGTTTAGCCCATTGGGAAAACCTGCTTCTGCAAGCAGTTGCCTTGCATTTGCCGGATCATAATGATAACCTTTTACAACAGCCGTATCAAAAGAAGGCAGGCCTGCTGGCACAAAACCACTTTCTGCTGCAATACCGATAGAGTTGCGCAGGTACAGCATCATCTTTCGCCTGTCGAAACCATAGTTGATAGCCTGCCGGATCTTTTGCAACCGCAGGGGTGATTGTTTTACGAGTGTATTGTTGGTATCAACCAATATGCCGAAATACTCGATATTGAGATAGGGATGTTTTTGCAAAACCAGTTTACCCGCCCACTCCTTTTTCAGGTTGCCGGTCTTTGTCAATACCTCATCTTTAAAAGACGCTTCGATGTCATTGATAAAATCGAGCCGGCGCTGCTGAAATTCCAAAAACTCTGTGGCTTTACTGTCGAAGAAAGAAACTTTTATTCCATCCAAATACGGTAACGCCTGCCCGCTTTCGTCCTTTTCAAAATAGTGGTCATTCTTTTTTAATACCATAGCCTGTCCTTCTTCCCATGCTACAAATGAAAAGGGGCCGGTACCAACAGGATGGCTGCGGAAATTGCTGCCATATTTTTCAACAGCTTCTTCCGGTACAATGGAACAATACTGCATACTTAATATGCCGAGGATGGGTTGAAAAGGCCGCTGTAACTTCAGTTGAAAAGTAGAATCGTTGATAGCGAGAAATGGCTGTATGGAATCCACCCGGTTATTAAATATCCATGCACCCGGACTGGCGGTATTTTTATCCATGATACGGCTGAAACTGTACACAACATCTCCTGCTGTGAGCCTTCTGCCATTGCCATTTTCAAAGGCATCGTCATCATGAAAAAAAACATCGGTACGTAAATGAAAGGTAAAAACAAGGTTACCAGGTAATATATCCCAGCTTTTTGCCAATAAGGGTTTTAACTGCATATCGTCATCCACTTCCACCAATGTGCTGTATAATTGATGCACCGCCCACATGATGCTCTGGTTTTTGGCAAAAGCGGGATCCAGGGAGGCGATACCGGTGGTTTCGTTGTAGCGAAATATCTTTTTACCCGGATGCTGGTGATTTTTACAGCCAATACTACAGCAGTAAATTACTGACAAAAGATAAATACAGGAGCGGCTCATAATTTGCATCAAAAGAAACTAAATTAGCGAATTAAAATATTATAGATGAAGCTATACTTTAAAGGCCTTGCTGCTGTTATCATTTCCCTGGCTGTTTTCAGCAATTCGTTTGCACAGCTTTTGAAAGATAAAGAAGTGTCTACACTTGCCGATACCTTACGTGGCAGCAATGGGCCGGGAAGAGCCTGGTGGGATGCGTTGAAATATGACATACATGTAAAATTCAATCTGAATGACAGTACGATCAGTGGAAAGAATGTGATCAGCTTTAAAGCCACCGGGTATGTTAACATGATGCAGATCGACTTGCAGGATCCGCTTGTTATTGACAGTATTATTGGTTATAGCAGTATTAACACCTATGATTCGCTCGGTAATATTATCGGCCACAGAAGTGGTACAGGCAATATTATGTTCACCAAAGAAGCCAGTGTATATTATGCATTTCCGGGTATTAAAGAAGGCACCGAAAAAGATATTCATCAAATAACCGTTTACTACCACGGTAAACCCACCATTGCCCGTCGCCCGCCCTGGGATGGCGGTCTAATCTGGAAAAAAGACAAAAACAACAATCCGTTTATCAGCATTGCCTGCCAGGGGCTGGGTGCCAGCGTATGGTATCCCTGCAAAGACATACAAAGCGATGAACCCGACAGTGCCGAAATGCACGTCACCATACCCGATAGTTTAACCTGTATTGGCAATGGCCGCTTCAGGGGTAAAATAACTAACGGTGACGGTACAGCTACTTATGATTGGGCAGTGGAATCGCCCATTAACAACTACACTATCATCCCCTATATTGGTAAATATGCCCATTTTAGTGAAGTGTACAAAGGTGAAGCAGGGCCATTGGATATGGACTATTGGGTGCTGGAATACAATCTTGATAAAGCCAAAGAACATTTTAAAGATGCCCCGCTGATGATGCAGGCATTTGAACATTGGTTTGGCCCCTATCCCTTTTATAAAGACGGTTTTAAATTGGTGGAAGCGCCGCACCTGGGTATGGAACACCAGAGTGCAGTGGCCTATGGCAACCAATACAAAAAAGGTTATCTCGGCAGCGACCTGAGCCGGACCGGCTGGGGGCTTAAATGGGATTATATCATCGTACACGAAAGCGGGCATGAATGGTTTGCCAATAACATCAGCACCAAAGACATTGCTGATATGTGGGTGCATGAAGGCTTCACAACTTACACCGAAGCGCTTTTCACTGAATACCATTTTGGCAAACAGGCAGGCAGTGAGTATGTTATCGGCCAGAGAAAAGGCATACAAAATAAATCAACCATTATCGGACCTTATGGTGTAAATAAAGAAGGCAGCGGCGACATGTATCCCAAAGGCGCCAACCTTATTCATACCATCCGGCAGGTGATCAATGATGATTCTTTATTCAGGCAGATACTAAGGGGGCTGAATAAGACCTTCTATCATCAGACGGTTACCACCAAACAAGTGGAAGATTATATCAGTAAAGAAAGCAAGATCGACTTTAATAAAATATTTGACCAATATTTAAGACACATAGAAATTCCTGTACTTGAATACCAGGTAAAGGGAAATATGATCATGTACAGGTACAGTAACTGTATTGATGGATTTAATTTACCCATAAAAGTTTCCTTTGCAAAAGACAGCAATAAAACAAGCTGGCTTAAACCCACCACCCGATGGCAGCCAATAAAAATGACTGGTGATGACAACTTCGAATCCATCACTGTTGACCCAAATTTTTACATCAATACAAAAAAGGTAGATTAATTTAGCGGCAAACTGCAGCATGAGCCAAATTCGGAGGCAAAGTATTATTTCGTCGGTCATGGTATATGGGGGATTTGCCCTTGGGTTTTTCAACACGTATCTTTTTACCAAAGAAGGCGGTTTTACAAAAGAGCAGTATGGCCTTACCGGTATATTTATTGCCATCGCCACGCTGATGTTTTCTTTTGCCAACCTGGCCATGCCTTCCTATATATATAAATTTTACCCTTACTACAATGATAACCTCGACAAAAAAAGAAATGACATACTCACGATCGCACTGGTAGTATCCCTCACAGGATTTTGCTTTGTTGCACTGGCAGGCTTTTATTTTCGTGACCTCGTGATCAGGAAGTTTGGTAATTCTCCGGAGCTGATACAATATTACTATTGGATCTTTCCTTTTGCGCTTGGACTGTTGTTATACAGTATCCTGGAGAGTTATGCCTGGCAATTGAGGAAATCGGTGCTTACCAATTTTTTAAGAGAAGTACAATTCAGGCTGTTTACCACCGTGCTGATCATACTCGTTTACGCAGGCGCTGTCACTGATTTTGACCTCTTTATAAAAATATATTCCTTTACTTATTTTGGTATCGCTTTAACATTACTGTTCTACCTGCTTGGCAAAGGGTATATTCACTTCACTTTTACTATCAGTGCCGTTTCAAAAAAGTTTTTTAAAAAGATATTGTTGTTTGTGTCATTTATTTATGGCGGCACCCTGGTGTATAATATATCCCTTGTTTTTGATTCCTTACTATTGGCATCGGTATTAAAAGAAGGTCTTGCTGCCGTGGCAATCTATACATTGGCCCAGAATATTGCCAGCCTGATACAGGCGCCGCAGCGGGGTATCATCTCCTCTTCTATTGCAGCTTTATCCCAGGCCTGGAAAGACAAGGACATGGCAAGGATTGACCGTATCTACCGGCAATCTTCCATCAACCAATTGATATTTGCTGTGGGAATGTTTGCTTTGATCTGGCTCAATTTTACGGATGGTGTTTTCACTTTCAAAATGCAGAAAGGTTACCTGGATGCCAGGTGGATCTTCTTCTTTATTGGCCTCTACCGCATAGTTGATATGGGCACGGGTGTAAACAGCCAGGTGATTGCCACTTCCACCCGCTGGCGTTTTGAATTTGTAACTGGTGTTATCCTGTTGCTGATCACCTTACCCCTCAATTATTATCTTACAAAGTTTCACTTTGATATTCTGGGGCCTGCCATCGCCAACCTTATTTCCTTTACCATTTACAACTCCATCAGGTACTGGTTTTTGAAAACCCGGTACAACCTGCAACCATTTACCAAACACACCCTTTTTACCATCCTGCTGGGAATTGTTTGCTATATTATTTGCTGGTATTTGTTTGATACCTACACAGGTTTTGTGTGGATCTTGATAAGAAGTGCCGCCTTCCTTACCCTGTACATTACAGGAACGCTTGTGCTTAATTTATCTGCCGATATAGGCCCGGTTTGGAATACCGTTTTAAAAAGAAGCGGGATAAAAAAAGAGGGATAAACCCTCTTAATAATTTACTGATATCTCATTTACTTTTTTGCAGTGGAACAGGCGGCCCTGCCTCCCCCGATATACCGTTTGCTGTAGTAACTGTCGGTAAGGCTGCTGATGGTTACACCACTGTTGGTGCTGCTGTGTACAAAATAATTATTGCCAAGATAAACACCTACATGGCTGATACCGCCCCGGGTATTAAAAAAAACAAGATCACCTTCCTGTAACTTTTCCAGCTCTACTTTTTCACAAACCTGGTATTGATCCCTGGCAGTACGTGGCATGGAATTATTATACACTTCCTGCTGCAGTTTTCCGCTGAAAGAGCTGCAGTCAATTCCTTTTTTATCTGTACCGCCATAACGGTAACGGGTGGCCCACCATTCTTCTATAAAGTTAAGCAGGGCAAAATTGGTGACTGTTTCCACTTCCACATCCATCAGCATGGCATACTTGAACTGGAGGGCATTGCATTTTTCAATGGCAATGGCATTGGATGTAACAGTAATATTTTTTACGGACTCTTTAGCTTGTTCAGGTTTGGTGGTTGCAGCTGCTTCCGGAAGCCTGAAATCTTCCGTACTATAGTAGTCCCCATCGGTTGGCTTACCGCTGGGTGTGATCTCTATACTATTGATAAACCTTGGCGCAGCAGCTGCTGCAGGTTTGGCGGCTAATTTCTCGAGGTTAATATTAGCCTGTGCGTTCCCTTCAAAAGATGTTCCTGTAAAAATGCCAGTGGCAACAGCAACAACAAATAAGTTTTTCATACGTAAAACTTGTTTACAGTATGTACGACTTTATCTTGTGTTATTGTCTCTTCTGATGTTTCTTACAATGATGATGCTTATCTAAAATCTTCTTTGAATCCTGTCCTACAAACAATGAATAATCTGGTTTCTTCGGTGGCGGCAAAGATAAAGGCCATAACGGGACTTTGCAAGCCTTTTGCAATCTTTTTACATATCAGAAAAGCTGATTGTTCATTGAAAACGAGTGAGTTAGCATTTTATTGTCTTGTCTTGCACCGGGTTAGGCACCCAGAAACGCACTACCAGGCCGACACAATCCTGCCAGGATCGCCTGAAAAATATTTTTTCCTGTACTTCATTCAAACTTAACTTTACACTATGGCAGAAATAATTCTAAAAACAGCTAATCGGAAAACAACGATTACCCGGGCTGCGGTGCGTAACGCAGTGAAGGCTGTTTTTGCTGCAGGCAGTTTTCAATTAAAAGAAGAAGCGCCTAAAAAAACAATTAAAAAAGCTGCCCGTAAAAACGCAGCATAAACAGCCCGTTTTGGCAAAAACTTCATCCCCAGATTACAACAATTCGGTTTTTATCAACTGTCCTTTTGATTCCGCTTATACGCCAATTTTAAGAGCATTGGTATTCACTATCTATCGTTGCGGTTTTTTCCCCGTAACAGCACTTGCGGAAGACAATGCACTTGAAAACCGCCTGTCAAAAATTGAAAAACTGATAGAACGTTGCCGTTATGGTATTCATGATATATCCCGCATTGAAATAAGCAACAATGGTTTACCCCGGTTCAATATGCCTTTTGAACTGGGGATTTTCTTTGGAGCCAAACGTTTTGGAAATAAGAAACAAAAAGAAAAGAATGCCTTGATCTTTGACTCGGAGCTATTCCGCTACCAGCGGTTTATTTCTGATCTTAATGGTGTTGATATTAAAGCCCATCAAAACAACCCGCAGCTGGCTATAAAAAAGGTTACTGAATGGCTCCATACTTCCTCTAAAAGAAGCTCCATACCTGGTTATAAAATAATCACCCCGGAATACAGTGCATTTGAGAAAGGCCTGCCAGCCTTGTCTGTTAAACTGGGTATTGACGAAAATGATATTCCTTTTAATAATTTTTGCCTGATTGTAGAAGAAGCTATAAAAGGGAAAGTAGCTGCATAATGTGCATCCTCCCAATAAAAAACTTTGCTTTGTGAATAATTACCCTGTTACCCAGGTTACAAAACCCTCCCAACATCCGTAAGTTTGCCAACTGCAAAGCAGCATACAAAATGAAGTTTTCTCACCTCCACGTACATACACAATTTTCGTTATTAGATGGCGCAGCCTCTATTAAAAATCTTTATAAAAAAGCCATTGCTGATGGAATGCCGGCATTGGCCATCAGCGACCATGGGAACATGTTTGGCGCTTTTGAATTTGTAAAAGAAGCTTACAACCATAAAAATGACGACGGCACGCTAAAAGTGAAACCCATCGTTGGCTGCGAATTTTACATCACCAAAGACCGGCACCGCAAAACATTTAATAAAGAAGAAAAAGATCCCCGCAACCACCAGATCCTGCTGGCAAAAAATGATGTGGGTTACAGGAACCTCGTAAAGCTTACTTCGCTGGGTTTTATCGAAGGTATGTACAGCAAGTACCCGCGTATCGACAAAGAACTGATCCATAAATACCACGAAGGTTTGATCGCCACTACCTGCTGCCTCGGTGCATTGGTTCCACAAACCATTTTAAAACAAGGTGAGGCTGAAGGTGAAAATGAATTCAAATGGTGGCTGAATATTTTTCAGCAGGATTATTATGTGGAACTGCAGCGGCATGGCATACCCGAACAGGAAAAAGTAAATGAGGTATTGCTGAAGTTTGCAAAGAAGTACAATGTAAAAGTGATTGCCAGCAACGACAGTCATTATGTTGATCAAAAAGATGCCAATGCCCACGACATTTTGCTTTGTATCAACACAGGCGAAAAACAGGCCACGGAAAAATGGCAGGGCAATGGAGATGACGATGTTTTTGCCAAAGGCAAACGTTTTGCCTTTCCCAACGACCAGTTTTACCTGAAGAAGACGGAGGAGATGAGCAAAGTGTTTGCAGATCTGCCGCAGGCAATTGACAATACCAACGAAATCGTTGATAAAGTAGAACTGCTGGATCTGAAAAGGGACATTTTATTGCCGCATTTTGTAGTGCCGTCTAACTTTAAATCCCAGGATGATTACCTGGAACATATCACCTGGGGCGGCGCAAAAGACAGGTATAAGATACTGACACCCGAAGCAGAGGAAAGAATACAATTTGAACTGGGCGTGATCCGGAGTATGGGATTTGCGGGCTACTTTTTAATTGTGAGTGACTTCATACGGGCCGGAAGAGAGATGGGCGTGTTTGTAGGCCCTGGTCGTGGATCCGCCGCCGGTAGTGTGGTGGCTTATTGTATCGGCATTACCAATATCGATCCCATTAAATATAATTTACTGTTCGAAAGATTTTTGAACCCCGAACGTAAATCAATGCCGGATATTGATACGGATTTTGATGACGACGGCAGGCAGCGGGTGATCGATTACGTGGTACAGAAATATGGAAAGAACCAGGTGGCGCAGATCATCACTTATGGTACCATGGCTGCCAAATCGAGTATTGCCGATGTAGCGAGGGTAATGGACCTGCCATTGGCAGAAAGCAGGGCCCTCACCAAACTGGTTCCCGAAAAGCCGGGTATTAATTTAAAAAGATTGCTGCAGGCTCCTATCACCACCAAAGAAGCGAAAGATGGTGAAAAGTCATTAGAAGAAAAAGAACAACTACAGGCAGAAGATATTGAAAATGTAAAACGCCTGAGAGAAATTTATAAGGGCAACGATCTGAACAGCGTCATCTTACATGAAGCAGAAACATTAGAAGGCTCTGTGCGGAATACGGGCATCCATGCTGCCGGTATCATCATCGCACCCAAAGACCTTACCGATTTAATACCAGTTGCCACATCAAAAGAAAGTGAACTGTGGCTTACCCAGATCGAGGGCAGTGTGATTGAGGAAGCAGGTGTTATCAAGATGGACTTTTTAGGTTTGAAAACGCTGAGCATTTTAAAAACCGCTTTAAGCCTGATCAAACAAAACCATGGTGTAGAAATAGAAATAGACGGCATTCCGCTGGATGATGAAAAAGCATATGCACTGTACCAGCGGGGTGATACCAATGCCACTTTCCAGTTTGAAAGTCCCGGTATGCAGAAATATTTACGGGAACTAAAACCGGATAAGTTTGATGACCTGATCGCCATGAACGCCCTGTATCGCCCGGGGCCCATTGCCTACATCCCCAAATTTATCGACCGGAAGCATGGCAAAGAACGGGTGGAATACGACCTGGACGATATGGAGGAATACCTGAAAGAAACCTACGGTATCACGGTGTACCAGGAACAGGTGATGCTGCTGAGTCAGAAGCTGGGCGGCTTTAGTAAGGGGGATGCCGATGTATTGCGGAAGGCCATGGGTAAAAAGCAGAAGTCGGTACTCGATAAAATGAAGGTGAAGTTTATTGAGGGTGCTACCGCTAAGGGACACCCGAAAGATAAACTGGAGAAAATATGGACCGACTGGGAAGCTTTTGCACAGTATGCGTTTAACAAATCGCACTCTACCTGTTATGCGTTTGTAGCTTATCAAACAGCTTATTTAAAAGCGCACTATCCCAGTGAATACATGGCGGCAGTGCTCAACCATGCCGGCAGTATTGAAAAGATCACCTTCTTTATGGAAGAGTGTAAGCGCATGGGTATAAAAGTACTGGGGCCAGACATCAATGAATCGCAAAATGGATTTGCCGTAAACAATAAAGGAGAGATTCGTTTTGGATTCAGTGGCATGAAAGGGGTGGGTGAAAATGCCATTGAAAATATTATTGAAGAGCGGATAAAGCATGGCACTTACAAATCTGTTTTTGACCTGATCAAAAGGGTAAATCAAAGAGCAGTGAGCAAGAAGTCGCTGGAAAGCCTGATCTACTCAGGTGCATTTGACTGCTTTAAAGAATATACGAGGGCGCAATATTTTTACCAGGCACCAGGAGATGTACTGGCGCTTGATAAAATTGTAAAGTTTGGTAATGTATACCAGGCACAAAATGCCAACACGTCCAATACTTTGTTTGGTGATCTGCAGATGCCGGATATTGTTCCACCCAAATTGTTACCCTGTGAGCCCTGGCCACTGGTGCAGCAACTGGACTATGAAAAAGATGTAACGGGCATGTATATCAGCGGTCATCCGCTCGACAATTTTAAATTTGAGATGCGGTATTACAACATCACACCGCTGGCAGACTACAACGATTTTAAAGCGGCCATCAGTACTTTCCCCAATCCGGCGAGAGCATTCCGTGTGGCGGGCCTGGTGGTGGATGGTCAGCACCGGCTTACCAAGACCGGTAAAAACTTTGGGGTGCTTACTATTGAGGATTACACAGGTAAAAGTGAATTCATGTTGTGGAGTGAAGATTATGTGAAGTACAATAATTATTTGGAAAAAGGCATGATCGTTTTGGTGGAAGGAGCCTTTAAAACCAGGTACAACAGCGACCAGTATGAATTCCGCCTGGCAAAAATACATTTGCTGGATACAGTAAAAACCACCCTAACCAAACAGGTAACAGTAGAGGTGCAGCCGCAATTCATCAATACCGATTTTGTAAATTTTATTGAAGCTAACCTGAAGGCCTACCCCGGGAATACACAGTTTAAGGTAAATGTAAACGACAACCGGCACAACTATAAAGTGGGCATGTACACCCTCGGCAAGGGCTTTACCATGAATGATGAGATGGCTGTTTTTTTAAATGATCATCCTGATGTGGAGGTGAGTGTGGTGGCGGGGTAAAAAAATAAACTTTTGACTTTTCTGGTATTTACTACGGAGTTACTCAGAAAATTGTAAATCCAGAAGTTGCATCAAATCTGCTACAACGAAAGGTATCATTCCACCTAAACACTGAAAGCGGAGTTGACTAATATTTTTATATGGATATTTGCTCCAGTTTGAAATGATATTCATATAGAATCTAACTGCATCACCACCGGAATCTGCAATCGGGAAAACAGGCTTATTATACTTAACACCATATTTAGCGGTTTCCAATGTACCGCCTACTCCGTGAATCATTACTATTGCATCGCTGATTGATACTGATTCAGTATACTCTTCCCTTCCTGCATTTATTAGTACTAATTTCCCCCCTGTATAAGCCGGCAAGTCAGTTTTTACTATCACCTGAGTTAGATAATTTTCTATGGGCAGATTTCTCTTTTTTAATTCTTTTGAAAAAGAGCGAGCTACAATTTCATCAACTCCCGGCCATCCTCCGGTAATCAACCCATATTTATGAACAGCCAGGCTTTTCCCTAACTCTTCAGAAGCGGCTACAATCTTATCCGTTAGCTTATTTTCTATTCCAAGACCGGCAACCAACACTTTAGCTTTGGGAATATAGTTTTCTTCTTTATTCGGTAAAGCATTAAATGACAAAGAAAAGTCTCCCAAACCTGGTGGAATATATTCCGGTGCATCAAATAGCCTTCTTAACAGAATTTTTAATGATTTGTCATAAAATTCATCATCTGAGAAATCAACAAATAGTTTTGACCTTAAGTATCTTGGAATACTTTCACTTGCTAGCCCGCTTTTTAACAGTGGGATAAATTTCCTTTGAGAATTAGGGTCAGTGAGTATACTACCAACCAGCAGTTCGGTTTCGAATGCAACACCCCCAATTCGATTATTTACTTTATGTGAAAAATCCGGAGTGCAAATTAAAAGTGTAAAATCAGAACCGCTTATACTTTCTTCCATAAACAAACCTAAATCATCTGCTATTCTTAAATGCCAGACATCCAAAATCGTACTAACTCCATTTCTTGTTAGATCTTCTGCCAGCCTTCGAACCCAAGTTATATGACTTTCGCTATCATGAGAATAACTAATAAATACTTTCGGATTTTTCATTATAAAGACAATAATTGGGTTTACACATATTTACAACTAATATAAATTGTTTTTTTTAAAGTGCATTTTAATAAAAAAACCCGGCCACTTTCGTGAACCGGGAATTTTACGATTGCTTGCCAGCTATTTTAATTCGATACTTTATTATCTCAGGAACAGCATCTCCCTGTATTTAGGAAGCATCCAGTAGGTATCATCCAACACCAGTTCCAGCTTATCCACATGGTAGCGGATAACATCAAAGTACTTGCCCTTTACTTCATCGCAATAGGCAATGGCTTTTTCACGGGTGTCGGTAATTTCGTTGGCCTTTTTTCTTGCCTCGATCATGGCCTTTACACCGGTGCCCATGGCTGCGATATGTGTGCTGATGTCTTTTACGATCGCTAACTGGCTCGAATAGCCGCTTTCATCTAAACCGGCTTCTTTCAACCCTTTGATATTCTCGATCAGTACATTCTGGTATTTAACAGCAGATGGAAGAATCACTGAAGTAGCCAGCTCACCCATGATCCTTGCTTCGATCTGCACCTTTTTAATATAGGCTTCCAGCATGATCTCATGCCTTGCTTCCAGCTCTGCGTGGTTATACACTTCCAGGCCTTCAAACAAATGCTTGGCTTTATCAGCGATGTATGCATCCAGAGCCAGCGGAGTGGTTTTTACATTGGGTAACCCACGTTTGGCGGCTTCATTGGCCCACTCTTCGCTGTAGCCATCACCTTCAAACAATACTTTTTTGCTTTCTACAATGTATTTCTGTATCACCTGCATGATGGCGATCTCTTTCTTATCTCCTTTGTCAATTAAAGCATCCACATCTTTTTTGAATGTCTTTAAAGTATCAGCAACAATGGTATTCAGCACCGTCATGGCATTGGCACAATTGGCTGCAGAACCCACCGCACGGAATTCAAATTTATTACCGGTGAATGCAAATGGAGAAGTACGGTTACGGTCCGTATTATCCAGCATCAGTTCAGGGATCGTTTTATGAATATCCAGTTTCAGCATCGCTTCATCCTGTTCGTCGAACTTATCTCCCACCCTGGTTTCCACCTGGTTCAATACATCGGTCAGGAATTTACCAATGAAGATAGAGATGATGGCTGGCGGCGCTTCGTTGGCACCCAAACGGTGATCATTACCTGCACTGGCGATAGAAGCCCTTAACAATTCAGAATAATCATGTACCGCCTTGATGGTGTTAACGAAGAACGTTAAGAACATCAAATTGGTTTTTGGTGTTTTACCTGGTGCTAATAAGTTAACACCGGTATCTGTAGCAATACTCCAGTTGTTGTGCTTACCACTGCCGTTGATGCCGGCAAATGGTTTTTCATGCAACAATACTTTAAGACCATGGCGCTTGGCAACCCTTGTCATAACGTCCATCAATAAGGTATTGTGGTCAACAGCCAGGTTGGCTTCTTCAAATATGGGCGCACATTCAAACTGTGAGGGTGCCACTTCATTGTGCCGTGTACGCAAAGGAATACCCAGCTTGTATGATTCATTTTCAAAATCACGCATATAGGCATATACTCTTTCCGGAATGGCACCAAAGTAATGGTCTTCCAGCTGCTGGCCTCTTGCAGGTGCATGTCCAAACACAGTGCGGCCTGTCATGGTAATATCCGGACGGGCATTGGCCAAACCAGCATCTATTACAAAATATTCCTGCTCCCATCCAAGAGTGGCAGTTACCTTAGTTACATTCTTATCAAAATACTGGCATACATCCACGGCAGCTTTATCAAGTGCTACCAGCGCTTTGATCAACGGTGTTTTAGCATCCAATGATTCACCCGTATAAGAAACAAAAATGGTAGGTATACATAAAGTTTTGCCTTCGCCTACTTCCATAATAAATGGAGGAGAAGAAGGATCCCAGCCGGTATAACCGCGGGCTTCAAAAGTGGCCCTTAAACCACCTGAAGGAAAAGAAGAAGCATCAGGCTCCTGTTGTATCAATGCGGCACCTTCAAATTCTTCAATTGGGGTACCATCACCTTTTAATGTAAAGAAAGAGTCATGTTTTTCTGCAGAAAGATCCGTTAATGGCTGAAACCAGTGGGTGTAATGTGTTACACCTTTACTTTCTGCCCAGGCCCTTAGGCCAGCTGCGATCTGGCTGCCCATACTACGGTCAATTTTTTTACCGCTTTTAATAGAACCAGCCAGACTTTTGTACGCCTCATCACTTAAATACTGGCGTGCAACTTTTAATGAAAATACATTTTCACCAAAAATGCCGGTGATCTTGGTGGCACTTTTTACAGAAACTTCTTTGTTGTTCTCCAAATTGTCAATAGCCTTAAAACGTAATGATTGCATGTTTTAATAGTTTTAAGCCCACAAAATAAGATAAACAATTCAAATAAATGACTTTAACCAATGAAAAATGAAGGTTTTGGGTAAAAAACGTGGAAAAATTAAATATATTTTTATTTTCTAATCTTTGCAAACGTTGCCAATTGATCCCAGTCGGTTCCCAGGATAAAAGGTGCCAGTAAAAAGGGCAGGTAAATAGAGCGGTATCTCACAATCGCCCCGATGACAGGTACCGTGTAGCCAATGATCAAAAAAACCGACACTGCAAAAAAGAGGCAAAAAAGTACAAACGCTGAATTGAACGAGTATCCCTTTCGCCTGTACATAAAAAAAACAATGATCAACAGCTCATAAAAAATTAATTCAGCACTTAATGGCAGCAGCATTCCCGATAATTGTATATCGGTAACAAATGGCCGGAGCAAAGCATGTTGTAAAGCCTGGGGAGCGCTCCTGATAAAACTCCAGGGCGCAGGCTGTAACGTATCCGTTTGAATAGTGGTGTTACCTTTTTCCAATGCAAAAAAATCAGCCTGCTTTTGCACTGCATATTGCGGCAGGTTTACCGAAGGCAGCACATATTGTAAAGTAAAAAACAACAGCAAGGCAGCTGCATACAGCAGGGCAAAAGTCTTTACAGGCGAGGTCTTTTTCTTAGCAACAATGATCCAGGCGGTGATAGCTGGCAACAAGGCCATCACTACATAGTTGCGGAAAAAGAAAACAAAAAGCAGGGCAGCCAGGATAAAAAGAATCCGCTTAAAACTAAAAACAGTGTGGAGGGATTGCCATACATTAAATATGATCACCCCTGTGAGTGCCATGATCAATCCATCTTTGTGCAGGGTGCTGCTGTAAAACAAAACGGAAGGCAACAGAAAAACAAGGGCAGCTGTCAGCCATTTATTGGCTTGATACACTTGTACAAAAACCCGGTACAAGCCAATACAACCGAAGTATATAGTAAAATTGAAGAGTACCACATTGACATAATAATTACCCCCACTCAAAATATGAAATACCGATACCAGTTTGATCATGAGATTATCCTTGAGATCGTTCCAGTAAGAGTTTTGCGTTTGCAGCATCCCGTCATACCCATATGAATAGCCGGAGTAAAACAGGTTGCCGAAGTATTCCAGCGGGTTGGTAAAAAATATCCGGTATTCGGTAAGCGCCAGGTGATGATAGTTCCAGGTATCGCTGTGGGCATCGTTGTGTGTGAGCCAGCCGGCAGCTATTCCCGCAGCCACTTTTATCAAGAAAAGAAAAATAATGACACGGCTGCCTATTGCTGCATTTTTTACAAAACGGATCCGGGTAAGCAGCCAGCTTAAAACAATGATCCAGAATAAAAAAAGGACATACACCAAGGCGAAAAATTGAATGGGGGAAGTTAGTTAAAATAATAAATAATAACCTGTCAATTAAAATGCCTACAGTTTGTACTTTCGCAACCTCTAACACGCATTATGGAAATCACCGCACAAACCGCCAAAGAACTCAGATTAACGGAAGATGAATTTGAACTGATACAACAGAAACTGGGCCGTACGCCCAACTTTACTGAACTCTGTTGTTTCAGCGCCATGTGGAGTGAACATTGCAGTTATAAAAATTCCATTAAATGGTTAAAAACATTGCCGAGAGATGGAAAAAAAATGCTGGTGAAAGCCGGCGAAGAAAATGCCGGGCTGATGGATATTGGCGATGGCTATGGAGTGGTATTCAAAATCGAAAGTCACAATCATCCGAGTGCCATTGAGCCATTCCAGGGAGCTGCAACAGGAGTGGGTGGTATTCACCGGGATATATTTACCATGGGTGCAAGACCGATCGCTTCTTTAAACTCTTTGCGATTTGGAAAATTGACCGAAGCAAAAACACAGCATTTACTTGCAGGGGTTGTACACGGCATTGGCCATTACGGTAACTGTTTTGGTGTACCTACCGTGGGAGGTGAAATATATTTTGAAGCCTGTTATCATACCAACCCATTGGTAAATGCCATGAGTGTGGGTGTGCTTAAAAATGGAGAAACGGTTTCGGCCACATCAGGTAACGTTGAAGGCAACCCTGTTTTTTTTGTAGGGAGCGCTACGGGTAAAGATGGCATTGGCGGTGCATCATTTGCATCAGGTGATATTACTGCTGACAGTGCCGATGATCTGCCTGCCGTACAGGTGGGTGACCATTTCCAGGAAAAGAAATTACTGGAAGCCTGCCTGGAAGTGATCAAAACAAATGCGCTGGTGGGCATGCAGGATATGGGTGCAGCAGGCATCATTTGTTCTACTGCAGAGATGAGTGCCAAAGGAGGTGCAGGTATGCGGATAGACCTGGATAAAGTACCTACCAGGCAAAAGAACATGAAATCCTGGGAACTGTTGCTGAGCGAAAGCCAGGAGAGAATGCTGATGGTGGTAAAGAAAGGTGAAGAAGAAAAAGTAAAAGCGGTATTTGAAAAATGGGACCTGCCCTGCAGTGAAATTGGTGTGGTAACAACGGATGGCAAACTGCAATTCTTTATGCATGGCGTATTGGAAGCGGAGCTGCCTGCTGAAGAGCTGGTATTGGGTGGTGGTGCTCCCCAATATGAAAGGGAATTTAAAGAACCTGCTTATCTGGCTACCAATAAAAAATTTGATGCAGCAACCATACCTGTTCCATCCAACCTGAAAAATATTGCAGCACAGATCATCACTATTCCAAACATTGCCAGCAAACGCTGGATCTATGAGCAATACGACAGCATGGTGGGTACTGGCAGTGCAAGTACCAACGCACCAAGTGATGCTGCAGTAGTTATTGCCAAACCAACCAACAAAGGGCTGGCCTTAACAACAGATTGTAACAGCCGGTATGTATTTGCAGATCCCTACAAAGGCGCCATGATCGCAGTGGCAGAAGCAGCCAGGAATATCGTGTGCAGTGGTGGCCATCCATTGGGTATTACCAACTGTTTAAACTTTGGCAATCCTTATAATCCGGAAGTGTATTACCAGTTTGTGCATGCTATCAAAGGAATGGGTGATGCCTGCAGAAAATTTGACACACCCGTTACCGGTGGCAATGTAAGTTTCTACAACCAAAGCCCTGACGGTGCCGTGTACCCCACACCTACTATCGGCATGGTGGGTGTGATGGACAGTGTGGCTGCAAAAATGACCATGGATTTCAAAGCAGCTGGCGACATCATCTTTTTGATCGGCAGCAGCAAGGACGATATCAATTCGTCGGAGTACTTACACAAAATCCACGGGATTGAATACAGCCCGGCACCGCACTTCGACATGGAAGAAGAATTTGTTTTACAAAAAGCCATTACCCAGTTGATCAGTGACCAGCTTATTCATTCAGCTCATGATGTAAGTGAAGGTGGATTGTTTATTACCTTAATTGAATCATCGTTTAACAGAAACCTTGGTTTTGACATTTCAACAGACAGTAACATCAGGAAAGATGCGTACCTGTTTGGCGAAGCACAGAGCCGGGTGGTAATATCAGTAAGCGACAAACAGACAGCATCCATAAAAGCAGTTTTGGCCTCAATGAATATCCCTTTTGAAAAACTGGGCACTGTTACTGCCGGCGCTGTAATAATTGATGGAGACAACTGGGGCAGCATTACAGAGTGGAAAGAAAAATATGACAATTCCATTGGTAATTTGCTGGCCGGGCATGATGGAGAGCAGGCATTGAGTGGAATTTAAAACGTTAAACCATGAGTAAAAAAATAGCCATCATCGGCGGTGGCAATCTTGGCACTGCTATCGCAGAAGGACTGATCAAAAGCAAATTCAGCAAGCCGGCTGATATTACCGTTACCAAAAGAAACACCAGTACCCTGCAGGCACTTGCCAAAAAAGGGGTACAGGTTACCAGTGATAACAATGCTGCCATTAAAAACAGCGAACTGGTGATCCTTGCCATCAAACCTTTCCAGGTGGCAGATGTGCTGAACAATGTAAAAAAAGACCTGACTGCCCGTCATATACTGGTTTCTGTTGTTACCGGGGTACTCATTAACGATATAGCAGATACCATCAAAAAGAAAATCCCTGTTTGCCGTGCTATGCCCAATACGGCTATTGCCATCCAGGAAAGCATGACCTGTTTAAGTTTCAGCAATGCAACCCCGGAACAAATAAATTTTGTGCAGGGATTGTTTGAAACCCTTGGTAAAGTAGCTGTGATCGATGAAAAATTAATGGATGCTGCAACAGTATTAGGAGCCTGTGGTACTGCTTATGCCATGCGGTATATCCGTGCGAATATCCAGGGTGGTATTGAAATTGGTTTTGATGCCGTAACGGCTGCATTGATCGCTGCGCAAACGGTAAAAGGGGCTGCAGAATTATTGCTGCAAAAGGGCACTCATCCGGAACAGGAAATTGATAAAGTCACCACTCCTAAAGGCTGTACCATTGCAGGCTTAAATGAAATGGAGCACCAGGGCTTTAGTTCATCGCTGATAAAAGGGATTGCCACCAGCTATCATAAAATTGTAAAGGGTTAAAAGATCCTGCCGGTTTCCATGTCTATTTGAAAGGGTTCAAAAGATTCTGCCATGGGGTCTACGGGTATGGTGATCCTCCCAAAAGGGTCTGCATTCGTTGGAAGAGGAATATATACCGGATCATATTTAGTGATATCCATAAAAAATTCAAACGTATTACCTGACCTGAATAGAGGATGTGGCGAAATGCCATAATAAATTCTTTTGCCATCAGAATATCCCCAAAACTTTGGAATCCTTTCCGCTTTGGCACTGTCAGTATTATAAACTACTGTCATACTAATATTATTCCTTTTGATTTTTTCAATCCGGTAATTTGAAATGGACGGCTTATTATTTTTAAACTCATCAAAAGTTACATAAACCCCCTTTATTGGTACACTTGCTTTTACTATTGGGAATTGATTGTGCCTGTTGTTAAAACTATCAAGCGCTTCCTTTGTCAATTTGGTTTTTAGTTTGTGTAACCGGCCGGCGTAATAGTCAAAATCAACAGCCTCAATAATTTTTGAAATGGCATAGCCGTATATCTCACATTCCCTCATTTTTCTATCAGTACATCCCGGTATAAATTCATCCTCTCCTGTTTGAAATAAGGTATCTGCTCTTTTTACCGGGTAAAACAAGTTGTTTTTCTCCAGGAAAAATTCCAGTTTCAGGTATATATCAAATACAGATTCCCTGTTGATACTGCCTTGTCGCTGCGCCTGCCGGTTGGGATTGGGGTCTGCCCAAAAACGCTTTATCACAATCAACAGTTTTATGCTGTCGTTTGAAAAACAAGCAGCATAATGCTGGTTGAGCATAGTTTCCATTCCATACGCAAGCCCGCCTTCTGCCACAATTTTCCTATACAGTTTTTTGCCGCGGTTATCAAGGTGTTTTTTTATAAACCCTATCTTACCAGTATCGGCCCTGCTGTCGATAATATGGAAAGAAGAAAAGGGGAAGCGGCAACCGGCGGGCAGTGGAGAATAGATGGAAATATCGGCGGGCAACTCTTTTAATTCGCCGGGAGAAATTTCACGGGGTTGTGCCGGCAGGAATAAAGCACTGCACAACAACCATAAGAGTAAAAAGAATGTCCGCATGTTTAAAAGTAAAAATTATTTCTACCAGTCCCTGTTTTTATTGGTGATCTTTCAAGGCACAAAAAATTATCGTGCAGATCTCCTGTAAAAATAATAAGCCAGCACTCCAAATGCAATATTGGGTACCCAGGCCGCCAGCAGTGGAGGAAAACTACCCTTGGTGGCAAATACCACCGACAAGCGACTGAACAAAACGTATATCACACTAAGTATTACCCCTACAGCCAGGTGAAAGCCGCTGCCACCCCTTACTTTTTTTGATGACAACACGGCCCCTATAATAGTAAGTATGATGATGGAAGCCGGAATGGCATCCCTGTTGTACCGCTCCACCATTAATTCATTCAGGCTTTCCGCCCCCCGTAATTTTTGAAAAGCAATGTACTCATCCAGTTCCTTTGTACCCATCCTGTCTTTCAAAAAGTCATCGCGGCGGAGATCTCTCGGCTTAAAATTATACTGCATCAGTAAAGAAGTGCTGCGTTTGATCGTTTCTTTATCCCCATCAAAATTTCTTTCGGTTACACCAGTCAGCTTCCATTTCCTGGTAGCGGTATCCCAATAAATATTATCGCTGCGTAAATTATATACCAGTCGGTTATTCAATATTTTTTGAACAAAAAAACCGCTGCCCGTCCGGCTCACCGTATCAAAATAACGGAGACCAGCATAGGAATGTGAATCGAGCCTGAAATAAAAATTACGCCCGGTATAGCTTTTGGTGTAGTCGAGGTTGCCTGCCACATATTTAGCCTCAAAGCTGCTCCATTTTGCATTGGCCGTTGGCAATACCGTATGGTAAGTAACCCATAGTATCAGTGCCAGGAAAACAGAACCCACCCAATAAGCCCGCAAAAAACGCCTCATACTCACGCCGCTGCTCAGTATGGCCACCACTTCCGTTCTGTCGGCCATTTTAGAGGTAAAAAATATTACTGCTATAAATGTAAACAGCGGAAAAAGCATCGCATCGATCCTGGGAATGAACGCCGCATAATAATCTGTAAAAATGCGCCAGGCGGATAATTGGGAATTTACAAAATCGTCTGTTTTCTCACTGATGTCTATCACTACTACGATCACAGTAAGCAACAGGATGCAGAAAAAGAAAGTACTCAAAAACTTTTTCAGTATGTAGCGGTCGATTTTCTTCATGCAATGGCTGCAAAGCTAACTGAAAAGGAAAAAGTAAAACGTGAAAATTAAAAAACCCCCGTTTTACCGGGGGCTGATCTTATGAATGCATTTGTTACAATATCTTCACTTCTGTTCTCCTGTTCAATGCCCTGCCCTCCGCTGTATCATTCTCTGCCACCGGCTGTGTAAGCCCATACCCTTGTGCGGTAACCCTTTCCGGCGAAATGCCCTTCATTAAAAGATAGGCCCTTACGGTATTGGCCCTGTTTTGAGACAGGATCATATTGGCTTCCGCTTTGCCCACATCATCTGTATGCCCCCCTACTTCAATCTTTTCATCATCCTTTCTTTTCAGGTACTCTACCAGTTCATCCAGCACGGTATACGCTTCTGGTTTTAATTCTGCCTTACCCGTTTCAAAAGTGCAGTTATCCAATACAAAAGCTTTAGGGGCTTCAAATTGTATATCTACAATAAAAGGATTTTTATAGTACTGGTTACCCTGCAGTGCTTTTATATCAAGAAAATTATAACTGGTACTGTCATTAAATCCTAAAATGAAGATCTCATACTTGGCACCTGTTGGAAGCCTCAGCGTGAATCTACCCGTAGAATCAGACAGGCCCTGGTACTCCCTGCCATTCAGCAAGCTTCTGAACACCACGATCTCATTGTTCAGCACCCGGCCCGATTTGGCATCAGCAATGCTCACATTTACCTGCGCATCCTTTGGCAAGTTCAACTCTGCCGGCGGCTGTTGTGCCAACACGGCAAATGGGAGAATGGTCAACAGCAATAAGTACAATCTTTTTGTCATGGTATCCTGATTTGGTTTTAAAGATAAAATAAATATCAATTCCCGGTTTTTTCAATTACTGTGCCATAGTGCCTGCAAAAGCTGCTGCTGGTTTCCTTTACATAGATTTTACAAAACGTAAAAAGGAGCCTGTTATTTTAAATGAGGGCCAAACAGTATTACAGGCGCTGCTGTATCCGCGGCAGCAGCTCTTTTTTCCAGCTTGCAAAATCACCAGCCTGTATATGCTTTCTTGCCTCCCGAACCAGCCATAAATAAAATGCCAGATTGTGTACACTGGCAATGGTAAGGCCCAGCATTTCTTTTGCCTTTATCAAATGGCGCAGGTAAGCTTTGCTGTAATAATTGCTGATCTCGCCATCTATGCCATCGTCTATCGGGCTAAAGTCACGCTCCCATTTTTTATTATCAATATTTATAACCCCATTTGAAGTAAACAGCATGGCATTGCGGCCATTGCGGGTAGGCATTACACAATCAAACATGTCAACACCAAGGGCAATACACTCCAGTATATTCCAGGGCACCAACACCCATCAGGTAGCGGGGTTTGTTGCCGGGCAGTATATCGCAGCACAATTCTGTAAATTCATACAGCTGTTCGGTAGGTTCACCCACACTCAGGCCACCAATGGCATTTCCCGTTGCATTTTTTGAAGCAATATATTCTGCCGATGCCGTCCGCAGATCTTTAAAGGTACTTCCCTGTACTATTGGAAACAGGTTTTGCGTGTAGCCGTACTTGTCGGGTGTTTCATTAAAACGTTGTGTACAACGGTTCAGCCAGCGGTGTGTGAGTTCCATGCTGTTCTTTGCGTAGGTATAATCGCTGGGGTGCGGGGGACATTCGTCAAAAGCCATGATAATATCGCCACCGATGATGCGCTGAATATCCATCACTTTTTCCGGGGTAAACAAGTGTTTGCTGCCATCAATATGTGATTGAAAGATCACCCCCTCTTCATTTATCTTACGGTTATTGGCCAGCGAAAAAACCTGGTAGCCGCCACTATCGGTCAATATGGGTTTGGGCCAGCCATTAAACTGGTGCAGTCCGCCGGCAGCTTCCAGCGTTTCGAGTCCGGGACGTAAATACAAATGATAGGTGTTGCCCAAAATGATCTGCGCCTTTACATCAGTCAGCAACTGCTGTTTTGACACCGCTTTTACACTACCCACCGTACCAACCGGCATAAAGATGGGAGTCTGTATTTCGCCATGGTCTGTTTTTATTGTACCAGTTCTCGCCTTGGTGGCCGTATCAGTGCTTTCTAAAGTAAATTCAAGTGCTGCCATAAAAAATCCCGGTTGTATTGAACAACCGGGATGCAAATATATTTATAAAACCTCACCGTTGAATTGAACGGCCTGCGCCTGCTAGGTTGCAGACTTCAATACCGTTACAAGCAGGATAATTGAAAGCACCACTGCGGCCAGCAAGCCCAGCCATGACCATTTAACCCTGTTTGATTTGTAATCGTCGTTGAAAGCCACATAGGCGATCAACACACCGATAAGGCCAAGCAAAAAGCCCAGTGCAAAACCACCTAAATGAAAACCGGAATCGCCTTCCACTGGCTTGGTAAACATTTTGGCAACCTTTTTATTGGTAATGTTGCCATTTTTGTCAATGCTCTTTTTAAGCTTTTTCATTGCCATTTTGTAGGCAACGCGGTCAAAGAAACCAAGTTTTACTTTGGCCATTTTCTCATATTCCGCAGGTTTCAGTTTTGAAAATTCCATCAAAGAAATTTTCTGGCCTGATTTTCCAATAGGAATCATGATCTCGGAGGCCTTCATTGACTTTACGCCATCAACAGGAGGTGTTACCGCTATGCTCATATTTAATACGGCAATAGCCAGCACGAAAGCAATTAGTTTTTTCATACTAAAAGTTGTTTTGGTTTAAGATAATTATTAATATTTGAAAATAACACTTTTTTAAATACGGCAAACAATTTTAAAATCACAATGCACAAACACCGGCAATATTGTTAATAAACAGGCCATGTTCACCGGGCAATACTTTTTGCAAACCACTATTTTTGCAGCTATGGACCTGGTAAAACTTCTGCAGCACTGGCAAGGGATCGTATTTATTGTATTCAGCATCATCACACTCCTACAGGTTTTTTATTACCTTTTTTTCTTTTTACGGCTGGCGATGTATCAAAACAAGCCCAAAGAAACTTCCCAAACGCATCCTGTTTCCGTCATCATCTGTGCAAGGGATGAAGCCGCCAACCTGGCAAAAAATCTACCCGGCGCTCTTGTACAGGAATACAGAACCACTCACGAAGTGATAGTGGTTGACGATAATTCCTTTGACGACAGCAAGTACCTTTTGGAAGAGTTTCAAAAGAAATTTAAGCAACTTAATATTATTGAGTTAAAGCAGGAGGCCAAATTAATACCTGGTAAGAAATTTCCATTAAGTGTTGGCATCAAAACAGCCAAATACGAAATTGTACTGCTAACCGATGCCGACTGTATACCAGCCAGTGAACACTGGATCAATAAAATGCAGGCCACTTATAACGATGATACAGAGATCGTATTAGGCTATGGGGCTTATTATAAGAAACCTAGTATCCTTAATAAACTGATCCGCTGGGAAACGGTTCATACAGCCATGCAATATTTCAGCTATGCATTGGCGGGTCTTACCTACATGGGTGTAGGGCGCAACCTGAGTTATAAAAAAACAATTTTCTACCGGCACAAAGGTTTTTCTGCACACAACCGCATTCCCAGTGGCGATGACGACCTGTTCATTAATATGGCTGCCACCAGCACCAATACAAAAATTAATATTGACAAGGATACTTTTACAAAGAGTGAACCTGCTAAAACCTGGGGCCAGTGGTTTCGTCAAAAAACAAGACATAACAGTACTGGCAAATACTATAAGGCCATACACCAATTCCTGCTGGGTGTATATTCGTTCACGCATTTTTTATATTATCCTGCCTTCATTGCAGCACTGGTATTTTTTAACTGGCAATGGACATTGATCGTTTTTGCCATCCGTTTTTTATTGCAGGCCGGTGTGTTGTATGCAGTCACGAAAAAATTAGATGAAAAAGACCTGTTTGGTTCATTTTTATTTTTTGACATCTGGATGTTCTTTTACTACCTCCTCTTTTCTGTGGCCGTGATCAGGAAGCCGAGAGATCAGTGGAAGTAGAGGGCAACGGGCCAGAAAGCAAAGAGGCAAATGGCAATGACCTTTTATTTAAAACTTATATGGAAATCGTACAAAAATATTTTGCTGATTTTTCGGATGAACAGGTAAAGCAGTTAGCTGCTTTAAAGGAACTGTATGCAGCATGGAATGAAAAGATCAACGTGATCTCAAGAAAAGACATGGATAATTTTTATGAGCACCATGTATTGCACTCTCTTGCCATTGCCACACAATTTGAGTTTGCAGATGGTACTGAAATAATGGATCTTGGTTGCGGGGGCGGTTTCCCGGGTGTGCCACTGGCGATCTTCTTTCCTAAGGTGAACTTCCTGATGGCAGACAGCATCAATAAAAAACTAAAAGTGATAACGGAAGTGGCTGCTGCCATAGGATTAAAAAATATAGCGGTACGGCATACCAGGGCAGAAGATATAAAAGACAAAAAATTTGATGTGGTGGTGTCCAGGGCAGTAGCACCATTAAAGGATCTTTGGCGATGGAGTAAACCGGTTTTAAAAAAAGGGCCCCACTACAGAGGCCTGATTTGCCTCAAGGGTGGTGATCTCACCAAAGAAGTTTTTGAAAGCGGCTGCAAACCACGGGTATGGGAAATAGAAAAAATATTTGAGGAAGATTTTTTTAAAGAGAAATTTTTGCTGCAGGTGGTTTGATATATCTTTTGGAATTAAAATGATGGTGAGCTGTAAGTTCCGGGTGACGAGTTAGGGGTTGCGGATGACGAATAATGCGTTTCGGGCTATTATGTATGAGTTAGAAGGCATGATCGATGAGCCTTGAGTGCCGCCATTGACCATTCACTATTCACCTTTCAAAAACTTCCACAACCAATTGTCCCGCTGTGGCGTATTGCCAATCGGGAAATCATGTGTGTGGCCTGAATCTCTAAATCCCATTTTTTCATAAAATCTTTTAGCCCTGTTGTTATGTTCCCAAACCCCCAGCCAAAGCACTTCAAAATTATTTTCTTTTGCAAAATTTTCTGCAAAGTGCATTAGTTCCTGTGCCAGTCCTTTGCCGTGAAAAGATCTGTCGATATAAATTCTTTTTAACTCCAGCGACTTCCATTGTTTCATCACAGGAAAATTGCGGTAATCTTCCATCAGGCGGAGATAACCGGCAGGCACTCCCTCTGATTCAATAAAAAAGTAAAAATCATTTTCATCAGCCAGTTCTTTTTTTACCACTTCCAGATCAAAATAAGCCTGTAAAAACTGCTGCATGTCCGCTTCGGTACAAGTACCGGTGAACGTATCGTAAAATGTTCTTTTACTAAGCGCTGATAAAGTTTCAGCGTCATCTATTGTTGCCCTTCTTATGGTTGTGTTCACAGGTTGCTTACCATTTTAATTCCAGAATATTGTTCTTCCTGTTCATATCCGCCATCCTTCCGCTGGCGTCAATTTCCAGCCTGGAAATATCTGTTAGTTTACCCTTTACAGTTAGCGTGTACACAGGTTGCAACCAGCCCCATACTTCGTGTTCGGCATAGGACATTTTTTCATCTTCTCTTTTCTTCGAACCATAAGTAAGGTTCAGTGGTATGTAATGTATCGCTTTGCTGCTGTCTTTATAGGTTACCTGCAGATCAATTGGCATAGGCATTTCACCCACATTTCTGAGGCGCACCCTGGTGTCACTGCCTTCTTCCCATAGGCTGTCAATTTTATAATCCACTGTTTTAATGGTGTTCACCATGTATTGCTTATACCATTGCAGTTGCATGCCGCTTACTTTCTCTGCCACTTTTACAAAGTCATCTGCCGTAGGATGTTTAAATGCCCAGCGGTCATAATATTCCAGCATTATTTTTTCTAATGCTTTTTCGCCGGTAATATAGCCAAGCTGCAATAAGAACAGTTTACCCTTGGTGTAAGAATTGGTATTGTACACATAGTTCGTGGTAAAGAAATTGGCATGGGTGCTCATCGGCTCATCAAAAGGGCTGCGTACCAGCCGGGCATAAGAATCGTATTCTGAAATACCCTCAAAAAAATCCTTGTGCCGCATCCAGGCCAGTGCTTTGGCCTCGGCATAGTTGGCAAAGCCTTCATCCATCCAGGCATATAAATTTTCATTGGTGGCCAGCATCATCTGGTACCAGCTATGGCAAATTTCGTGAATGGCGGTTTCCAGGTTTCCGTTCCGCATCAGGGTAGCCATAGGGTATTCGGTACCACCACCACCACCATGCAGGATGGAATATACCGGGTACGGATACCTGCCAAATGTTTTTGACAAATAGGGGAACACCAGGGCGCAGGTATCAGCTGTTGTCTGCCATAAGGTATCAATGGCAGGATCATCTTTATAAATAAAATGCAGCAGCGGCCCGTTAATTACTTTACGGGTAATATGCTTGTAACCGGGGTCTGCACTCCAGACAAAATCATGGATGTTCTTTCCTGAAAAATGCCAGGTACGTTTTGCAGCAGCGGTCTCTTTCAAAGCGGTTCCTGCTTTATCATAACCCCAACCAATAGCCGCAGCATTTTGCAATTCACCGGTAGCACCCACTTTGTAAGATTTGTCTAAACTTATCTTTACATCATAATCGCCCCAAACACCGTAAAACTCCCTGCTTACATAGTCGTCCGCTGTCCATCCCAGTTTATCATACTCCACAATTTTTGGATACCACTGCCCCATGCTGTATCGTATACCCTCATCACTGTCTCTTCCGCTTCTTCTTGATAATTTGGGTACCCGGCTGTCAAAAACCGTTTGTATCTGTACGGTTGTTTTAGGAAGCAGTGGTTTGCTCAATTCAACCATCAGTACCGTTTCATACTCTTTTATTTTTTGTTTTTGCCCATTCACACTAAAACTGGTTACATGACACCACCCGGTTTCTTCGGGCGTCATTTCGTATATTTTCTTTTTAAAGCGCCGGTCAAAGTCGGTGACCCTGTCTCCTTTTGCACTGGTGCCCAGGGTTAAGTTCTCAGAATTTTTAATACCAACATCCATCATACTCCCCGGCTGAAAGGCATTCCAAAAAAGATGCACAAACAGTTTATGGAGGGTATCCGGTGAATTGTTGGTGTAACTGATCTGTTGTTTTCCTTTGATGATATTGGTTGACACGTCCAGGTCAATATCCATCACATACTTTATCTTTTGCTGCCAGTAACCAGGCTGACAAAAACAAACAAATGGCATTAGTAAAAAAGCCGGCACAAAAATTCTTTTCATACAATCAATAACAGGGCTACTGGCCCATCAGTTTTTCGTTGAATTTTATCAATAAGTTAAACAGGTCTTCATGTTCGTTGAGTGGTAAGGTGGCAGCTTTATCAAACACATCATGATATGCCTGGATGCCTCCCATGGTATAAAAGAAAAAAGAGGGTACTCCTTTTTCCGTAAAGAAATAATGATCGCTGTTGGCAGCCTTACCCCTGGCTTTTACATCTGCCAGCAGCTTATGTTCTGCATTGATGGCTTTCATCCACTCAAATTCTTTGGTAAACTCGGTTGCATTCACCACCATGATACCCTCCTCGCCTGTGCCAGCCAGGTCGGTGTTGATCAAAAACCTGATTTGTTTTAATGGCACCAGGGGATTATCGGTAAAATATTTTGAACCGATCAATCCTGCCTCTTCGCCGGCAAAACAAATAAAGGCAACCGAATATTTTTGCGGATGCCTTGCATAATACTGCGCCAGGTTCAGCAATAATGAAACACCACTGGCATTGTCATTGGCACCGGGGAAATACGTGTCTTTGCCCATACCACCTAAATGATCGTAATGAGCAGTAAAGAAAATAAAAGAGTCAGGCATTGCCGTTCCTTTTACCAAGGCACAAACATTGGAAGTTTTAAAATTGCTGATGAACTTGTTTTCAATATGCACTTCAAAATCCCTTGGTTCTCCATTGACTGCTTTTTTATTGATCAGCAGCGTTGTATAATCTGCAGCTTCTGTGGCAACCGTCCAGGTGAGTTTATCCTGCAGTTTTATTACCAGTCTTTCTTTCCGGTTAAAGAACTGCACGCTGTCGCCTTTCATCAGTTCGCCTGAAGCCTTAATACCTTTTGATTCTGCACCTACAATATAATCTTTACCCGGCACCAGTTCTTTACCATTGATATTGACATACATTTTACCCGGGAAAGAATTAACAGGGTAACTAAAAGGCTGTAAAAAACTTTTACCCTCCAGCGGCTGCAGTCCATACGCTTTTAATTCGGCTGCTAAAAAATCCGCTGCCTTTTTCATGCCATCATTGGTATAACCACGGCCCCAAAAATGAGTGGAGGTGAGGGTATCCAGCATTTTTCTACCAAAGGCGAGATCCTGGGCAGAAGAAGTCAGTGAATTTAGTAAAATCAAAAGGGTCAATATTTTTTTCATTGTAGCAATATTTTTTATTCTAAAACAGAAAGTGCGTTAATTTGGTTATTCTATGTAACTACAAATATAGACTTACTTCTATTGTTACAACCACATTAGAAATAGCCAACTATCTGGGCCATTCCGTTACACATTTTTATAATTCCTGGTACTCTCCTGTTTCATGAAAAAACTCAAATAGCCTGTTTTGGAGCCTGTAGTCACTATCCTTTTCCAGGATCAGGTTTATCGAGTCCCCCACCCCATTCTCTGCAATAGCCACTGATTTATATGTTTCAGGATACTTGTCAGCATACGCATTCTGAATGTAGAATTCAGGAATGGGCAAAATTTCATATCCCGGCAGGTTAATTTGTTTACTTTCAAATTTCAACTTAAAACTTTCCGGAAAAATTACGTTTAACTCAAGTTCCTTTGATAAAAACCGACCCGGTATAAGTGACTTAGCAGTTAATGGAATATCGTTATTTTCCAGACGCACTCCCTTTGAATAATAATATTTGACTTCAAGGGGTACTTCAAAAGATACCCTGTTTGACAAATTAATTTCTACTCCCTGCAACCGTCTTCTATCATATTCTTCCTGTTTAATTTTAATATTTATTAATTGCGCCGATCTAAAGAAAATTTGCCCAGGAAGCTCGTTTTCCAAAGCATCTTTGAGCATTTGGTTCACAATTATTTTACCATGTGTGGAACAGGTGTACATATCAAAATCAGTTTTTAAAATATATTGATCTGGTGTAATCATTACGCTGCTGAATTGCGGCACTTGCCTAGCTATGCTTATAACAGTCTCTGTTAATTCATGGCGACTATTTATCTTTTTGTTAATTAAACCGTAGCCACGTTGTTTAAATCCTCTAAATATGTAACTAAATAATCTGTTTTCATATTCTAAATCTCTATTAAGCGTATCATATGGGAGGTGCAAAATGTAAAACTTGGTTTTTGTGATTATTTTTTGGGGAACAAGTTTTACTTCATGAAATACATGATCTGGCAATTTAAAATGGCTAAGTATTGACTTAACATTTTCGCTAACCAGTAAAGTTGTGTAATACGAACTACTAAACCTGGGAACTTCATACAATCTGTCTGGCCCTTCCTGAAGCGGGCCGCTGATAAGAGTTAACTTATCGTTTATCTCAAAAAGACCACGGTCTTCCCGAAATACCTTAAATGGGTTATCATCTTTTATTTCAAACTCCGGTGTCAAACCATGAATGTCTGATTTTACTGGCTCAACATAGTAATAGCGTTGCTCGTAGCAGAACTTATCTTCAAAAATTTTAGGCAGTGTGAATGTTTTAAGTATTGGCAGAAACACCAACTCGTAAATGACTTTTTGATTATGGTGGAATTGGGTACAATTAAATACTGTATGAAAGTCGCTCTCAATATATTTTTTGATTGATTGTGTATCCAATGTTTCTGACTGAACAAATTTCAAGTCATATTTTTCAATAAGCTCTTTTGTAAGGTGTGGATTATCTTCGGTTACAAATATTTTTTTCCAATACTTCAGGATAAAATTGTCAGATAGCGGCAGATTCCTGTTTCGTCCAAGATAATACCAATCTAATCTCTTTTTGAAGCGTTCAATTTTATCCTCGTTCCAGATGATCGAATCGTTCCATGCAAGCTGATGCCACTTAAACCTCTGCTCATATTTTTCTAAAAAAGCAATATCCCATTGCAGACATTTATTTTTACTAATGGATGACCAATCCAGTTCATATTCATACTTTTCAACAAAATCCTGGTCCAGAGGATAAAACTCACATACATGAGATAAAAAAATATCCCAATAAAAGTTCAATATAATTTCTGATTGCATATCCAAATAAAAATTACATCATACAATACGTAACCTGCATTTCATGAATGTAAAAGTTAATTCCAAAAGCACAAAACCTTTGCCATAATAAAAAAAACGGTGCCGGCATTAGCCGGCACCGGATCAGGTATCTATGCAACTTACTTAGCTTTTTTCAGCTCCTCCACCGCAGCCTTCAATTCAGCTATCTGCTGCTGCTGTTCTTTGATAGAAGCTACCAGCAAGGGTATCAGGCTGGCCTCATCCACTGCTTTGTAAGTGGTATTACGATAGCCATTTTTTGCAAACATGTAAGAAACCTTTTTTTGTGTTACCAGTTCTGGAAAAACCGCTTCCACATTATCGGTTAAAAAGCCAAATTTCTTGCCCTGCGACAGGTTGAGGTGTTTGAATTTGCTGGTTTCAAATTCATACACGGAAGGCTTTAATTGTACCAGCCTGTTTAAGGCGGATGTGAGCGGCTGTACATTTTTTTTCAGTTCTTCATCAGAAACCGTTTGAGCAACAGCATTTACTCCAGATAATATACATACGGATACAAGTAACAACAGCTTAGATTGTCTAATAAAATTATACATGACTTAAAAATTAATGATGATTAAAAAAGATATGGCAATGGCCGTTGGCCGGCAATAAAAATTAAGCGGTTTCCGGAGGCGGGGTGGGTATGGAGATATGAATATCATCCCTCAGCAGAATGTCTGCAAGCGTATTATTTTGCTCAGTTGTATTCAAATAAATAATAAAGAGGTCTGATGGGTAATAATTGTTAACATACAATTCCTTTATTTCTGAAACAGCTCTTTCATTGGTTTCTTTCTTTTCCGTTTCTGTTTCAGCGCTGTAAAGTTTTTCGATCGCATTTTCGCAGCCTGTAAAAAGTTTGGGAACCACGCTGCAGACTCCGTTTATGATAAACAGGCTTATGAAAACCGTTGCTATTATGGTCCTTGAATATCTCATACTGGCCGTGCAAAAATACAGAAGGAAATGCAATAAAAAAGCATTCTCCTTATTTTAACAACTTATATCATTTTATAGTTCCATCTCCGGTATTTCACCTTCCACCAGGAGCTTGCCGGCTGTTTTGCTTACAATTTCTTCCGTGGAAACCCCGGGCGCCCTTTCGAGTAATTTGAATCCCTTGTTGGTTACATCCAGCACCGCCAGTTCGGTCACAATTTTCTTTACACATTTAACACCCGTGAGCGGCAAGCTGCAGGCCGGCAGCAATTTCGATTCACCTTTAGGGTTAGTATGCATCATGGCCACAATGATATTTTTTGCGCTGGCTACCAGGTCCATGGCCCCACCCATTCCTTTTACCATTTTGCCAGGAATTTTCCAGTTGGCAATGTCGCCATTTTCACTTACTTCCATCGCCCCGAGTATGGTAAGATCAACCTTACCGGCCCGGATCATTCCAAAACTCATGGCACTGTCAAAAAAAGCGGAGCCGGGAACAGTCGTGATGGTTTGCTTCCCTGCATTGATCAGATCTGGATCTTCCTCGCCTTCAAAAGGAAAAGGGCCCATACCCAATAACCCATTTTCGCTCTGCAGCACAACATCCATTCCTGCCGGAATATAGTTGGCCACCAGCGTGGGGATGCCAATTCCAAGATTTACATAATAACCATCTTGTAGTTCCCTGGCAATTCGTTTTGCTATTTGATCTTTTGTAAGCATACTTTTTTAATGTGCTGATTTGATAATTTGATAATTTGATAATTTGATAATTTGATAATGTGCTAATTCTTTGTGTGCTCTGAGTTCGATAAAATTTATACCCTTTGTAAATTAAAAGCGCTGAGTTCTGAATACATCAGCACAACAGCTAATTTTTTAAATCTAATAAATTTCATACTGTTTCCATAAAACATACCCATAAATCGCTGAACAAATCATCAAATCATCAAATCAGCTAATCATCAAATCATCAAATCATCAAATCAGCTTATTTTCAAATTTTCCTTACTGTCCTTTGTTCGATCCGCTTTTCGTACCCCACTCCCTGGAATATTCGTTGTACATAAATTCCGGGCGTATGTACTTGGTCGGGGTCCAGTTCACCTGCCGGCACTAACTCTTCCACTTCTGCAATGGTTATTTTTCCGGCCATCGCCATCAGCGGATTAAAATTTCTTGCTGTAGCCTTGTAAATGAGATTCCCATCCGTATCGCCTTTCCATGCTTTTACGATGGCATAGTCTGCATCAAATGCATATTCCATTAAATATTCCTTGCCGTTAAAATTTCTTGTTTCCTTGCCCGCAGCTATTTCGGTGCCCACACCAGCTGGTGTAAAAATAGCGGGCATACCATACCCCGCCGCCATACACCTGGTGGCCAATGTACCCTGGGGTATCAGTTCCACTTCCAGTTCGCCGCTTAACAGTTGTCTTTCAAACTCAGCATTTTCGCCTACATAGCTGGATATCATTTTTTTTACTTGCTTTTGTTGCAGCATCAGGCCGATACCAAAGTCGTCTACTCCTGCATTATTTGAAATACAGGTGAGTCCTTTCACGCCTTTTTTTACCAGCGCAGCAATACAATTTTCGGGAATACCGCATAGGCCAAAACCACCCAGCATGATAACAGCGCCATCTGTAATGCCGTTGATGGCGGCGGCAGCATTTTCAAATGTTTTTTTCATATTCGTTGAGCAAACAAAAAATTAATTATAACAGAGCAGCGGCAAATTACATAAAAAGCCTCTCCGTTCAACAATTAAACAATTTAACCACACAGCCATTTAAGCAGTTTTCCTATATTTACCGCATTAATATGTACAAAATTTTACGAATCCATAACCGGTTAATTGTAGGGGGGCCTTCACACAATGTCACATTGCTGACCGCTTATCTTTCGCCAGAATTTGAAACGAAATTGCTGGTAGGCAAAAAAGACCCGGCAGAAAAAGATGCCACTTATATTGCAGACCAGCTGGGGTTGGTGCCGGTGGAAATAAAAGAAATGCGGAGGAGCATCCTGCCTTTTTATGACATCATCGCTTATTTCAGGATAAAAAGTATTATCAAAGAATACAAGCCGGATATTGTACATACCCATGCTTCCAAATCGGGTGCTGTAGGCAGGCTGGCAGCCCGTTCCTGCAACGTGCCGCTGATAGTGCATACTTTTCATGGCAATGTATTTCATTCTTATTTCAGCCCGTTCATGTCGAAAGCAATCGTACGGTTTGAAAGGTTTTTTGCCAAACGAACCGATGCAATCATTGCCATCAGTGATTCACAAAAGCATGAGCTGACGGAAGTATATAAGATTGCGCCTCCCGAAAAGGTGTTTACCGTGCCCCTGGGTTTTAATCTGGATAAATACTGTGTGGACCAAGATAAGAAAAAGATCATTTTCCAGAATAAATATGGGTTTGACAATGATGAAGTGATTGTTGGTATCATTGGAAGGCTGGTGCCGGTAAAAAACCATGAGATGTTCCTGGAAATGGCGGCTATTGTAAAATCAACCACACAAAAAAATGTGCGGTTTGCCATTATTGGCGATGGCGAATCGAGGGCAGGAATAGAAAAAAAGACTACAGAGCTCGGTCTAAGCTATTCTTATTTTATCACGAACCCCAAAGAGAAAACAGATGTAGTGGTTACTTCCTGGGAAACTGAAATTGACCAGGCACTCGCTGGGCTCGATATTGTGGTGCTCACTTCCCAAAACGAGGGTACACCTGTATCGTTGATAGAAGCTCAATCTGCGTACATACCTGTTGTGTCAACCAATGTAGGTGGGGTAGAAGACATCGTGATACATGGCGAAACCGGTTTTATCACGGAAGTAAACGATGTGCAATTGTTTGCCGGCTATGTAGTACAGTTGATAGAAAACAAAGCACTGAGAGACCGGATGGGCAAAAGCGGTTACGACAATGTGGTTAAACGATACTCGAAGCAAAGATTGATTAACGATATGCGGAATTTATACCTGAGTTTCCTGGAAAAGAAGAAAACCCCACACCACTAAATACCAACCAGCGCCGGGTAAAACTTCCCTGGCCTATTAGTACCCTTTTTTCAATATTTTTGTTGCATGACAGTTTTTACACATTTTGGCCGTTACCTGCTGATGCTGAAAGGAATGTTTTCCAAACCGGAAAATTATAAAATGTACTGGAAGGAATTTATGCACCAGTGTAACGACATCGGTATTGGCTCCCTTGGTATTGTTTGTATCATCTCCGTTTTTATCGGGGCCGTAAGTGCTGTACAAACGGCCTACCAGATGATCAGCCCGGTGATCCCTAAAGAAACCATTGCGCAAATTGTAAGAGATACGGTAATACTTGAATTTGCCCCTACCCTTGTTTGTATTGTGCTGGCAGGTGTAATTGGGAGTAAAATAGCCAGTGAACTGGGTAACATGCGGGTAAGTGAACAGATTGATGCGCTGGAAATAATGGGCATCAATACCAAATCATACCTGGTAATGCCTAAGATCGCAGCTTCCCTGGTTACCATACCCATGCTCGTTATATTATCGATGGTGCTGGGTATTTGGGGCGGACGTCTGGCTGGCACAGCTTCCGGAATCTTATCCACCGCCCAGTTTGATAAAGGCCTGCTGAATTCCTTTTCTCCCTACAATGTTTACTTTGCCCTGATAAAATCCTATACGTTTGCCTTTATCATCAGCAGTATACCGGCTTATTATGGATATTATGTAAAGGGCGGTGCACTGGAAATAGGCAGGAGCAGTACTAAAAGTGTGGTGGTAAGCTGTATCATGCTCCTTTGTGCAGATTATGTGCTGTCGCAGTTATTGCTGAGCCCGGCTATGTAATGTCATTGTTCGTAATTCACCATTCACTATTCACCTCCATGATAGAATTTAAAAACATCTCAAAACATTTTGGCGACAAAACAGTGCTGAATGATGTGAGCCATAAAATGGAAACCGGTAAGTGCAATCTTATTATCGGTACCAGCGGCAGTGGCAAAACAGTTTTGCAAAAATGCCTGGTGGGATTATTTGAGCCTGACAAAGGCGAAATCATTTATGATGGGATAAGCTTTACCGATATGACGGAGGAGGAAAGAAAGCTGTTGCGGCAGCAGATCGGCATGCTGTTCCAGGGATCAGCACTGTTCGACAGTATGACCGTGGAGGAAAATGTGATATTTCCGCTGAATATGTTTTCTACAATGTCGCAGACTGAAAAGAAAAAAAGAGTGGATGAAGTGCTGGCAAGGGTGCAGCTGGTAGACGCCCATAAAAAGTTCCCTGCAGAGATCAGTGGTGGTATGAAAAAAAGAGTAGGCATTGCACGGGCCATTGTGCTGAATCCAAAATATCTTTTTTGTGATGAACCCAACAGCGGTCTTGATCCGCAAACGAGCATGGTGATCGATAAGCTGATTTACGACATTACCAAAGAATTTAAGATGACCACGGTGATCAATACACACGACATGAACAGTGTTATGGAAATCGGTGAAAATATCCTTTACATGTACATGGGACAACATGAATGGAGCGGCAACAACCAGGAGATCATCTTCTCAAAAAATGAGCGGCTCAACGAATTTATTTTTGCGTCTGAATTTTTAAAGGATGCAAAAGATATGCGCATGCTGGAAGCAAAAGGTAAAATTGATAATGACCGTAATATGGACGAGTTATTAAAATGATTGGCTGCAGTTGTGAGTCCCCGGGCTTATTTATTTATCATCTATGCATCCTATAATCCGGCAACCGGGATTCAATACCTTCCCGATCCCTGGCTGTATAAAATTTTAATGTGCATTAACATCCCTGTTAACATCCGCTGTTTTACTGCTTTTTTCAACGTATGAGGTATATCCCAAAATATAAAGTGCTGTTTATAAGAATATTACAGCAAGTGCCCGTCAATACTGCATTTGAGCCAACACACGCATTAACATATTAGCAACAAAGGGCATACAAAAAAAACAATAATAAACAGCACATCATTTCGTTTACATTCAAGGAACATACTATCACCATCAATAGCATGTGCTTTACCCTGTATGGTCTTAACAGAAGCTTGCACTCCTTAGTTATTCCTGCCGGGGTAATATCCAAAAACAAAAGATTGAATAACAACTGTTTTGTTTAAACAAACGGATGTTGTGTTTGCAGAATAAAATCCAACCGGTCTATGAAACCATTGAAAACCATTTGCATTATTCTACTGGTATTTTCCGGGAAACTAATGGCAGCACCTGTTGTTTCGGTGAGCTCCGGCGCCTGGAACAATCCTTTAACCTGGTTCGGCGGTATTGCCCCTGCTGCGGGTGATATTGTTACAATAGCCAACGGGCATACTGTAACAGTAACTGCCAATGCAAACTGTGCCGCCATTATCATTGGCAATGCCCCGCTCAATCAAAGCAGCGCTCTCTCCATCAACCCGGGAATAGTATTAAGTGTATCGGGTAATATCAGCATCACAGCAGCCAACTCGGGTATTACTGATAACAGGTTAGCGGTGGAGGCAGGTGTGGTCAATTGTGTTTCTGTCATTACTTCCAATTCTTTGAGCAACAATAACAGGAGTATTGTTACTATTTCTACAGGTACGCTCACATGCAGCGGCAATTTTATATTGGGCAACAATAGTGTAAGAAACAAACTTATCTTTTCTGATGCAGGGCTTTTACAAATAGCCGGCAGCAGCAATAAAATCCTGAATGCGCAATTTACGCCAGCAACAGGTACTATTGAATACAATGGCAATGCCCAATACATTTTGCCCTTAAGCTATCATTCACTCAAATGTGCCGGCAGCTCAGTCAAATTCCTTACGGCCCATACCATTTTAACCGGCAATTTAAACATAGCCGGTGCTGCCATGCTGGATGTTTCCGCTGTAAATAACTACCACCTCACGATAGGTGGCAACTGGATCGTCACCAACTCCAGTACTTATCCATTCTTAAAAAGAAAGGGTACAGTTACCTTTAATGGAACATCCGGAGTGCAGGTAATTAACACCCCCTTGGTACAGGAAACTTTTTATAACCTCGTTATTAACAACACAGCCGGTAATACAGGTGCGGATATTGAATTCAATAAGAACTGTACCGTAACACAGGCCTATACGCATACCAATGGCAACCTGAACCTGAAAGGCAACAGGCTGTCAATCGTATCAGATAACAGGCTGGGAATTTTTACCGCCTGTAACCTGTCTGCCGGCAAAATTACCAGCACAGTCAATGGGGCCAGGGTATCTTTTACCGACACGCATGATTCAACCTTTGTAAACTTTACAGGAACCACCATTGGAGACCATAATTTTCCTGTGGCATTAAGCATCAATACAGGCCGTATCAACCTGCAGCACCTGTACCTCTTTGGCACCGGTACTTTTACAAAAACACATGTTGCTGATGATATTACTTCGAAAGGAGGAAACAGGTTTTACAACAATGTAACGTTCACCTTACTGGCACAGGCCGGCAACTGGTACATGAGTGCCGGAAACGGAGCTTTGCCCGATTCATTTTTTGCAAAGGCCAGTTTTACATCGTTTGCAGCCAATGCCAATACAAAACTGATAACCGGTGCCAATTCAACGGGCAATTATTACGCGGATGAAGTAAGTTTTTATGTAAAGTCAACAGGAAATATATGTATCGGAAACAATACCGGCGCTGCTAACGGTACAGCCAGTACGAATTACTTTAATTCGCTTACAGATATATGGCTGAGTGGTTCGGGCAGCATCCATTTTGCAAATGGACAAACCCTGCTGCCATCCACTACCGTATTCAACGGACAGGTACGTGCTGGCAGCACAGCCGGAGCTACCGGCAGTATTTTTATTGGAAAAAACGTCACAGGCTCTTCAGTACAGTTAACTGCCACAGGTCAGCTGACACAAGGTTTTATTTACGGGGCTACAGCCTTGTACTTTTACAATGTTGTACAGGCAGGCAGCCTGCCCCAGGAGTTCAACAATACTGCAACACAAACCAACAGTATTATTATTGGTGGCAGTAATGGGCCCTGTACATGGAATGCCCCTGTTACTTTTACCGCATCTGTGTTAGACCTTGCATACAGCACATTCAATGGAAGTACCAATTCATTTAATTTAAGGAACTCATCGTTGCCACAAAACTGCACTGGCGGTAATACTTTTGGTACGGGCACCATTAACCTCTTTAATAACTATGGCACTTCCAGCTGGTACTTTGCCACTGCAGCAGCAGATGATTACAATGGTGAAGTACATTACAGGGCCAACTTTACCGGAGCTATCTATCCTGCGTATAACAGCAACTGTACGTACGCAAAAGGTATTGCAGTACAACCCTCATCCGATTCTATCAGTTTTGCAGCCGGGGCCAATGGAAGGGTTACTTTCGACGGCAACACAAGCGGCTTCTTCATTAACAACAGTTTTAAAACAGTATCATTCAAAAGGATCACTGTAAATAAACCGGGCACCATCCTTTCTTTATACAGTCATATACTGGTAACAACAGGAGGTGATCTTACTTTATCAGCGGGAAGGATGGTAACAGGAACCACCGGTATGGTAATATTACAAGACGAAACCTGCACCATCACCAGTATCTCAGCTTCCTCTGCCACCTTTATTGACGGACCGATGCGGATTGATGTATCATCCGGTTTGCCGGTTGCATTACACTTTCCCATTGGAAGAGGCTTTGAAGCAAGACCAGTGGACCTGGCGGTGCAGCACAGCAGTAATACTTCCTACAGCTATACAGCGGAAATGACGGGATCAGCAGCTAACGCTCTCGGATGGACGAACCCGGCATCGGTTTATAATACTTCAACACTCCGGTACTGGGACGTAACAAGAACAGTTACTTCCAATGGAACAGCAGCACCAGTTGCCGATTTAGTTACCAGCCCTTTGCCTGCCATTTCCCTTCATTATGGTTTGAATGACATGGCGAATATCCCGGCCAATCTTACCATTTGCAAAAATAATTACACGGCACCCACCACCTGGCTGGATATCGGCGCTTCCGGCGCTACAAACACCATTGGAAAAGTGACCTGTACCTCCGCTCCTTCCCTGTTCAATTCATTCAGCCGGTTTACACTCGGGTACTATGGTATTCCCCCGGCACCCAATGCACACGACAGTTCAAGATGCGGTACCGGCAGTGCTGCTATCAGGGCCACACCGGTATTTGGAGAATTTATTGACTGGTATGCCAGCGCAACCGGCGGCACAGCCCTTGCTGTAAATACAGAACTCTTCCATACTCCGGTTATTTCATCCAACACTACTTACTATGCAGAAGCAAGAAATACGGTAGGGTATGTATCAGCAACCAGGACACCCGTAACAGCAAACATTTATCACACGCCAACTGTAAATAACTTTACGCCGGCTTCCGGGGATCTTGGTACCACCGTCATCATCACGGGTACAGACTTTAATAACAATGTGAGTTCAGTAACCTTTGGTGCTGTGGCGGCCCTTTCATTTACGGTAAACTCATCCACACAGATCACGGCTGTTGTTGGCACCGGGGCAAGCGGAGCAGTTGCAGTTACCAATGACTGTGGCACAGGCAGCAAAGCCGGCTTTATTTACAACCCGCTCACCGTATGGACCGGCGCCATCAATACAAGCTGGACCAATGCAGGCAACTGGGATGATGGTGTACCCACCAATATACATTCAGCAGTGATACCCAATGTACCCAATCAGCCATTGATCATCAGCCATCAAACGATACGATCTGTAACCATACAGGCAGGTGCTGTGATTGACATTGCAGTGGGCAACAGTTTAAATATTCGGGACAGTGTCACCAACAATGGCGATGTAGCTGGTGGCGGCAGCCTGGTGCTTTCCGGCACAGCACCCCAGCCGGTGAAGGGAAACGGCACCTATCATAATCTCACGCTCAATAACAGCAATGGCGCTGTGATCCTGGGCGGTGCAGGTAATATGGTAAACATAACTGGCAGGTATATCCCAACAGCAGGAGTATTGACAACCAATGATAACCTGACCATAAAAAGCAGTGCCTCAGAAAATGGTGCTATTGCAGCCGGGTCAGCAGCCGGCAATTATATTTCCGGCAAAGTGATCCTCGAAAGATATATCCCTGCGAGGAGGGCCTGGAGACTGCTCAACTTCCCTATTACAAACACAGGAGCCCCTGACCTGAATATGTCATTGCAGGAAGGAGCCGGCGGCAATGCGGCTGCTAATCCTTCGCCTGGATATGGCACACATATCACGGGCGGCACTATTGGTGATGGTTTTGATCAGAATCCCAGCAACAACCCATCGGTGAAGGAATGGACAGGTGGTGCATGGGTGGGAATTTCCTCCACCCACACCGCTATCAGTAACCAGTATCCGTATTTTGCTTTTGTAAGGGGATCAAGAGCCAACAACCTGAATGCAGGTATTGCTGCAACTCCGGACAATACGGTATTGAGAATCGCCGGCAATATCAGGCAGGGCAACCAGTCTATCACCATTGGCAGTACCGGCTGGCAATTAACAGGCAACCCCTTCCCTGCTATCATCAACCTGGATGTACTGGCTGCCAATAACAGCAGCAGGATCAACAGGAATTTTGTGTACTGGGATCCTAAACTGGGCGGCAGCAATAATGTTGGCGGATTTGTAACAGCCAGCTATAACGGTGCCGGTTACGACTTTAGTCCCACACCTGTCAGCGCCTTGTCGGAATATGCACAGCCTTTTGCAGGTTTTTATATAGATGCCATTGCAACCGGTACGGTAACCGTGCCTGAAACGGTGAAGTGTAACTGTGGAAATGGAAATGTATTCAGGCCGGGTACTGCCAACACTGCCGGCAGCAAACTCCGGATCAACCTCAGGTCATTAAATACCGATGGCACCAACCCGGTAATTGACGGAAGTATCGTGGCTTTTGATGACCGGTATAGTGATGGAAAGGATGGCTATGATGCGGCTAAACTGCCCAATACACTTAGTGAAAATATCTCCATTTCAAAAAGCAACCATTTACTGGCAATAGAAAGAAGAAAAAATGTATTGAACAACGATACGGTTTATCTTAACATTTCAAATTTGAAAATAAAGAACTACCAGTTTGAAATACTCCCTGAAAATTTTGACACCACCATACAGGCATACCTGGAAGACAGCTATACGACTGAAAGAAAACGGGTCAATCTTGCTGCCGGAGGAATATTCCAATTCAGCATCTTCAACAATCCTGCGGTGTATGCTCCCAACAGGTTCAGGATCGTTTTTGAAAAAGACAGGTTTACTGTTGTGGCTAAACAACCGTACCACCCGGCGCCGGCATTTATCAAAAAAGGCACTATTACTTTATTGCAAAATCCTGTTATCGATAATACCATTCTGGTAAATATGCAACATCAGATAAAAGGCATCTACCAGTTACGTATTACTGACAAAGACGGAAAAGAGATCGTGACCCAAAAAATAGTTCATGATGGCACCAATGCCACAAAAAAGATAGCGATTGAAAAATACCTGCCGGCAACTTCCCTGGTGCTTACCATAAGAGACCAAAATGGCAACAACACCTCATTTAACATATTGGTACAGTAAAAAAACTGTACAACGCGGTAAACACCGGCACCTGCCGGTGTTTTTGCTATTGCCCAAATTCATGCCACCCTATTTTGTTCTTTGATGTGGGCATTATTCTTTATACATTCGGCTACACATTGGTCACTCCAAAAAACAAACACATGAAACTTCGCATTTCATTCCTGCTGGCAATAGCCGGGTTACTGGTTCAATTTGCCCAGGCACAAACCAAAACAGAAAAGATCCCTTTTGAGGCAAAAGTAAAAACCGGTCAACTTGCCAACGGCCTCCGTTATTTTATCCTGCAGAATAAAAAGCCTGAGAATAAAGTTGAACTAAGGCTGGCAGTGAATGCCGGTTCTGTACAGGAAGACAATGACCAGCTTGGCCTGGCGCATTTTATGGAGCATATGAATTTTAACGGTCTGAAACATTTTCCACACAACGATCTCATTCATTTTCTGCAAAATGCCGGAGTAAAATTTGGGGCTGACCTGAACGCCTATACGAGTTTTGAAGAAACCGTGTATATGCTTCCCATTCCATCAACCGACAAAGAAGTGGTGGAAAAAGGCTTTACTATTTTAGCAGACTGGAGCCATGATGCCCTGCTTGATAAAGATGAAATAGATAAAGAAAGAGGGGTGGTGCTGGAAGAAAGCCGGCTGGGCAAGGGTGCCGACGACAGGATGATGAAAGCATATTTGCCTGCCTTGCTCAATGGCTCCATTTATGCAAAGCGGCTACCCATTGGAAAAGATTCTATCCTGAAAAATTTTAAATACCAGGTGCTGAAACGTTTTCACAGAGACTGGTACAGACCCAACAACGAAGCGGTGATTGTTGTGGGGGATATTGATGTGAACGAGGCGGAAAGATTGATCAAAGAAAAATTCGGCAGCTTTAAAAATCCGGCACCAGCAAGAGCAAGAGGCGGCATTTCCAATGTACTGCCCCGAAAGGCCAACCAGGCAATGGTGGTAACAGATAAAGAAGCCAGCTATACAAGTATCCAGTTATACGGCAATTATGTAAAAGACAAACAGGAAACAACTACTGCAGATTACCGGGCGGGCCTTGTTAAAAATTTATTTAACAGCATGCTGGCAAACAGGTTAAATGAGTTAAAGAATTCAAGCAATCCTCCATTTGTATTTGGTACTGCCAATATTGGTGGGGGCTGGATACGTGGCTGGGAATCATTCAGTGCATTTGCAGTATGCGGAACCAAGCAATTGAAGGACGCCGTGGAAGCACTCGTAAGAGAAAGCATGCGGGTGAAAAAATTTGGTTACACAGCTTCGGAACTGGAAAGAGCCAAAGCAGACCTGCTGGCGGAATATGAAAGCATGCACAATGAGAAGGATAAAACAGAATCGGGTCAGCTGGTAAGCGAACTGGTGAGACATTATCTTAGCAAGGAACCGGTCCCTGGCATAGAATGGGAATTTAATTTTTCAAAGTCCTCTCTGCCAGGTATCAGCTTAAAAGAGGTGAATGCACTGGGTAAATGGATCGATATCGACAAAAGATTTTTTGCCTTGGTAACAGCAAAAGACGACCCCATACTGCCTTCCGATGCGGCATTGCTGGGCTGGATAAATACTGCTGTGAAAGCTCCTGTGAAAAACTATGAAGAAAAAAAGATCGCTTCTGCCCTGCTGGGCAGCACGCCTGTGGCAGGCAGTATAGTGAAAGAAGAAAAAAATGACCAATTAAATACGGTCACGTATACACTCAGCAACGGAGCCGTTGTTACTATCAAGCCAACTGATTTCAAGAATGATGAAGTATTGCTCAACAGTCACCGCTTTGGCGGCTCCAGTCTCTACGAGGGTGCAGACTACCAAAGCGCCACCTACTCTAACAATGTAGTGGAAGAAATGGGTTATGGTAACTTTTCAGGTACTGACCTCGAGAAGTTTTTATCTGGCAAAAAAGTTTCAGTAAGCACGGTGGTGGATGATTACCAGGAATACATCAGTGCCAGCAGCAGTGTAAAAGATATTGAAACCATGTTTGAACTGATCCATCTAAAATGCACGGCACCACGAAAAGATGAAACCGCTTTTGAATCATTTAAGAGCCGGGAAAAACAGCAGCTGGAGCTGATGATGCAGAATCCCCAGTTCTCCTTCATGGAAAGCGCTTATAGTGATCTCTATCAAAATCATCCCCGGGCACATATCAATTCCACACCACAGGATTTTGACAATATCAGCATTGATCATGCCATTGAATACTACAAACAAAGACTGGGTAATATGAACGGCATGCACTTTTATATTGCAGGGAACGTACAACCAGCCGAACTAAAACCAATGCTGGAAAAATACATCGCATCATTACCAGGAGGTGAAATTAACACGGCTTATAAAGACCTGAAAATGATCCCAAGGCCAGGTGTAAACAAATTCACATTCAAAAAAGGGAAAGACAAAAAGAGTATGTTGAACCATTATATTTTCAATAATGCAGCATTTGATATCGACGAGGCCTTTCACCTGAACCTGTTAAATGAAGTGATCAACAACAAGATCATTGACACTATCCGGGAGGCCATGAGTGCCATTTATGGCGGAGGACTGGGTGGTACTTTGTCAAAGGTGCCGAATGAAATGTATATGATCCGTTCCAACCTGCCTTGCGGACCTGAAAATGTAGAAAAAGTGGATGCCGCATTCTGGAGAATCATTGAGGCAGTAAAAACAACGGGGGGCATTACGGATGCTGATCTTGCAAAAGCCCGTAAACCATTGATCGAAAGAAATAAGATAAGGGTAAAATCGAATCCATTCTGGATCGGTATTTTGCAGGATGCAGATAAAAATGGCTATTCACCGGAAAGGGCGCTTACTTATGAAGAACGAATTAATGCAATTACACCGGGGAAATTAATTGAAACAGCCAATAAGTATTATACCCGTACCAATGTGTATACGGCGGTGATGTTTCCTGAAGAATAATTAACCTGTTTGAACTTACAAAAAAGGGCCCGGATAACCGGGCCCTTAGTGTATGTGTATAGGGAATATGACTACCTAGTTGGTGGTTTTCACCACTTTTACTGTCTGCACATCGGTACCCTGCTGCACTTTTACAATATATACCCCTGCCATAAGGCTGCTGCCAATGTCATAAGTGGTATTGCTTGTGCCAGAGGTTTGGAATACCAGCCTGTTGTCAATACTAAATACATTGATCACTACTTTTTCGTTTGTACCTCCACGTAACTGCAGCGTTACATAACTGTTGAACGGATTTGGATAGGCAATCAATTGTACTGTTTTGCTGAGAGTGGCATCCGTTGCAGGTGCAGCAGCTGCCGGCCTTGCAGCAGTAGTACCTGCTGGTCTTGCAGCTATAAACGGTAAAATCGAAACAGTTTTTGATGCGGTGCATCCCAATGCATCTGTTACTGTATAAGTGTAATTACCCGCCAGCAGGGAGGAGAATGTTCCGGTGCCTGTATAGGGAGCAGTACCACCGGTTGCACTCACAACAACAGAAGTGGTTCCGTTAAGTAGCCCGATGATTCCAGCGGTGGCCGTTACACTCAATGCAGATTCTGGTTGTGTAATGGTTACAGGAACATAAGCAACTGCACCGGCGGCATCCGTAACCTTGTAATAATGAACTGCATTTATTTTGCCTGTTGTATCCCATTCTACCAGCTGGTTGTTATTGTTGCTGTAAGTATACAGCCTGTTTATATTAGCAGCCGTTTCAAACTGGCCCTCTGCATACAGGTTGTTTCCTTTTATCACACCAGCAGCATCACATTCAAAGAAACCAATGTTATCAATATACGTGGTGCCGGAGCCCTGGTCCACTTCAATCAGCAAACTTGCTGCGCTTTGAGTTGGTGGTGCGTTAAATATAAACGCATGGTCTTTCCTGGCTGTACCAAATGTACCTGTTTGTCTTGTAACCACGGTGCTCCAGGGCGTGTAGGTTTGCCTGATAGCAGCCCTGATTGAACCTGCATTGGTGGTTCCCACGGTAGTAAACCGGAGTACGTAGTTTTTGTTAGAGCTGATGGCGCCTACGGTATAATAAAACAAGGAATAGATACCCGCTCTGCTTACAGGAAATGATACTTTGTACGAGCCCTTGCCTGCATTGGCTGTAAATGTGCCCGTACCTGAATAAGGCGCTGTACCACCAGATGCGGATACCGTAACGGTGCTGTTACCTCCAAAGCAATTTACAGCGGATGCAACTGCGGTAACTTTCAACTCATTTGGTGTAACCGGCGGTGCGGTGGCAGCAGTATCCTTAATCAATATAATGGAGGTAAAAGGCTGCAGGGTTAAACTGCCTGAATATACTGTACCATTTGCCGATGTATAGTTTCCGTCAAGCGTAATAGTTTTCACTGTTTTGGATGGATTGTATTCAAAACGGATTTGTGAAGCAGGGTCATAAACCGTGGCTGCAGCTTCATAAAATTCCAGGTTATCAATATAAGTTGTTCCTGAATTTTGTTCCAGCTCAATAATAAAGCTGGCACCTGCATCTGTAGTGGGTGCATTAAATAATATTTCATGATCTTTTCTGCCCATTCCAAACGACCTGGTTTGGGTGGCGATCAGGGCAGTATTAGGAGAGGCCGTCCGCCTTACATAAGCTCTTAAGAATCCCTGGTTGGTGGTACCATAGGTACTAAACCGCAATACATATTTTTTTCCGGAACTAACGGCACCGACTGCCCCGATAACGGAGGCAAATTTCATGGCACCTGGTGAAGTAAAACCTACACGTAAAGAACCGCCGCTGATCTTGCCGGTATTATCCCAAACCTTGGTTACCCCGGTTCCAAATACCGACAGGCCGGTGATGGTGGTATTAAAAAGTCCATTGGTAAATTTATTGCTCCCAACAAGACTGGTGACTTTATGTGTTACAGGAAGTTTGGCAGCTTTCCTGCCATTCCCATCGTGGTTGGTAGCAGCTTTCCATGCTTCAAAAGAATAAGGTGTGGTGGGTACAAAAGCGCCACCCGTAGTAGCATAAATTTCAAAATTAAAACCAACCGGGTTCATCATACCATAGGTATTGCTGTCTATAGCAGCAAGACTGTTAAGCGCCGAATTCAATGACGTTGCAGCCGGCTCATTAATGCCTGAGTTGCAATAAAAGAATGCCCGCTGGTCACTCTCTTTGGGAAACAGCACATTATTTTTTATAGAAAGGTTACGTACTGCACCTACGGCAGCCCAGCGCATAATGCTTACTGCATTCAGGTTATTGTAAGAAGTGTTGCCCCGAATGGTCACCCCCTGCGGATTATTACAATGAATACCATTTTTACCATTGTTAAAAACAGTGTTATCCAGCACATTAACATTCATTGTTCTTCCATCCAGGTAAATTCCGGTAACAAAAAGCGTGGATGAATTTCTTCCAAAAGGCGCTCCCGCTCCATTCATTACAATATTATTGTTTACTGTTCTGTTGGTATACACCGTACCCGGACTGGCATCTGTTCCAGAAGAATAGGTGTAGATACCTCCTGCATCATCTTTTATAAAATCAAAATAATTTACAAGGTTGTAACGGACGTTTACATTGTTACCCTGCCAGTCGATACCTGCATAGCCAGTGGTATCAATGGTATTGTACTCCACTAACAAATTATTACCCGAACTTGTCATAATTCCTTTGTATGAGTTCCCCCCGCTTGCACCCATGCCAGCAAGCACACCGGTGTTTTTTACAGTACAACCCTTGATGGTAACATTGCTGCCGGAAGAGTTCATTGCAACGATGCCGGCGCTCAAACTGTTATTAATGAAACAGTTCTCTATCAACAGGTTCGAAATCGCCTGTACGTTGATAGCTCCTGTACCGTTATTATCAAAATCGCAATACTGAATATTTACATAATTACCAGTACGGGCATGCAAAGCGTTGTCGTTAGCCCCTTCAAATGCAATGTTGTTAATATTGATATAACTGCGGGATGACATCCTCAGCAGCGTATCAATACAACTTACTTTTACTGAATAGGAAGCAGGTGATGCTGTTCCGAAATAAACCTGCAGGTATTTGGTACTGCTCCTGTAATACCATTCCCCCAATTTGTCAAGGGTACGGGCATCATTCTGAAAAAAGTATCCATAACCGTTAGTACCTGTGTAAGTAGACCCATTATTGGTAAAACTGACTGTACCGCCACTATGGGCAGTTACTTTACAACGGTCAAGCACCCACAGTTTTTTTCTAACCACCACTTCAGCGCCCGTCCAGTTGACAGTACTGGTAAGCTGGTTATCGGTAATAGATGTGGAACCGGAAAAAGACTCATAATTCAAATAACCACCGTTGGCGGCATCGGCATTTGGATACCGTCCCAATGCCTGCGCCACCCCGTTAATGGTTACGGTATTCAAAGTGCTTTTGGCACCCGGCACCGCCACCTGGTAAACACCATTACCCACGCTCGCCCAGTTAGTAACAGTTACAAAACCGGATATAACAGGCTTTGCACCCGAACCATAAGCACTGATAACGATTGGCCGGCCACTCGACCCGGATTTACCGATCACCAATGCACCATAAAAACTGTCACCACGACGGAAGAGGATGCTGTCGCCAGCTACGATAGATCCGAAGGAGGAATTCACTTTTGCAATGGTTCTCCAGGGTGCGGTGGAGGAAGTACCGGCATTGCCATCATTGCCATTGGCTGCGATATAGTAATTTTTTGCAATGGCAGCATACGAACTAAACACCAACATAAGCAGTACGAAAAAGTTTTTCATTTTCTATTGGATTGACTTGTTAATAAATACAGGTTATAAAAATTCTGATCAATTCTTTAATAAAAACAATGAATTGCTGACCTGTGATAAAACAGGCACAACTGTTGATAGCGAATGGGAAAACCCAGGCTAAAAGCCTGCTGGGGCCGGGAAATATTGGTGGGTAGATCAACTGTCAATCCAAACTGCGAAACAACGTGTAAGGAATTGGACAACTGCTTAATATCAAAGCCATCGGTTTTCAAACATTATGCCAAAGGGCTGTTAAATGTGTATAACCTATCTAATTGATAGAAAAAGATTTTAACATCCATCGAAATATTATTTTCTTTTTAATGTTGGGGAAACTAATGCACAATTCACTTGTTGACTTAATCAGATTTTGTAATATTTAACGACGGCCATGCGACAGCACTTTTGAGCAACCTCATAAATGTATGGCCGTTATTTTATTTACTCAACTACACTGCAACATTGGATCGGCCTGGTAAAAAAAAATCTGCAGACATCTTTTTTTCACACCAATTTATCAGGTGCAATTCACTGGTTATTGATGTAACTCAAGCGCCGTTCTGGTAAAACACAACAACCGGTTTTTAAACACCCCTATTCATTTTAATTACCAATTTGGAAATTTGAACCCATGCATTAACTTCATAGCCTTTACTCAACAGCAATAAAATACCGTATGCAGCAAATTACCGTGATTGTATTATTATTATTTGGTATTGCCTTTCTTGGCCTGCTCAGTAATAAATATAAATTCCCCTTTCCCATTGCGCTGGTTATTATCGGAGTGCTTATCAGTGTGATACCGGGGCTGCCGGTAATTGAGCTAAGCCCCGAGGTGGTATTTATTATATTTCTTCCCCCCTTGTTGTATGCAGCAGCGTGGAATACAAGCTGGCACGACTTTAAAGCCAATCTCAGACCCATTGGTTTGGCAGCAGTAGGGCTGGTGCTGTTTACTACTTCACTGGTTGCTGTTGTGGCGCACTGGCTGATACCCGGTATTGACTGGCCGGTTGCATTTTTGATCGGCGCCATCGTTTCACCACCGGATGCTGTGGCGGCCACTTCCATTACCAAAGGACTCGGTCTGCATCCCAGGATCATTACCATACTGGAAGGTGAAAGCCTGGTAAATGATGCCAGTGGCCTCGTGGCGTATAAATATGCACTGGTAGCTGCTACGGCTGGTAATTTTGTATTATGGGAAGCCGGTATGAATTTCTTACTCATCGCTGCGGCAGGCACTGCGGTGGGGCTTGGCCTGGCCTACATCATGTACCTGGTGCATAAGTATTTTGTATGCGACCCTGTAGTGGAAGTAACATTTACCATTCTCACTCCCTTTGCAGCGTATCTGCTGGCAGAACATTTTCATTTTTCCGGTGTACTGGCCGTGGTGGCTGCAGGGCTTTATCTCTCTTTTCAATCACCGGTGATATTTACACACCAAAGCCGTATTATGGCCTATTCAGTATGGGAAGTGGTGATCTATATCCTGAACGGGCTGATATTTGTATTGATCGGTTTGCAAATGAAAAATGTGATTGACGGAATCAGTAACTATCCAGTGTACTCCTTACTGTTATATGGCATTGTGATAAGCCTGGTGGTGATCCTTGTTCGTTTTGTGTGGGTGGTGCCGGCAGCGCTCCTGCCCAGGTTCATCAGCAAAACCATAAGAGATACTGAAACATTTGACAAACGGAATATGGTGGTGTTTGGATGGGCAGGCATGAGAGGCGTGGTTTCAATGGCGGCAGCACTGGCATTGCCATTAACCCTGGCAGATGGAACAGCATTTCCCCACCGTCACCTGATCATTTATCTCACGTTTTGTGTGATACTGTCAACACTGGTACTGCTTGGGCTAACCCTTCCCTGGGTGATAAAAAAACTGGGCATACAGCCGCACTCGCTGGCAGCAGAAGAATACGAGATCAGGACAAGGGTTGTTTCGGATACCATCGCACACATAGAAGAAAATCTTTCACTGGTGCAGGATGAGCTGCTGCATAATATCAAAAGTAAGTACGAAGTAAAATACAACCGCCTGCAGAAAACAGAACTGCCGTCCAATTATTTTGGCAAGGGACAAACGTTGGCAGGAAATATTTTTAATGAATTTACCCAATTACAAATCGATCTCATCAATATTGAAAGAAAGGTGCTGGATGAATTACACCGCCAGGGCAAGGCCAGTGAGGAAATTCTGCGGAAGATGGAAAGAGAACTCGATCTGGAAGAAACAAGACTGAAACTGGAAATGGTATAAGGGTATTCACTATTTCAAATTCGCTATTCGTCATTTCTGTCATTGTACATAGGTTTTGCCTTCGTCTTTTATTTCGGTGCGGATACTTTCAATAACATCATATAATTGCTTTAATTCTTTCATGGGATGACCGCCATCAAAGTATTTAGATTCGTAGGAGACCGACTTGCCGGATATAATGATTTTGCAATGGGCAGCCCCATCATACTCCCTGGCTTTTGTTGGAGCTTCCAAAGCTGGAACAGCAGACAGTGTAACATTTTTTAAAGCCGCACATACTGTATTCCACTTTGCTTCTGTAATAAGAATAAACTTCTTTTCTGATCTGCCGATGCTTATGGCCGAATCTTTGGTGATTCGGACTTCCGACCTGTTACCCCTTGTAAAGGTTTCATATTCAATTTTAGTGATGGCATCTTTTTGCCTCGCTTTTTTCACTTTCTTTTTTTGTGGAAGCGCAAAAGAAATAACAGAAACCAATAATAACAATAAAGGGATAGCTACTTTCTTCATGAAGTAAAGATAACCAATAATGATGCCGTATGCAGCATCTGTTTCCGGCTTAAAGGCCACTGCTGACCAGCAGCAGTGCCTGTAAGAACCGGGAACCCTCTGATAAACCCTAAAATAGTGGCTTTCGCCGGCAGGGGCTTCGACAACTTTATTAGTACTTCACCCGGTTGCCGCCGCCCCTGCCGGGAAGACGCTCTATTGAATTAAGTTGAAAGAGCTGCTGATTGTTTTGTAAAGATGAAGTGAAATATGATCCAGGTCAAGGGTGTAATCACGGTATTTGTACCGTTTTTTAACGGTAGCATATCGGGTAAAAAAACGGTGAAGGGGAATTAAAAAAGATCGATGCAACGCACAGTGTCAATAAATCAGGCAAACTGCCACGTTATTAGCCTGCAAGAAAATAAAAGGAAAAGAACGAAGTTTTAGCGGGTACTTAAAAAGCCAAAAGGGAATGCAGTGGCATCCCCATTTTGTTTTCATCAATGGTTGGTTCAGGGTATTAACTTTATTGATAATTAGATTATTGTTTTGTGTAAGTGGTGGTTTTTTGATCGCCATCTGCCATGATATTTTTTTCCACCAACACCAGTTTTTTGCAATCAAAGCTTTGTATATCAAGATCAGCACCCATTTTCAGCACCGTGTTGTTTTTATCAAGCGCCCAGGTAGAAGGCGTACCTGGTGCTGGCGGCGTGCCGCAATCCAGTGCTTCCTTGGATATCACTACGGTTCCATCAGCTTTTAATTCATAGCTGTCGTCTTTTTCACAATCGATCATGCCAGAAAAAATATCTGTTGGCGCTTCAGTACTGCTGCTGCGGTAAGAAATGGAAGTGATCGTGTACTTACCCGTAATTGTGCCGGCATTTACTGCACAGCCATCTGTTGTTGGTGATGATTTTTTACATGATACAGCTGCCAATGTAATGGCTGCAATAAAAAAGAATTTTTTCATAATTTATTTTTTTGAATTGAATGATGCCTAAGAAACGGGGACAAAAAAATTATATTGCAGTTTCTCTAAACGGGAAAGAGTGCAACAAAAGACGAAACCCTTGTACAACAAGGGTTTTGGCTGAATCATTAGAAAACCAACTACACACAGTTGGAGTATTTACGATGCTGCTGCCGCAGCTTTTTTTAAGCCATTTTGCAATTAATGCAGCCGGAAAATGACTGCGGTTCCATTTTTATATTATTTTCTACCGTTTTAAACTGCTACTTTCACCGCGTTAATGTGAGTATATCGAAAGGAGTGAATCAAACGGATCTCCTGCTTCGCAAAAAAGTCCCCCTTTTTTTTGCATCTTATTTCATCGCATTTCCTCCATATTCTATCCACCGTGTAATGCAATTACGCAATTACCTGATACAGTACATGAATTACCAGGGGTGAAAGCCTGCTTTTATCTATCCTTATCATTCCTATAAATCAATGTAACCGTTTTTATATGGAAAGATGAGTGGAAGAAAATAAATTAAGGTTCAACAACAGGTGATCAACTTTTTTAAAAAGTAAGCCTACAAAACAGCGCTAATCATTTGAAAGTCCTGCTTAGCCAGGAAATAAAATAAAACTTGGAGTATGAAAACAGAGACCAAACAGGAAAAAAAGGAACAAACAACCATCACCATAGTGCTCGCTGTAATTGCAGCAGTTTGCATTGCTGTAACGCTGTTAAGATAATGCGATGAAACAGATAAGGGATGAAAAGCAATTGTACAAGCAGCAACCGCTTTCAGAAATGGCTGGAAGCTGTTTAAAAGAGGGCGGTACCATTACTTTATAAAAGAAAAAGCTGTTGCAACAACATCAGCTTTAAAATGAAATGGATAAAATGAACAGGCCGGTTTTTACAGGTGACCCGGTATTTGCTTTTTATTAGCTGAATTGCCCCCGGGCTGGGGCAATTCAGTTATACGGTCACAATCAGAAGCTGTATGCAACTCTGGCGCCAATAAAAGCAGCAGTGCTGCCATCTTTGGAAGCGGACTGGTATTTTACCAATACGTCGATATTTTCTGATGCTTTAATACCTGCACCCGGAGACCAGGTAAAAGCAGCACCAACTCCATTGTTAAAAAAGGATACACCAGCTTGTGCATGTCCATAAATATTATTGGTAAAAAAATATTTAGCGCCCGCCAATACCGGTATCACGCCCTGGGCTTTGTTCTTATATTTTTGCCCCATCCACTCAAATGTTTTACCAGTAAATGAAAGATACCCTGCGCTTAAAGTAACCGCCAGTTTTTCCGTTGCCGGATACGCCCCTTGCACAGTAGCACCCAGGCCAAATTTGTAACCTTCCTTAAAGTCCCCCACTGGCAATGCCAATTCTGCACCTGCACTGATGATTGGTTTCTTAACATTTTTTACACTTTGAGCAGATACTGCCACAGACGTTGCAGCCAATATCGCTGCAGATAAAATAATTTTTTTCATGTTCTATACTTTTTTGGTTTAATAATGAAGCGCAAAACTAACCGCCGTAAAAAAAGACCGGCCTGCTATAATGAATGGATTGTTCATTAGAGCGAATGAACTGAAAGCGGGTTGAAACAAGGCCGGCTGGCCATTCCGTTGTTAACCGTTGATAATTTGGCACACAAGTCTTTAATTGGCAGTGCATCGTTTAAAAAAAATCACAACGAACCTGTCTTTCCACGGTGTTCTATTTATCTCCGCCTGCCGCCGGGCAGGTTTGTTTGGAGCTACCAGAGCGCTGAGCGGCATCCCTGGCAACATTGCTCCGCAATCCAATAGCTGCTAGATTCAAACTGGCACACTACTCTTTAATTATTATTTTACCGAATCCCGGTTAAATCCCCTATATTTGCACTGTTAATTTGAGTTTATCGCAATTTATTAAGCGAAAAGATTTTTCTGCTACGCAATTATGCCCCGCTGTTTTAGTCATCTTATTTTGTTGCCTTTTTCTCAATATTTTTTATTTATAATTATTTACGAATGAACATTTATGTTTCAAACTTAAGCTTCAACATTCAGGATGAAGACTTAAGGGGATTTTTTGAAAGCTTTGGTGAAGTAACATCTGCCAAAGTAATTACCGACAAAGAAACTGGCCGCAGCCGCGGTTTTGGCTTTGTTGAAATGAGTGATGACGCTGCTGCTGCAAAAGCAATGGCAGAAGTAGATGGCTCTACTGCAGATGGCCGGGTAATGAAGGCTGTTGAAGCTAAGCCAAGAGAAGATAAGCCTGCTTTTAAAAAGCGCTCTTTTTCAAAAAGCTGGTAATACCTTTTTTAACTGCCCGGCACCACAAGGTCCGGGCAATTTTACTTTACAATTGAAATGGTTTATTATGACAAATGATTTGATTGGAAAATTTGTGGAATCAAAAGAAAATGCCGGCAGACCGGTGAATATTTCTTTTCGCCAGCGTAATGCTATCAATGGCCTGTTTATTCAATGGAAAGATTATGAAGAAATGAAAGTTAAAAATTTCTGGCGTATTGTTCCTGAAGGAAAAATAGAAGAATGGAAAAAAACAAAAGATTCCAGCCTGGCAAAATTGTTTAGCGGAAACGATTTTACAAAGATCAAATAATAAAGGTCCGTTTTTTAGCTACAGGGCAGTACTGCATCTTATGTTCCTTGTGGATGCTTCGCCCGGCTGGGTCCGGCAAGCAAAAAATCCGACAGGGAAAAAGAGCTGCTTCAAAATTGATTGACTATATGGTGTTATAAAATAACATACAAACAGGGTTATCCATACCCTGTTTTTTATTTGCGTACAATACTTCAAAACTGTTTTGCCATATCATGCGCAGCATCATTTCACTGATTGCACTTCTTATCCTTTTTTTCCCGGATGCCTTCTGTCAGCAACAACTCAGCGGCACCATTACAGACGCCGCCACTGGAGCCCCTATCCCATCAGCCAGTGTATTTCTCAGCAATACCAGCAGAGGCACAGCAACAGATGCAGCAGGCTTATTTACTATTTATAATTTTCCAGATGGCAGATTTGATGTGGTGATCACATGTCTTGGTTATGACACCTATGTGATCACTGTTGAATCCAGTCGGCTCCCTGAACAACTCAGCATCCGCCTTAAACAGAAAGTAAAAGAACTGCAGGAAGTTGTGGTAGGTGGTTCAGAAATACTCTCCTGGAATGACTGGGGGCAGTTCTTTCTAAAGAATTTTATTGGCACCTCCGCTATTGCAGAAGACTGCAAGATCACCAATCATGAAGTGATTGTGCTGAGACGCAATAAAAAAACACGGAATATTACTGCCGTTGCCAATGAACAACTGATCATAGAAAACAAAGCGCTGGGCTACCGGATATACTACCAGCTTGAAAATTTTGAATTTGAACAGAAAACGAATTATGTATTTTTTGCCGGCTACCCCTACTTTGAAGCCATGACCACAAAAAAAGAAAAGACCATGAAGCGCTGGGAACAAAACAGGCAGGAAACTTATTTTGGTTCACAAATGCATTTTTTACGGGCGTTGTACCGCAACCAGCTGGCACAGGAAAAATTCGATGTGAGAAGACTGATCAAAGTGGAGAATACAGAAAAAAAACGGGTTAAAAATATCTACAGGTTATATGCCATGGGGCAACCCGGTACATTCAGGGATTCATCCGGGTACTACGAAAAGATATTGAATGAGCCAGATGAAAAAAGTTTTTTGCAGGCTCCCCTGCTGAGCGGCGACAGTATTGCCTATGCAACGGACAGTGTTTCGTTATTTCTGTCTTGTAGTGATTACTTATATGTTGTTTATAAAAACAAAAAAGAGCCGGACCTGTACCTCTCACAAACCCGGCAGCACCGCAGCCCAACCTATATCAGTTCCGAAATACGGCTATCCACAGATGAGATACAGGTATTTTATAATGGCAGCTTCTACCCGGGTACTGCCATCGTAAATAATGGCTTTTGGGGCTGGTGGGAAAAAATCGGCACCATGTTGCCATACGATTATAATCCAGGCTGACCTGGTGTTGCACCATGAAATTTCCCGAGAATTGAATAATTATTGTTTCTATTCCGGATGAGAGGTGAACATACCCACTATAATACAAATGAGTAATGACACTACGAAGTAAATGACGGAGCGGTCCTTCATATTTACTGGTTTTAAAAATGGTTTTACAAAACAGCTGCAACGGGTACAGCACAAACTTACATTGCCACGCCACCTGGTAAAAGAATTACTTGCCGGATGGGAATTAAAAGCGACTGAACCGGGAAAGCCGGTTGTAGGGGAGATTTTCAGTGTTTATTGAGGCAATCCGTACCTGGTCAATGCATGCATGCACCAAAACATGTTTAGAAAAAAGCCGCCTGGAACAGCTGGCCCTTTTTAATCAGTGCTTCGTAAAGAAAGGTTGCTGGAATTGGCGTTTTCATTTATCTTTATCCTGTTCTGCCGAAAAGTGTACTGCTTTTCCCGGTAACAACTATATCATCAATCACCTATAAATAAAAGCATGGCAGACAACTGGAAAAAGAAAGAAAGAGAAACAAAAAAAACACAACAGAAGAAAAGTAAGGAAGAAAAAAAACTTCAACGCAAAGAGAACCGTAAAGAGGGCAATGACCTTGACAGCATGATGGCCTATATTGACGAAAACGGCAACCTTTCCTCCACACCACCAGACCCATCTAAAAAGAGGATCAACAATGCAGAAGATATCGAAATTGGTGTGCCTAAACAAAGGGAGTTAACTGCTGAAGAGCTTATCAGAACAGGTAAAGTAACTTTTTTTAATACTGCCAAAGGCTTTGGATTTATTAAAGACAATGAAACAGGTGAAAGCTTTTTTGTACATGTTAATTCACTTACACAGGCTGTTAGCGAAAATGACAAAGTAACCTTTGAAACAGGTAATGGTCCTAAAGGGCCGGTAGCATTAAATGTAAAGCTGGTTAAATAATGGATTTTTTTTGAAACTGGAGTTGAAAAGGAAAACAACTGTTGACTACCCAGATTTCAGTGTGAATATTGATATCACTGTTAACTACAAAATATTGATTGAAGGGTTGCAACTGGCAGCCCTTTTTTTATTATACTGGTGCTATTGAGCCCCTGCCGGCGGCAAATCAAAGACACTTCCTGCTGCCTCTCCATGGCCATGCAATAGCTTATTGAATGAATTTTTTAAAGAATTCCCAGGTGTTGCTTCCACGAATTAAACTTTACCCAAAAAATACAGTCAAACTGCACTAATTTAACTGCGGCTTCAAAACAAAACTACCTGCCAAATGGATAGAAGAGACTTCTTCACTGCTGGAAAAGGCAGTCGCAAACAATTCAACCACCCAACAGCCAGAACCTTATCGGGTATAGATGCCTATACAGGTACATGGGATACCGAAGCAGTTATTCATCTATTAAAGCGTACGATGTTTGGCGCTAAAAAAGCAGATGTGGATTTTTTTAAGACCATGACCCTGAGCCAGGCCGTGGATCACTTACTGGATGTATCGCCTGCACAAACCGCACCTGCACCGCCTGTAAAAACATACAATGCTGCCATTGACCCTGGTATTCCCATTGGTGCCACCTGGGTTTTTACCACCCAGGCAGACAGCAATGCTCAGAGACGCAACTCTCTGAAAAACTGGTGGATCGGCCAGATGCTGAACCAGGAAAGGAATATTCTTGAAAAACTAACCCTGATGTGGCACAATCATTTTGTTGTAGAAATGGATGTGGTAGGCAGTGGGATTTTTTGCTATCAAAACAATACCGTTTTACGAAAAAATGCCCTGGGCAATTTTAAACAGTTTGTAAAAGAGATCAGCATTGATACTGGCATGCTGAAGTACCTCAACAACTACCTCAACATCAGTACAGCGACAGACGAAAACTATGCCCGTGAATTGCAGGAGTTATTTACTGTAGGAAAAGGTGCTGATAATGCATCCGCTCCTTTTACAGAAGAAGATGTGAAACAGGCAGCAAAAATACTCACCGGCTGGGGACTAGATACCAATAACAATATCTATGTATTCAGGGCAAACAGGCATGACAGTTCCAATAAGCAATTTTCTTCTTTTTATAACAACACCATAATAGCTGGCCGTACGCTGGAAGATGGACAACTTGAACTGGATGATTTGCTGACGATGATATTTTCCAAAGAAGAAGTGTCTTTACATATTTGCCGTAAAATATACCGCTGGTTTGTGTACTATGAAATAGATGCTGCCACAGAGCAGCACGTGATTGCCCCGCTGGCGCAAATCTTCAGGAATAGTGGTAATGAAATAAAACCAGTACTGGCCGCATTATTAAAGAGTGAGCATTTTTTTGATGCAGTGAACAGGGGCTGTATGATAAAAAATCCTGTTGATCTGGCTGTTAGCCTTTGCAGGGAATTTAGTGTAACCTTTCCTGTGGCAACCGATCATACAGCCAGTTACAATATGTGGGAAAAGCTGGTGGCCAATTGCACCAATATGCAGCAGGAACCCGGGCAGCCGCCCAACGTTGCAGGCTGGCCAGCCTATTACCAGGCACCACAATACCAGCAATTGTGGATCAATGCGGATACACTACCAAAAAGAAATATTTTTAGCGATACGATGATCAGTACCGGCTACAGCAAAAGCGGTGTTACCATCATTATTGATACCACTGTATTTGCAGCCAGTATGCCGGCACCATCCAACCCAAACAGCCTGGTACAGGATTCACTCACCTACTTATTAAGAATTCCTTTATCACAGCAGTCAAGAGATCAGCTTAAAACCGATATACTGTTAGACGGGCAGGCTAATGATACCTACTGGACTACAGCCTGGAATACATTCGTATTTAATCCCGCTGATACGGCCAATGCCAGCAGCGTTAAAACAAAACTAAAGGCATTGTACCAGTACATCATGCAGCTGCCGGAATATCAACTATCATAATTTCACAATCTAACAGGCATGAAGAGACGAAATTTTATCAGCAAGGCATTGGGAGCTACGGCAGCAACAACACTGCTGAACGGGTTTTCACTAAAAAGTTTTGCATCCGGCAGCCTGCTGCACCGGGTGCTGGCCAGTGCCCCGCCTATGAATGACCATGTGCTGGTGATCGTGAGGCTAACTGGAGGGAATGATGGCCTGAATACAGTGGTACCGATTGATGTATATGCCAATTATTACAATGCAAGAACCAATATTGCCATACCGGAAAACAGGATCTTACCGCTGGCAGGAATAAGCACCATGGGTCTTCATCCCGCCTTAACAGGCCTGCAGACCATGTACAACGAAGGCAACCTGGGTATCATACAATCTGTTGGCTATCCCAATCCCAACTTCTCTCACTTCAGGGCAACGGATATCTGGATGAGCGGGTCGGACAGTGATGAAATAGTTACAACAGGCTGGGGCGGCAGGTACCTGGAATATGAGTATGATGCTTTCCCCAACGGCTACCCTAACAGCTCGATGCCCGACCCGCTGGCCATACAAATTGGCAGCAGTGCTTCCTTTGCATTGCAGGGTGCTGCTGTAAACATGGGCATGAGTATCAGCGACCCGACAAATTTCTATAATTTCCTGAATGGCGTGGAGGATCCACTGCCGGCAGACAATGCCGGAAAGGAACTATCCTATATCCGTTCTGTTGTAAAGCAAACGCAACTGTATTCCACTGTAATAAAAAACGCTGCTTTAAATGTAACACAACAGGCAACATACCCAGCCAATAATTCCCTGGCTGCCCAGTTAAAAATTGTTGCCCGGCTTATTAAGGGCGGATTAAAAACAAGGATATACATGGTGGAGCACAAAGGTTTTGACACACACTCCCTGCAAACCGATACGGCCGATACCACCACTGGTGATCATGCCAGTTTGCTGGCCGGTCTAAGCCAGGCTGTCAAGGCATTCCAGGACGACCTGCAGTTTCTGCAAATTGACGACAGGGTGGCGGGCAAGACGTTTTCTGAATTTGGCCGGCGGATAAAAAGCAACAGCAGTGGCGGCACCGACCATGGAGCTGCGGCACCGATGTTTGTTTTTGGCAAAAAAGTAAATGCTGCAGTACTGGGCACCACACCCGCCATACCAGTGACCACCACTGCAAGTGATAACATTGCCATGCAATATGATTTTAGAAGCGTGTATACTTCGTTGTTAGAACAATGGCTTTGTGTAAGGCCTACTGACATGGATGAAATTATGCTGCAGAATTTTCAAAGTCTCCCTGTTATAGAACCGGGTAACTGTAACACCACTACCTATGTGTTTACCGGTAATGGTTATTGGTCGGAAGCGGCTAACTGGAAGAACAACCTGGTACCGCCTGCAGATATAACCGGTGATACGGAAATAATCATTGATCCTGCCGTTGGCGGCAGATGCATCTTAAATCAAAACCGCAGTCAAAGAGTGGGACCCGGCGCAAGGATCATTGTAAAGCCTGCAAAAGAATTTGTAACAGAAGGGAATTTGACACAGGTATTATAAAATTATGGTACCAGACAGTAATGGTTAAGTGAATAATCAAACTGCCAACTGCATTGATCACACAGCAAAAGCATTCTGCCGCAGCCAGCTAAAAACAGTTAACTCACTTTGTACGGTCAAAGGCAAACCATTCAGAATCATCCCTTCCACTTCTTTTCCTTCCTGTAGTGAAAAATTTTCTGACAAAGCTGCAATGCAGTTGATCAGAAACAATACCTGGAATCCATTCCATCTGTCGAACAGGCGGCGGGTGGGTGAACCACTAAACAGGATACTCTTATAACCGGTTGACCATTCATATTTCCCGGACAGGTCTTCTTTACTAAGCAACATAATGATATTTTTTTACCGAAGTGACCGCTGGAAAAAGATGGACAAGTGATACAACCCAGCGGATTAATTGCAGTGTTCTTAAAGGTACGTCTTTTAACCGGGTAAACCTATCTGTTTTTTAATATGGCTGTATGAATGAATAACCACACAAAATAACAAAAGAAAATTTTGGTATCTGCAAATACAACGCTATCCTGAAATCCAGCCCTCGTATTTTGCTTTAACCAGGATTAACCGACGATGCATTTCCAGTATACGATCCAGCCATATTTTTCAGCAAAGTACCGGACCTGTATTTCTACAGTATGTAAAAACATCCGCAGTTGTGTTTCATATAATCACCACCATCAGCCGGTTTAGCTTAACAATACCGTATTTTATAAACGGCACAATTTTAATGGTATAAACCAAGAAGCGAGGTTTTCTGTTGGTGTTATCATCTGCTCCCTGATGTTGATAATTATGGCCGCCGGCAGTTGACTGATTGTTCTATAGTTGACTAATCAAAGAAAAAAATGAATACTGCCACTCACTTAAAGCAACCGCCTTCCTTTAGTAAAAATTCCGTAGCCCTTTCCTTTACTGTCAATAACAAAATGCTCCGGTTTTCCGAAGACCAGGTGGTGGCTGGATTGCAACAGCGCAAGGAGCATATTTTTTCTTACCTCTATGATAATTATGCCGCTGTTTTAAATGGCATCATTCTCCGCACCATTCAAAATAGTCATTGTGCCGAAGACCTGCTGCAGGAAGTGTTTACAAAGATCTGGTACAACATTGACAGTTACGACAAAAATAAAGGCAGGCTGTGCACCTGGATGATCACACTTACCGTAAATCATACCATCGATTTTGCAAGAAGCAGGCAATTTAAAGTGAGAAAACAAACTGACAGCGGTGATATTGCTGACAAAGAGGTAAACGGACACCCATTTAAACCAGAAAAATTTGATGGCCTTGGCATCAAAAAAAATATTGACAAGCTAAAGCCTGAATATATACAGCTTATCAACATGGCCTATTTTGATGGCCTTACCCAAAATGAAATATCAAAAGAACTTGGCATGCCGCTGGGTACAGTAAAAACAAAGCTTCGCACTGCCATCTTACAGCTAAGAAAAACAATGCTGTAGCCGGTTGGCTATTTTTTGTCAACAATTGGAGGAATTAATTCCACAATTACAAAAAGAATCCTGTCAATCTGCAAAAAAATAATCTATTGAAGGGTTGGTATGATTCATGATTATAATATCACTAAATCATTACTCATATTCTAAAAAAATTGTCATGCCTATTTTAAATGTAGTGCTCATTCTTATCGGTGTTGGTGTGTTGCTCTGGCTTATCAACAAGTATATTCCTATGCAGGGCACCATAAAAAATATTTTAAATGCGGTAGTGGTTATTGTAGTGGTGGTGTGGCTGTTAAAAGTATTTGGCGTATGGGATAAACTGCTCAACGTAACCACTTAATTTTTAAAGTGTATTCGATTTGCCTTACCGGCCCGTACTTAGGTACGGGTCTTTTCTATTTTATATACCGCAGTTCCAGTTTAGTGCCAGTTTAAGGCATCCCATTCAATAACAGGCCTATTGCCTTGTTATAATTTACTCATCGTTTGCAACCGTTTTATCTCTTTTGAAACTTTTTTTACATGCCGGTCAGGAAAAGTAAAAGCAAAACCTTTTCCATCAATTTGTCCGTTTAATATTTTATCAAGATTACTAAAACCGGCGTTTTGGGAAATTGCCCTGATAGATAAAATGTCTTTATTTCTTTTCAGGTACCGTATGATCTGATTCTTCGTCATAGTATTACAGAATTTTAGCTCTCCTTTGTAACAGAAGGCAGTCACAGGGATATTTCATGAAATAAAATCCTTGAAAGGTAGGTCCGCTTTACCATAACCGTTTTACATCATTTATAGAAAAACTTACATAATTCACAGTCGCATTTTCTTGCAGCTTTTCCTGACGCCCATCGTGGTAACCATCATCACTCTAGCCCCTATTCCTAAGCCAGGTGGTTCCAGTTAAGGCTGTGGAGAAAAGCAATCATATTAAATTGTCTCCAGCATGATCCGCTTTTTGTACTGGTGTATTTTCCTGAAATACGTAGGCGTTAAACCAGTCACTTTTTTAAACTGGGCTGACAAATGAGCTACACTGCTGTAATGGAGTTTGTATGATATCTCTGTTAGGTTCAGCTCATCATATAAAATTAATTCCTTGGCCTTTTCAATTTTGTGGTTTAAAATAAATTGAGCAATTGTAATACCGGTAGCTGCAGAAAATACATTCGACAGGTAGGTATAATCATGATGGAGTTTTTCGCTGATATACACAGACACCTTTGTTTTAGGAAGTTCATCATTATAGTGTACCATTTCTACTACCAGGTTTTTTATTTTTTCTATCAGCACTGATTTTTTATCATCCATCAATTCAAGACCGGATCTGTTAAGGATCGCTTTCAGAAGATCGTTTTGTTCAGCCGAAATGTTTTTCTCGAGTAAATTTACTTCTCCTAATTCCACGGTTGTATATTGAAGCCCAACACTGTCTAAGGCAGCCTTAACCACCATTTTACACCGAAGCGAAACCATGTACTTAATATGAAGTTTCATAAATGCAGCTATGCAAAAAATTTATAAGAAAATCCTTTTGTAAGGTACACCGCACTGCGGCTGTCATTAATGACAACTGTCATAGTAATTCACAACCTCCATCATTACCGGGCAATTTACTGCGGGCATGCTGATATGAGAATAATGTAATTTTTTATAATTTTTGTGTAACACTTACAAGGGGAGGCATGGCGAACTTTGTAAAATATTCATACAAATAAAAACCTGCAAATATGCTCACCTTCAACATGCCTTACACAATTGACATCTCTGGAAATTTAAGCAACAACAGCAGGCCTGGAATCAAAGGATGTTGGAAAGATGCAGCCAATGTCAATTTAAAACCACCGGCATCAATACTGGCATGCGAAATCAGGAGCCCTTTAACAAGCATCGGGCTAAGCCTGGAATTGCTTGAACTGAACATAACAGATCCCGGGCAGAAAATATATGTTGATATCATCCGGCGGAGCAGTCTGCAGATAAACTGCCTGGTGGGGCTTTTAATCAAAACTCAACAATAATCAATATGACTAATTGAATCAGTTGTATTGTTAACTTATTAATTGCTGGTTGATTGAATATCATTTCAGCGGGGCAAAAGTCCCTTTAGTAGTAAAGTACTTTTGAGATATAACAAGTAAAGCACACCAGGATAAAATACCTGTTACCAATCACTTAAAAATGTGAACGCCTATAATTTAATACACCGTACAGCCAGTCCACAATTTTTATCTCTGCCACCTGTTTGTCTCGTCCTTCCTATATAAGAGATAGAATGCATGTCGGCAACGTACAATGTTTGAGAGGCTTCCCCCCACCAGTTGGCATACTCACCGATATAAAAAAATGAGTTGCCTTCTTCAAATCGAAGACCATTGGGCAGTGCAGTAAATCCACTAATATTGGTTGCGCCAAAATTGGGCGATCGCCAATGTGCAGTACCCGCTTCTTTCAGGTCACCGCCTGAAAAAAACCAGGCAAAAAAAACAGTATCGAGTGTATTCCAGTCATTCCTGGTGGGGATGCGCCATCCCTCAGGTGCCAGACCACGGGGGTCATTAACTGCATACCAGTTGTACAATTTTCCATAGGTGGCAGCATAGGTGGCCGAATCATTATTGTACCAGCACCAGGCGCCGGTTGTCAGCGATCCCCATTCGCTGGTAGTTACTTCAGGAATAGGATCGCCGTTACGATAGTTTGAAACATCCAGGTTTTTTGTCATCCACACCTGGTTACTAATGATAACATTACCGGGTGATGGGGCAGCAGTGGTAAAACTCCTTTCATTACCATAGGATATCCCTGCTTCATTTACAACATAAGCTTTTACATAGTACAGTGTATTGGGCAACAACAAACTGCAGCGTACAAAAAAAGAATCGTTGTTTCCTCCTGTTTTAACAAATCTTGTATCAGCCATTGTTGGATTGGGTGACGTACTGATAACGACACCGATATCACTAATACTTCCTCCTCCCAAATAGGTTACCTTACCCACTCCGTATGCAATGGTGTCTTTAAAAAAACGAACTGGTAAAGTAATCACGGTAGCCGGTAGAACAGGTGCGGTGGTAAAACTAATTTCGTTGCCATAACCAATGCCTAACTGATTTCTTGCATAGGCTCTTACGTAATAGGTGTGGTTACCCAGTAATAAACCCATGATGCTTGTATAATCACTCAGGCCACTACCATCAATTGTCCTGGTGTCAGTAAAGACCGGGTTGGGCAAAGTGTCCCATACCACGCCTTTTTCAATAACCGGGTAGCCGCCATCGGCAAGAATAGTACCGCCAGAAACTGCGCCATTTTCCGTGATGGATGACACGGGGGTTGTTTCCAAAACTGGAAAATTGGAAGCACTAACAACAGTATCTTTCAGGCACCGTATAGAAAATCCGATATGCTTATTTTCAATAGCAAACTCTAATACCGATGTTTGAGCAGCGAGACGAATCGTTCTGCCCCACACAGCAGAAAACTGACCTGACAGCCAATAGGAAGTAAATGAACCCAAATTTGTAAAAAATCCTGAGCCATAAACACCAGCCGGCAAGGCAGTAAAGCCAAATAGATCGGTGGCACCTACATTGGGTTGTCTCCAGTTGGCTGTACCGGTATCTTTCAACGCTCCGCCTACATTATTCGAACCATAACAACGGACCAGGGCATCCACATCAAGACTATCCGGGATACGCCATCCCCGGGGGGCAAGCCCACGGGGATCGTTCATAGCATACCAATTGTAAAGTTTGCCATATTTTGAATGGTTCACCGAATCATTGTTATACCAACACCACGCACCCGAGGTTAAATTTTGCCAGGTGGTGCCATTGGTTACCTGGGGAATAGGATCGCCATTGCGATAGGCAGACACCGCAAGATTCCTGCTCATCCATACCTGGTTGCAAATAGCAGTGGATGGCTGTGGAGACACATTATTGATCACCACACCTCCTGCAATAATAAAATTTGCACGGGTAACAATAAGACTTGCACCCGGTGAAATAGTTTGCGATACATCCAATACGCAGGAGTCTCCTTCAGCCGGTGAAATATATACATAGGAACCGGCAGGTATAGGATTGGGCGGGATAAGATTATTTTCCCAGTTAGCCGGGTTACTCCACACACCATTACCAAGAAAACTATAGAATTGTGAATGTACTTTTCCAAATACGAATACAAGGAAAAAAAACAGGTGTAATCGCTTCATAAAAAGGGTTTATAAGATAAAAATAAATGAATTGTTGGATATGGCGGATACTTCCTCCAAATGCCGGTACATGTTATACCTTTCTGTTGATGCTTACGGGGATTTTATGCCTGGTGGAAGTTCCGGGCCTGGACTTGTTTGTTGCCGAATGGAACAATTGGTTAACAGCAAAACATACAATTCTGCGGCTGTTCCCGGGTATGGCCATCTCTTAAAAAAATGATGTTACAATACGAAACCAACTGGCAAGGTATATCCCAGGCTGCTAAAAGCGTACCACTCCTAAACCAATCGCCTCCATCTTTGTTTCCTATCTTTACACTTCACAGGAGTAAAACAATGGCGAAACAGAAAAAGACCCCGACAGAAAACACAGGTAACAAGAATGGCACAGCCAATACAAAACGGACTGAACCGATCGTTTCCAATGAATTTATTGAAGTGTTTGGTGCCAGGGAGCACAACTTGAAAAATATTGACATCAGCATTCCCAAAAACAAACTGGTCGTGTTTACAGGTGTGAGCGGCAGCGGTAAATCCTCCCTTGCATTTGATACCATTTACAATGAAGGACAACGCCGTTATATGGAAAGTTTCAGCGCCTATGCCCGGCAGTTTGTGGGTGATATGGAACGACCGGATGTGGACAAGATCACCGGCCTTAGCCCGGTTATCAGCATTGAACAAAAAACAACCAATAAAAATCCCCGGAGTACCGTAGGCACTGTAACAGAGATATATGATTTTCTTCGCTTGCTGTTTGCCAGGGTGGGTGAAGCCTACAGCTATAACACGGGAAAAAAAATGGTGAAGTTCAGCGAAGAAGAAATAGTGCAGAATATTTTTGACAAGTTCAGCAATCAAAAAATAACTGTGCTGGCACCGTTAGTAAGAGGACGCAAAGGGCATTACAGGGAACTGTTTGAAGACATCCGGAAAAAAGGTTTTGTAAAGGTCCGGATTGATGGTGAGATAAAAGACCTGGTTCCAAAGATGCAGGTAGACCGGTATAAAATTCATGATATTGAAGCAGTGGTAGACAGGCTGGCGGTAACAGATGATATGCAGTTTCGCCTGAGCCAGAGTGTGCAAAAGAGTTTGCAGATGGGAAAGGGATTGATGTTTGTAGCCCCTGCCTCTCCCGAAGGAAAAGCCTCCCTGCCCTCCAAAGGAGCGGTCTCAGAGATTGAAAATTTGAAGCGCATTCCCGGTAAGTCAAAAGCTCACTCTCCAAAAAATAAAAATCTCTTTGAGTCGGAAGAGAGCAAGGTTCCCCTTTTGGGGGCGGAGGGGGCTACTCCCCTGGAGGGATTTGGGGCGGCCGGGGTTGTTATGTTCAGTAAACAGTTGATGTGTCTCGACACCAGCATCAGTTATGAAGAACCGTCACCCAATGCATTCTCGTTTAACAGTCCCTATGGTGCCTGCCCTACCTGTAAAGGATTGGGAAGTGTGTACACCATCGATATGGAAAGCGTAATACCCGATGGATCAAAAACAGTAAAAGAAGGTGGCATTGCTCCATTGGGTGAAGAACGGGATGCCAGCGTGTTTCAGCAGGTGCTGGCTTTTTCTAAAAAGTATAAGATCAATTTAGATAAGAAAGTAAAGGACCTTCCGAAAGAACAACTCGACCTGTTGCTGTTTGGTGACAAAGGGATCAATCCTTCACTTGAAATGGACCTGAGCGATGATACCGTACCAAATGAATATACCGGAAGTTATGAAGGTATCATTCCAATGCTGAAGCGCTGGTTCTCTTCGGGTAACAGTACAGATGTATTGAGAGAATGGGTAGAGAAATTTACACAATTAAAAACCTGTGGCACTTGTGCCGGCGCCAGGTTGAAAAAAGAAAGTCTTTGGTTTAAAATTGATGAAAGAAATATTGCGGAGCTGGGTGAAATGAATTTAGACAACCTGGCTGCCTGGTTTGATGGCCTGGAACTAAGGATGAACAACAAACAAAATGCCATTGCCAAAGATGTACTGAAAGAGATAAGAGAACGCTTACAATTTTTACTGGATGTTGGATTGACCTACTTAACCATCAACCGGCCTTCCAAATCATTGAGTGGTGGTGAAAGCCAAAGAATAAGACTGGCCACACAAATTGGTTCACAATTACAGGGCATCACCTATGTGCTGGATGAACCGAGTATTGGTTTACACCAGCGGGATAACCAGCGATTGATAAGTGCGTTGCAGAATTTACGGGATATTGGCAATAGCGTATTGGTGGTGGAACATGATAAGGACATTATGATGGCGAGTGACTACCTTGTTGACATTGGCCCTAAGGCCGGCTATCATGGCGGGGAGATCGTAGCCATGGGTACACCACAGGAAGTGCTGGCATCCAAATCTGAAACAGCCAAATATTTAAGCGGCGAAAAAAGTATTGCTGTACCAAAAGAAAGAAGAAAAGGCAATGGTAAAACAATTGAGCTCACGGGTGTAAAAGGGAATAATTTAAAGAATGTATCGGTGAAATTCCCATTGGGTAAATTGATTGTAGTGACAGGGTTAAGCGGCAGTGGCAAATCAACGCTGATAAACGAAACACTGTATCCGCTGCTGAGTAAGTTTTGTTACAACAGTAAAACAAACCCCTTAGAGTATAAAGCCATTAAGGGCCTGGAGCAGATTGATAAAGTAATTGAGATCGATCAAAGTCCGATCGGCAGAACACCCCGAAGCAACCCCGCCACCTACTGTGGCTTTTTTACTGATATAAGAACCTTGTTTGCACAGATACCCGAAGCCAAGATCCGTGGATATACTGCAGGACGTTTTTCTTTTAATGTAAAAAGCGGCCGTTGTGAAGTGTGCGAAGGCGGTGGCATGAGAGTGATTGAAATGAATTTTTTGCCGGATGTATATGTGCATTGCGAAAAGTGTAATGGTAAACGTTATAACCGGGAAACACTGGAGATACGATACAAAGGAAAATCCATCAGCGATGTATTGAACATGACAGTGGATGAAGCAGTGGAATTTTTTAATGCCGTACCTTTTATCTATCGTAAAATAAAAGTGCTGCAGGAAGTAGGCCTGGGGTACATCACCCTTGGGCAAAGCGCTGTTACGCTCAGCGGCGGTGAAGCCCAGCGGGTAAAACTATCTACCGAGTTGGGTAAAAAAGATACCGGTAAAACTTTTTATATTTTAGATGAACCAACTACGGGTTTGCATTTCCAGGATATTCAGCATTTGCTCGATGTGATCAATAAACTGGTTGACCGCGGCAATTCTGTATTAGTGATAGAACACAATATGGATGTGATAAAAGTAGCGGATCATATTATTGACATTGGACCCGAAGGTGGCGATGGCGGCGGATTGGTGCTGTACGAAGGCGAACCGGAAGGTTTGGTAAAAGTGAAGGAGAGTTTTACGGGGAAATATCTCAAACAAGAATTAAATAATTGATAATTTTAAAGCAATGAGCATCGATAACCCGGGAAGATTTTTTAACGCAGCGGATTGGGAGGATGATGATGAAGACAAAATGCAGCCAGCTTATATTTATGGAAAAGAACTGTACAAGAAAGCGGTGGACATTCTCAATATCACAACTATTATTGCCGACTTGTTACCCGAAGAGCCAGATGAAATGGTTAATACTGCAGCATTGATGATGGCGAATGCCTATAAAATTCCTGCTAAGATAAGAGGTGCCATAGTAATGGATCTGTACTCCCTTAAGATGGAAAATGCAGTGATCATTAAGGTAAATGTGATAGAGCTGAAAAATCAAATCTGGGCCTGTGAGGAAATGCACGGCATAGAAACGAAATATACAGATGTACTAAAAAAGGAGATCGACGATTTTAAAGAATTATTTATTCAATGGATAAAGTCATTTGACAAAAACCATGACCTGCCCGATGACTGGCACCTCTTTAACGATCCCGGCACCTTTCAGCAGGATGATGAACCATTTGATCCTGATAATTGTTAGAAAATGACCATTAGAATGACCTTCCATTCCACCTGTTTAAATTTTTGAAATCTGTGGCCAAACAAAAAATGCCCCCCAACTGGTTGGGAGGCTTTGTTTAATAATCAATGACAGAAAGCAAGAAAAAGTAAGTTGTGGTTTCAGGGGGAGCATGCATCGTTTGCACATGCTTCACTGGGTTTGACTGTCTTCCGCCTATGTCACTGTATCCGCCGTTAAGCGAATTCGTTATACAACTATTTTTTTTACCGCATTACAATGGTATGCTCCGCTGCATGCTTTTTGATGCACACCTCAGCCGCCTTCGACTTGTTGTACAGCATCACCAGCATAATGCAGGTTACCAGCGCCACCATTTTAAATAAAAGCGGATTCATGTGTAAACCGTTTTTCATGTTTATGGATTTTAATTGTTTGTTTTTTTTAAAAACGTACCGGGCACCTCATAGAATTCCTATAGTTGCCTCCACCTCCACCATTGCTGTATCCTCCTTCGCCAAACCGGATACCCAGCTTGAACAGGAACGAAAAATAAGCATCCTTATTATGAGAGAACCCACGTGTGTCTCCCGGCTGAAAGCGGGTAACCCCCGGCGTTACATACCCTATCGTTTTATCACTGATAGCCCTGGCAATAACTGCATCTGCAGCAGGCAGGTTGTCGGCAAAAAACTGCGGATCAATGTAAGTGGTGCTCACATCATCCATATAATCGGTAAATGTTTTCCTGTATAATAATTCAAGCCCCACATTCACTTTATCATTCAGTATGTACTTAAAACCGCCTCCAAAAGGGATGTTCATCTGCGTTAGTTTATAAGGCTTCCTGTCAGGGTATTGTGTAAAGCCCTGTCCTTCTGTGCTCAGCGGCTGCAGTTCATGCCAGGTTACATTTCCATTCTGGTCTTTTAAAGAGCCTCTTGGATTAAAGTGAAACAAACCTACCCCACCAAAAACATACGGCCTGAAACGCGGATCATAGTCCTCGTTATTACGCATTAAATATTGAATCGGGAAAAACTCCAATGCACCATAAGCTTCCCATACATTGCTCTTGAAATCAAGGTTACGTTGTTTACGCCACAGTTCATCCACACCATGTGTGCTGATGATGCTGTCGATCCCTTCTACATATGTGTATTGAGCCGCCAGCCTGAATCCCATCCACTCGGTTGGATACACCGTAATAAACGCACCCTTCATCAGCCTGGTAAGTTCGTAATTAAGATCTTTGATAAATGTAGTGCCCTTGCCTACTTTGCCACCCAGGTCACCTAAAAAGAATGTAGGGCCAAAATTGATACCGGCTTCCACTTTTGCGTCACCCAAACCAAACATTAAATGCTGGGCAGTAACAGTTTTGCTAATGGTGCAACAAAGTACAATCGGGAGTACGCTGTGGATAATAAGTTTGTGTAGATGGTTTTTCATCCGAGTAACAGGTTTGGGATTTTAAAGCGGTTGTAAACCGTGCAAGCCACGACCAACAACTTAGCTAACCTGATGTAAACGGATAAGGATGTGAATTATTGTATATGTATTGAAAAGAATTGTGTTAATGCACTGGTTAACAAAGTTTATCCATGCTGCATCTTAATATGCGGGATCCCGTCTTCCATATAAGTATCACTCAACGGTACAAATCCAAGTGATTCATAGAATTTTTTCAGATACAATTGTGCGCTGATGATGATCACCCGATCTTTAAACTGATCAATCGCTTTAGCAATGGCCAGTTGCATCAGCATTTTCCCATATCCGCCTTTCCGGTATTGCGGCGACGTAACTACACGGCCAATGCTGGGATGCTGATAGGAAATATCCTTAGGTAAAATACGACAGTAAGCAGCCAGTTTGTTGCCATCCCATCCGCATACATGATAAGCCGGCTGGTCCTTATCATCGGCATCCTGGTATACACAGTTTTGTTCAACCGAAAACACCTCGTTGCGTAATTGCAGGATGGCATACAATTCATCCACAGTTAATTCATCAAACGTTTTATAAATCCAGTGTAGCTGCATCTTATTTTAAATAAGGTAAAATTTCATTGATATCTACAGGTTGCTGTTTGTCATCCAGTTCCACCACAATATAATAACCATCTGCACCGCCGGCCTTTTTTAATGCATCTGCTAATTTCTGCTGGTCGCTTTGCAGGCGTTTGCCATTTGCTTCATCCCATATTTCTTTAGTGCAAAGACAGCCAAGCGTTGGCGTTAGTGGATAGTAAGGAGTGTTCTTATAGTAGCCCGGATCTACTGTTGTGCCGTGTGCGATAATTTCAGTCCGGCCCGCCATACCCGCAAAAAAAGTTTCGTAGAATGGCATATAGGCCTTCCAGCTTGCTGGCAGCATATCCCGGTACCATTCCCTCGTCCATACAGAATCCATATTGGTGCTGTCATTAATAAAATGATTAACACTGGTTTCGCCTGGCATCGTAAGCTGTATGTTGGGCGTGGGACCAATAAAAGTGCTTTTACTTTTATCAAATCCAAACATCCTGAAGATCCCTTGCGGTGTGTTGCCATTACTGATATATCCTGGCACATTACTGATACTTCTCGCCAGTTGGGGTACATAAAATAAATTCCCATAGGCATCTTTTGCAAAATTACCTGCACTGTCTCTCACTATGGCAATGCCAGGATAATTCCTGTTCTTTCTTTGAAAACTAAAAACAATTTTTGCATAGGGAAAAAACGGGTAGTGAATCAAATCATCTAATAGTGGCCTTGTTTGCTTATTATACAACAAACGATACCATAGTGCATATAAAATATGGTTTTCAGGATATTGGTTTCTGCGGGTTGCGATGAGTTGGATAACTTTAAGATCACCTGGCTTTTTTCTCAACAGGTATTCTGCACAAAGGGCAAAACACTTTACATCCATTGTGGTATCGAGCAGCCGCTGCACTTCTTTCTCAAAAACATCGGGGTAAGCATCATAGATACATTCCATCAATGCGTGCTGAAAAAAGCCAGTCCTGGTTTCAACTTCTTTAAAAGCCACATGCAATTTACTCTCTGTCCAGGCCGACCTGTACCGCAACAACTCCATAGAGTAAAATGCATCCATCCAGTTTTCTTCAGTACTGTCTGCCAACGGTAACGATAAGTTCCGGTTAATACCGTTTACAAGCGTCTTGTACAATTTTTGCCGGTTTTCCGCCTTTGTTTCCTTAACTACAGGGGTTTCCATATCAATGATCGCCACTTGTGCTGTTGCGTTGTTAAAGCAAATGGGTACAAACAACAACAGCAGTACCAGCAGTAACAATAAAGAACAGAGTTTGCTGAAAAAAAACATTGGCAGGAAATTTTAAACAACTCAGGGGTTATACTGGTTAACAAATGCCTGTATTTTATTGAATGCATCAGCATAGGTACTGTTACTCCAGTCGCCATGACCAGCGCCTGTATATTCCACATACTGTACCGGCACCCCTTCCAATGCTAATTTGTTTTTTAATGCAAAGGACTGGCTGGTGGCATTAACTAAAAGATCAGCACTGCCTTGTAAAATGATGGTGGGGCAGGCGGCACTGCCGGTAGCATAATTGATGGGGCTGCTTTGGAAATACAAGGCAGGATTGGATACAGGGGTTGCGCCCACGATCGCCTCAATAGTAGATTGTGGAACGATGCCCGGATTGTTATACAAATCATTGAGATCAGCAGGACCAAAAAAATCAACCACCAGTTTTGTTTTTACCGGAACTGAATATTTATACGCCTGCAACAAAGCTAAATGCCCGCCGGCACTGGCTCCCAGCATACTGAAATTATCACTGATCAAATACTCTGCACGCTTACTAAAAATAAATTCTACCGCGGCCCTTGTATCGTTTTCCTGTGTGGGAAAAACATTTGTACCAAGACCGGATAACCGGTAGTTGATATTGAATATCGCATAATCCGGCAGTCGTCGTTTTAAAGAATCAATGAATGGAGCAAAATCTGCTTTATCTCCACTGGCCCAGGCACCACCATGTATGAGTACCATAACTTTTGTACTGTCTTTACTTCTGCCTGCTGGCAGGTACACATCCATTTTCTGCAACGCATCCGTTCCATAAGCCACATTATTGTAGCTGGCTGCCGCAATGATGTTGTTATTATTGTTTCCATTCGTGTCTTCCTTTTTACAAGACAACATCACTGCTGTTGTAAAAAGGCACAGATATAAATTACCTACAGTCATTATATTGATTTTAAAAACGAAAATTAGTTATAAGCATTCAAATGAAAAGATAAACTTAATACCCATACTTTTCTTTCCACAAGGTTTTTAGATGCTTCCGAAGTTCTTCCTCCCTGGCATTGTTGCCTGGTTCAAAAAACTTTTGGCCGGCAATTTCTTTGGGTAAATATTCCTGCGCCGAAAAATTGTTGTTATAATCATGCGAATATTCATACCCTTTTTTATAACCAAGGTCTTTCATCAGTTTGGTGGGTGCATTGCGCAGGTGCAGTGGTACAGACAGATCACCATGATTTTTTACTGCCGCCATGGCTGCGCCGATAGCCGTGGTTGCTGCATTGCTTTTTGCGCTGCTGGCCAAATAAATAACACACTGAGATAAGATCAACTGCGATTCTGGATAACCGATCTTGTTAACAGCGTCAAATGTGGCATTGGCCAGCAGCAATGCATTCGGGTTGGCGTTACCGATATCCTCACTGGCCAGGATCAGCATCCGTCTTGCAATAAATTTCACATCCTCTCCTGCCTCCATCATCCGGGCCAAATAATACAAAGCTGCATTGGGATCACTGCCCCGGATGGATTTGATAAAAGCAGAAATGATATCATAATGCTGTTCCCCTTTTTTGTCGTAGATGGCGATTCGCTTTTGTGCAATATCCATTACTATTTTATCTGTGATTTCCCCATCTTTTGTTGCATCAGCAACAAGTTCCAGTAAGTTCAGCAATTTTCTTGCATCGCCCCCGGAAATATTAATGAGTGCTGTGGTTTCTTTTAGCTGGATGTTTGTTGTTTTAAGCAGTTCATCATTTTGTATAGCATACTGCAGCAGTTGCACCAGGTCTTTTTCATCCAAAGCTTTTAGCACATATACCTGGCAACGGCTGAGCAAGGCACTGTTTACTTCAAAGGATGGATTTTCTGTAGTGGCACCAATTAAAGTAATTACACCTTTTTCTACTGCTCCCAGCAGTGCATCCTGCTGGCCTTTATTAAAGCGGTGAATTTCATCAATGAAAAGAATCACATTTTGTTGCTGCTTCGCCCGCTCAATTACCTCCCTCACTTCTTTTACACCGGATGAAATGGCACTGAGCTGGTAAAACGGAGACTGCAATGTTTGTGCAATGATATGCGCAATGGTTGTTTTACCAACACCTGGTGGTCCCCACAAAATCATCGAAGGGATCTTTCCATTTTCGATCGCCGTGCGTAAAATACTCCCGTTGCCTGTGAGGTGCTGCTGACCAACGAGCTCATTTAGTGTAGTTGGGCGAAGCCTTTCGGCGAGCGGGATACTATTCATCAGGTAAAGATAATCTCAAATGTTTTTTTTAAAACAGCAGGTTGAAATTTTAAAGGGTCCGGTTTTTCAGAAGCTGCTGTTAAATGTTATTGATTCCGGGGAATTGGGCAGTAACTGTTAAAAAACCTCTGTTCCGGTTATATGGAGTGATTAAATTTATCAGTTAACGGATCCTGCTCAAGAATTTCACAAATTGATCGATAGAGTTCATCGTACTGCTGTTTCATATCTGCCGGCCGTTCAAAAAATATTTCAATGCTTTCTGCCCAAAACTCCTGGAAGTTTCTCAGCGCATAGTCCGAATACAGCCTTTCCGTTCTTTGCTGTTCCATCTCAAAAGCCTCACTTCCACAGGCATCAAACAAGGGAAAGGTTTCAACAAAGTCCATTTCCACATGATTGCCTGTTTCAAAATATTGAAAATAAAATGCATGGGCAAATTCATGCAGACCTACATTTTGCCCATTGTCAGGCAGCTGGTAGCCATTTAAAAAATGTTTCCATGACAGGTTTACGCTATGGCCTGATACATTGCCCTCCAGTATCCTCAGCGTTGGATGATAACCGATAAATTCTTCAGGAAAAATATGGATATGCGAAAAATGCGGCAACAGGTATTTATCAAGCCCAAAGCTGAGCTGTATGGCCGATGCACTGATGAGTATGGGCATTTCCTTAAACCCGCTTTCGTCATGTATTACAAATATCTTTCGGCTGATAAATTTAGTAAGCCGGTGCAAGAACCGCTCCTTGTTTGCAATACTGAGTTGGCAATAATATGGAAAGTGTTTGTTTAAAACAGTATCCAGTTCTATGTCTGAGAATTCCAGTTTATCACCACGGTAGGTCAATTTTCCGGTGGAATGAAATACGGTGCCAGGTTGTTGTGGAGGCCTGTCAGAATAATCTGACACATTCCTTTCAGGCCTGGGATGTAATTTTGATTGCAGCTTATATAAAACAATCGCCGCCATCACAATAAACAAGAAAAGGAAAAAGACAACATCCTTCTCCCCACTCTCCCTTTCTGCTGCTGTTTCCTGTACAGCATCTTGAATCGTGCTGATTATTTCAGACCGGTTACGCAGGTATGCCTCGTAAAGCGAATCGATAGAGTCTTTGGGCCCGGAGACTGTAATATATTCTCCATCATAGTAGTATTGAACAGTGGTATCTTGTGGCAAAGGGTTAAGGTGCGTTTAGTTCTCTTCCAAAGATAAATTATCATTGCCATCCAGCAAGGGGATATCACTTACAGATGCACCTGCTATCCCTTTCACAGAACCATATAAACTGCTCGTATTAAGGATGGCTTTCTCCATTTGCTTCTCCCGCTCTTTCCATATTTTTTCCATCATGGCCTTTTCTTTTATAATGCCATTTTTTACAGACATAAATCCTTCCAATATGGCTTCCACATTTCCCCTGAACTCGTTACCAGTTAAATAATCATACAGCATCTGCATCTTATCCCCTTTATTCTCCTGGCTTTTAATGGCTTCATTTATTTTGATGATACCGCTTCGGAGCACTTGGGCCACACTGGCTACTTCGCTAAAATTGCAGATCCAGATGCCATCCCTTTCACCAAAACGCTCCATATCCCTTGGAAATACCTGGGAAACAAGAATGGCGATATCTGCACCCTTACTGCGCTTGTCTGTTTTTAATTTATCCACCCAGTTGTTGCTCCAGGTTTTTGTGCGCTTGCTTTCGTAAATGATCCTGCCGCATTCTTTACCGGTGTTGGTTCTCACCACCTGTATGCAGTCTGCCCCCTCCACTCCTTTTCCTACTTCTTCTATGGCATCAAAAGGAAAATTTTCCTTTAATATCTCTTCCAGTAACAATTCCTGCACTTCACCCTGGCGCTGCATACTTCCCTGCTCCGCCCTTCTTTTCATTTCTTCGGCCAGTTTTCGTTGCTCTTCCAGCTGAAACTGCACTTCTTTTAATTTCAATTGCATTTCGGTTTCTTTCAACTGGCTTTTCTCCGTCTCCTGTTTCCTGATCTGCTCCGTCATTACTTCCCGCTCTTTTTGTAATTCCCTTTGCAGTTTGATCTCCAGTTCAGCTTCTTTGTTTTTCAGCTCCTGTTCTTTTTGCAAAAACTCAAATTCCCTTTTTCTTGCTTCTTTTAATTTTTCCTCATTGTCTTTGTTATTGTTCTCCAGCATACGGAGTTGATTCTCGTAATCTGCAGCAACTGATTTGGTTATTCTTTCCTGTGCCTCCGCTTCCAGTTTCTGCTTTTCCTGTTGCAGTTTCTGTGCAAATATTTCATTCGCATTTTTCCGGGCCTCTTCAAATTTTTGTTGTTGTTCCTGCAGCTGCTTTTTATCGGCCTCCACTCTCTCGAGCGATTCCTGCAATTTTTGCTGGTACTGTTGTTGCAGCTTCTGTTCAAGATCCGCTGCTATCACGTTCTCTGCATCAAACTGGTGTCCGCAATTGGGGCATTTTAAATTGGTTGGCATTCCATTTTTTTTACAAGATAAGGATAGATTTATTTCGGGCTACAATAAAAAAAGAGGGATCAATGCCCGGCATCTATCCCTCTCTAAAAAAGAAATCCTTTTATTAAAATATCGCTCCAAAAGAAACAAAGAATGTTCTGCCATCAGCGGGTAATAAACCCGGTCCCGGATAACCACCGCCACGACGGGTAAAATATTTTTCATCTGTAAGGTTGTTTATCCCGGCTTTTACATTGTAATTTTTATTCCATTTATACACCACCGTTACATCTGCCACTTTATAAGATGGTATCAAACCCGTTTGGCCATTGGCAGTGGGCACCACGGTATTGTTGGCATCAGAATAGCTTTCACCCACATAACTCAACTGACCTGTGATTGAAAATCCTTTGAGCATGTAAGTGATGCCGGTACGCAGGATATTCACCGGGGCATTTTCCACTTTCTTGTTTTTGAGGTTGCTTTCAACCAATTCATTGCCCACCTTGGTCACCACTTTCAAATTGTCATATTTTGCATTGGTATAACTGTAACTGGCAAACACACTCAGATCGGTATTGGGTGTTTTGGTGGCAAATGCATTGATAAAACTAAACTCCGCCAGCGCTTCAATACCATTGCTGTTGCTGCTGCCCACATTGGTCCGGTAATTATAAAATACACCGGCATCATTTTGCTGCGTAATGGTACCCACCCGGTTATCATACCGCAGGTAAAAAGCGCTTACATCAAAGAACAAGTAATTTTTCACCTTGCCCCTGTAACCAAAGTCAACATTGTAACCCTTTGCATCTGTAAGATTGGGGTCGATGATATCAGTGGTGGGCGGAGCGGTAAGGTCTGCAAACTGAATTGGCCGGTAGGCCTGCGTGATATTGCCATACAGTTCAGTTTTATTGCTGATATGGAATTCAGCGCCTACACCCGCCAAAATAAAACTGCGGCTTCGTTGCTGGTTCTGCAGCAATATTTCAGAACCGTCTCCAGTAAATCCGTTTCTGCCGTTGGCTTTTCCTTCCACCAGTTCGTAGCGGATACCCGGTATGATCAGCAGTTTATTAAACCGGAATACATTCTCGGCAAATACAGCCGCATTAAAGGATTTATAGATGATATCTCTTGGCCATTTGGTACCAGCAACAATGCCGCCAGTGTAGTCAGTACCGTTATCTGCCACTCCATCTTTAAAACGATGTGTGCTGCCGGTATACAACCTTATGCCACCGGAAAAAGTGCTGGTCATTTTACCTAGTTTGAAATCGGTTAAATAACGGGCTTCCATACCACTATTACGGTACTGGTCAATATCCAGTGTGCGGTTGTTGTAAGAAAGTGTTGCGGCGTTGATCGTATCTTTAATATTGATAGCCCTGATATAGCCTACGCTGTTCCTGTTGCCCAGCATAGAAAATACTTTTACATTCAGCCTTGCATGATCATTGATCTCATATTTTGCGATCAATGCCAGCGTGGTCCACTTAATATCAAACCAGTTACGGCTGCGGAAACTCTGTTGCAGGTTGCCGCTGTTAAACTGTTCATCCGTTAACCCGCCAGGCTGCTGGCTCCGGATAGCAGAATGCATCAGTTCTGCTGACAATGAAAATTTATTATTGAATTTGAATGTGTAGGTTCCAAATGCACTGTTGGTGTAATACCGGCTGTTCTGTCTCCAGCCATCCGCATTACGGTGATCCACAAACGCATAGTAACTCGAGCGCTTTGTTTCACCGCCGATGGCATTGTATGTATTAAAAAGGCCGTTGCTGCCAACGGTTTGCTGTGTTTCAAACTGGAAGGGCTTATTGATATCGCTGCCATCACGCAAAATATAATTTACCAGCCCGCCAAATTGTGGTCCATATTGTAAAGAACCCTGTCCCCTCACCACTTCAATCCGTTGCACAGCCTGCAATTGCGGATTATAATACGCTTCAGGGTAGCCATAAGGGTCAGCTGCTATATCATAGCCATTTTGGCGCACATTGAATTCCCAGCTCCTGTTAGGACTTAAACCTCTTGCTGCAATACCGATCTGGATACCGCTGCCATCACTTTCCCATATATGAATACCGGGTACTTTGGCCATCACCTGCCGCATATTGTTGGTAACCACATTCCCTTTTACATTGTCCATCACTATCAGGGAGTTCTTTTTTCCTGCATAAATGGAGGTACCCACTATTTCCGGCATCTGGTGAATATCAGTTTTACTGTTACGGCCAACCACAGTGATACCAGGCAGGTATTTTGTTTTTTTAAGTGAATCATTGGTATTGTCCTGTGCTATCATGCTGGTAGCAGGCAGGGTAAGCAGAAACAGGGCCAGGATAGATTTTGTTGCAGTCAGCGTCATAAAATGATTTCTCTTTTTGAAGCTGCAAAATTGCGGGTACGTAATGGTTGATACAGTAGCAATCGGGAAATCGGTTTACGGAAAAAGAAAAAAGTTGGCCTTGGGGGCCAACTTTATAGTATCATTCATTCTTATTTTAATCCACCACCGTTACTTTAATAACATTGGTAGGTAAATGCAGTGCCACGGGTGTACTGCCGGTGTTAACCACCACTTCGCCGCTTTTTAGAAACCCTCTTTCTTTTAATATCCTGATCTGGTCAAAAAAGATGTTGTCGAGACTTTCTTCTTCGCCATAATAAAAGGCCCTTACACCCCAGCTTAAACTCAACTGGTTGATCAGCGTTCGTTCCTTACTAAAAATAAACAAGGGAACTTTGGGCCGGTAGCTGCTGAGCATAAAGGCAGTGTACCCGCTTTGTGTCATTCCTACCAGCGCACTTGCATTGGTATCCTGGGCTATATTACAGGCGCTGCAACACAGGGCATCGCTCAGGAGTGAAGGAGAATGAGGTTGAGGTGTAAGAATATCGTCGCGGTCGTAGTCATATACACTATTCTCCACTTCCAAAATGATCTTGCTCATGGTTTCCACCACCAGTTTTGGATAAGAACCCATGGCTGTTTCGCCACTCAGCATCACTGCATCGGCCCCTTCCAGCACCGCATTGGCCACATCCGTCACCTCACTCCTGTTGGGTTTGGTTCGTTCCATCATACTCTCCATCATCTGCGTGGCAACGATCACGGGTTTGGCCCGGTGCATACATTTAAGAATAATATCCTTTTGTATCAACGGTACCTGCTCCACTGGCACTTCCACACCCAGGTCGCCCCTGGCGATCATGATGCCATCACTTTCAATAATGATATCCCGGATATTGCGTAGTGCCTCCGGCATTTCGATCTTTGAAATGAGTTTGGCTTTACCATTCTTTTCTTTGATCCTTCCCTTGATCTCCCTTACATCATTGATATTTCTTACAAATGAAAGTGCCACCCAGTCGAGGTTCTTGTCTAAAATATAATCAAGGTCGGCAATATCTTTTTCTGTGAGCGAAGGCATTGTTAAGGATGAATCAGGAAGGTTCACGCCTTTCTTTGGCAATAAGGTACCTCCAAGTGTAACCTTAATTTTTATTTCCTTGTCATTTAATATTTCTTTGGCAGCCACTTCCATTTTGCCATCATCGAGGAAAATACGTTCACCAATTTTTACATCCTTGGCCAGGTTGGGATATGAAACATATATCCTTTCAGATGTACCTACCACTTTTTCGGTAGTAAAAATAATTTCCTGTCCTTCGGTCAATTCTATTCTGCCGTTTTCAAGTTCACCCACCCTTAACTTAGGTCCCTGCAAATCACCGAGGATCGCAATGTTATACGGCTGTGTTTTATTGATTTCCCTGATGTAGTCTATTATCTGCGACTTATCTTCGTAAGAACCATGAGAAAAATTTAACCTGAAGCAGTTTACGCCTGCCTGCACCAATTCGAGTAGTTTTTCATAAGTAGAACAGGCGGGGCCTACAGTGGCTACGATCTTGGTTCTTTTTATGGTGTGCCTGATACCTGCTTCTTTGTCCATGTGCTGGTGCAGGTACTTGCTGATGTTTTTGCTCATTATTACAGTTTACTGTTTTCTGTTTGATGTTTACTGTTAAGGTGCCTGCGTTTGCAGTGCCCGTTTATTTTACTTGCAATCTTTGAATTTTATAACCTTGTGGTCTGTTTTATTCAGATAATCCATAAATGAATAAATTTTTGCACTTACGATATCTGCTTGTTGGTAATGGATCTTAAAAACTTCTCCTGTTATCAAGTTACAATCAATTACCGGTACAATTGCGACTTTAATTCATCTGCCGAACCTTTTGCGATGGAGAGAAACTGCACAAATTCCAACCTGCTTCCTCTTCCCAACCCCTCGGCGATGTTGTCCATTATAGAACCACTGCTCCCTTTTACCTGTTCCTTCAATTTGAATTCATGAAAAAAATTCTGCTGTTGTGTAATCTTTAAAACATTCTTTGCCAGGTCTCTTGCTAATTGCCAAATTTCCAGATCTTCAAATCTTCTTATCGTTGCCACTACAAAAAAATTGATGATTTGAATGAACCCAACGGTAAACTCCAAACATTAAAACGTTAACTGGCCAGAATCTTTACAATTTTCATCCACTCTTCACTGATCCGTTGTTTCTTTTTCACCGCTTCATTCAAAGGAATATAGCTCATCCTGTTGTTTACGATACCCACAAATACATTGTGCCTTCCTTCGATCAAACATTCCACTGCACTGTATCCCATCCTGCTGGCAATCAGCCTGTCGAAGCAACTGGGTGAACCGCCCCGCTGGATATGCCCGAGAATACAAACCCTTGCCTCTGTTTGTGGTAATTTTAACTTGATTGCTTTTGCCACTTCATCTGCACCGCCAAAATCATCACCCTCTGCCACTACGATCAGGTTCACCAGTTTTTTCCTTCTTTCCTTTTCTGCCAGCTGGTCTATGATCTCGTTGATATCCGTTTTTCGCTCTGGTATCAGGATATTTTCTGCCCCTGTGGCAATACCGCTGTGCAGGGCAATATAACCGGCATCACGCCCCATTACTTCTATTACAAAAAGCCTGTCGTGGGCGTCCATGGTATCCCGTATTTTATCAATCGCTTCCACAGCAGTATTTACTGCTGTATCAAATCCGATGGTAAAATCAGTACCGGCAATATCTTTATCGATGGTACCTGGCAAACCAATACAGGGAATATCAAACTCATTGCTGAAAGTTTGGGCGCCCCTGAAACTACCATCACCACCTATTATCACAAGGCCATCAATGCCGTGCTTCTTTAAATTATTGTAAGCCACCTTTCTACCCTCCGGTGTAAAAAAATCTTTACAACGGGATGTTTTCAAAATGGTACCTCCACGCTGTATGATATTGGCTACACTGCGGCTCTCCATTTTAAAAATATCATTTTCCACCATGCCACTATAGCCCCGCATGATGCCAAAAACTTCGAGCCCATGATACAGACCGGTACGTACTGCTGCCCTGATGCAGGCATTCATTCCTGGTGAGTCACCGCCCGATGTAAGCACTCCAATCTTATTTACCTTTTTTTTCATCCCTGGTTTTCATTTGCAGCCAAAAATAAAAAATGTAATAATGTGACCTAATACAACCTTTTTATCCGGCTTTATGTATCAAAACTTAAATATCGTTCAACTTTACTTTAAAATCAACACTATTTTCTAATGTGATAGTGTCAAAAATACATATTTACTGGCAATAGTGTTCATCAAATTAACCTACAACGTTTGCACTATTTCTCCAATTCCACGTACTTATTATACATGATAGTAAAAACTTTTTGTCTTAATGCCTTAGGGGCTTCACTTTGAGAGGATACCGGTTGTAAAAAATTCATGGTAAGTTTTTTGGGAAGGAGGTAAAATTTTTTATGCACCGGCATGGCTTTTTTTGTACCGGTAATGATGCAGGGTATAATATCTTTCCTGGTTTCTGTTGCCAGCTTAAATGCGCCTTCATAAAAAACTTTTAACGGTTCTGCTGTCCGGTTCCTGGTGCCTTCCGGATACAAACACATATGCATACCTGCCGCAAGTACTTTTTTCATTTCTTCAAAACTTCTTCTTCGGCTCGTTTCACTTTTACGGTCAACCAGTACAGACCCTTTACTGTAAAACCACCCAAATAAAGGCACTTTTGCAAAACTCGATTTGGCAATTGTTTTATTGGCACCAGGAACATATGGTGCACTTAAAGGCACATCCAGCAATGCATTGTGATTAAATACCACTACATAGGTTTTACCTTTTTCAAAATAATGCCTGCCGCGGATAGTAACAGGGCAGCCGATAAGGACTAACCAGATATTCATCCACAGTTTTGATACAACAATAAAATAAGCCTGCCCCTTTTTACCCGGTGCCAGGTAGGCAAGCATCGAAGGCAGGAAAATGATGAGAAAAGTAACCACAAAACTGATCAATCCCCACAAGGCCCAGATACGGGCAAATATATCCAGCGGCAGCGATGACCTGTTAGTTGTACTATTTGAAACAGCTGACATACTATCTTTAAAATAAATGTTTAGGGTGTTAGTAATTTCCAGTTGATAGGTGGTTTACCCTGCCTGACCAGATATTCGTTGGTTTTTGAAAAATGCTTGCAGCCAAAAAAACCATTGTGTGCGCTTAATGGTGAGGGATGGGCTGCCTTTAAAACCTGGTGTTTGGTTTCATCAATAAGCACTTGCTTATCCTGGGCAAACCGACCCCATAATAAAAAAACAACGCCCTCTTTTTCATCTGAAATTTTTTTTATCACCGTATCCGTAAAATTCATCCAGCCAATTTTTTGGTGGCTGCCGGGTTCATTGGCCCTCACGGTAAGCATGGCATTTAACAATAACACTCCCTGTTCGGCCCACTTGGTAAGATTTCCATAACCGGCTGGCATGTCAATACCAATATCACTTTGTATCTCCTTGTACATATTCATCAGCGACGGCGGTGGTTTTACTCCATTGGGAACAGAAAAACTGAGCCCATGTGCCTGCCCGGGATTATGATAAGGATCCTGGCCAAGCAATACCACCGCAACTTTGTCGAAATGCGTTTGATTAAATGCGTTGAATATAAGCGGACCAGGCGGGTAGATCGTTTTACCACCTGCCTTTTCTGTTTTTAAATGGGTAACAATTTCCAGAAAGTAGGGCTTGGTAAACTCATTTTTTAAAACGGCTTTCCATGAGGCCTCTATTTGTACATCCATCCGTAATTATTTGCATAAAAATACAAAAGGATAGTTGAATATGATCCAGGTTAATTTTTTCACCGCAAAAGGCCTGTTGCTCTCATGCCAAAGATGATACACTGTATCTGCCAGGCTATTAAAAAAGGTATCCGTTTACGTTATAATACATACTTGTATAGTATTTGAACAGGTATAAAAAAAAGATGCGCCTGTGAAGACGCATCTTTTTTTTAAAAACAGGATGGTTCTATTACTTTTTGCTTACCAGCACATTTTTCACTGTTCTTGCTTTGTCTGGTGCTACTATTTCTACGGTGTAAGTACCATTGCCCATTACCGCTGGCAGGCTGATCACCTGGTTGGCACTGCCGCCGGCATGGTTGAGCCTGTAAGTGCTTACTGCCTGGCC
>Ga0164290_1000626_pt1 | contig 100782 bp, 73 predicted proteins | sample Micstemetagenome_FD_108782 | JGI IMG/M metagenome (GOLD analysis project Ga0164290, IMG submission 108782) | Contaminated culture microbial community from soil near Moab, Utah, USA - Microcoleus steenstrupii SON62 (Illumina Assembly) | ecosystem: Environmental > Terrestrial > Soil > Soil crust...
TCATATACCTTACAATTACGATAATAAAGTGTGTGAATTTGAATATGCAAAAAATGGAATGATCGGGCTGGAGAGTTTGTTTGGTGTGGTGGGGGCAGTAGTCAATGGGCAATGGGCAATAGGCAAGCTGGTAGAGAAATTAACGGAGGCACCAAGGAGGATATTTGGGTTGCCCGTTCCTGTTATAGCCGAAAAGGCGGTGGCTAAACTAACCTTGTTTAACCCGTCAACAGAATATGTTTTAGATGAATCGATGATACGGTCAAAATCAAAAAATTCGGCATTTATAGGCAAGCAGCTAAAAGGTAAAGTGATCGGCATTATTAACGGAGATAAAATGTATTTGAACTAAGATGAGTATTTCGGCAACACAAAAAGGACTGGTAACCGGCGCTGCAATGATCGCTATGTCGTTTATCATTTATTATACAAAAGGCGGTTTTGATAATAAACTTCAATACATCACCTATACCATTTACCTGCTGGGTGTGGTGTGGACACTGTACGATTTTTCAAAACAAGCCGGTGAGGACACCAAATTTGGATCTTATTTTTCCACCGGGTTCAAATGTTTTATTGTGGTTACCTTGCTGATGGTGCTTTTTACTGCGGTTTTTTTGATGATGCACCCGGAGATGAAGGAACAGATGGCCGTCAATGTAAAAGAAGCCATGGTAAAGCAAGGGAATAAAACGCCGAAAGAAATTGACGAGACGATTGCGATGGCCAAAAAGAGTTTCATGCCTGCCTTGCTGATGGCGGCAGTATTCAGTTATCTTGTTATCGGGGCCCTGGTTACGGCAGTTACCAGTGCTGTTTTTATACAACGTAAAAAATATGCTGAATAATACAGTATGCTATACAAGGATTGGCTTACAGGAATGATCAGTCATATTCAGGTGTTTAATAAAATGATTTTATAACAAATTTTAATGATTTCCGCTGTCGGCGGAACAGGGGCATGGACATATCAATTGTAATACCACTTTTTAACGAAGACGAATCCCTGCCCGAACTGGCCGCATGGATTGAATGTGTAATGGCGGCTAACCGGTACAGTTATGAAGTGATCATGGTGGATGATGGCAGTAATGACAATTCCTGGCAGGTGATCGAAGACCTGGCGCAAAAGAACTTGTGCATCAGGGGGATCAAGTTTCAGCGTAACTATGGCAAAAGCGCTGCACTCAATGAGGGCTTTAAAGCTGCACAGGGGGATGTAGTGATCACCATGGATGCTGATATGCAGGACAGCCCGGATGAAATTCCTGAATTGAGAAAGATGATCATTGAAGATGGCTTTGACATGGTGAGCGGCTGGAAGAAAAAGCGCTATGACAATGCCCTCACAAAAAATCTGCCTTCCAAATTATTTAATTCTACTGCCAGCAGGGTGAGTAAGATAAAACTGCATGATTTTAATTGCGGATTAAAAGCCTATAAAAACAAAGTGGTAAAGAGTATTGAAGTGTACGGAGAAATGCATCGCTATATTCCTTTGCTGGCCAAATGGGCCGGGTTTAAAAAAATAGGAGAGAAAGTGGTGGAGCACAGGGCAAGAAAATACGGTACCACCAAGTTTGGCTGGAACCGTTTTGTAAATGGGTTCCTGGATCTTTTCTCTATTATGTTCATGGGTAAATTTGGTAAAAAGCCCATGCATATTTTTGGTCTTTGGGGCAGCATTGTTTTCTTTTTGGGCTTTTGTATCTGGATATATTTGTTTATTGAGAAGATCTTCTTTTATCGTTTTAGCATGACCGAAAGGCCTTTGTTCTATATCGGACTTATTTCGATTGTAGTGGGTACCCAGCTTTTCCTGGCGGGCTTTTTAGGGGAGATGATCGCAAGAAATGCCAGTGACAGGAATTTTTATTTGATAGAGAAGAAGATTGGGATTGAGGGATAGGACAAGGAAACAGCGGGACAAAGCGTGCAACTAAAAAGGTGTTTTGTATTGATCCGTTTTATCCGTATCAATCCGCTCAATCAGCGTATCTATTTATAAAACACACCATCAACCATCACCTGTGGTCAATCAACCATCAATCGTCATTATCGGCCCTGCGCATCCGCTTCGTGGGGGACTGGCCTCTTATGACGAAAGGCTGGCAAAAGAATTTATTTCTCAAGGTTGCTCCACCACTATTTATACCTTCTCTTTACAATACCCCGGCTTTCTTTTTCCCGGCACCACGCAGTATTCAACAGAACCTGCCCCAAAAGATATCCCGATAAAAGTTTGTATCAATTCCGTTAATCCCTTGAACTGGTTGATCGTGGGCAATGAATTAAAAAAGCTGCGGCCAGATATTATTGTGGTTCGTTACTGGCTGCCGTTTATGGGACCTTGCCTGGGTACCATTTTAAGAAGGGTAAAAAAGAATGGTCACACCCAAGTGGTTTGCATTGCTGACAATATTATACCGCATGAAAAAAGACCCGGTGACAAACCCTTTACAAAATACTTTGTTCAGCCTGTGGATGCATTTATTACCATGAGTGAAAAAGTATTAAGTGACCTGCCCATGTTTACCGGCAGCAAACCGGCCAAATTTGTAGCACATCCACTCTATGATAATTTTGGTGAAAAAATATCTAAACAAGAGGCGAGGAATTATTTGAAAATAGATCAGGAAGAAAAGATCCTGCTATTTTTTGGCTTTATCCGCAAATACAAAGGACTTGACATTTTATTAGATGCAATGAAAATACTGGCTGCACAACATTCAGCTTTAAACCTTAAACCTTTTAAACTTCTGATTGCGGGTGAATTTTACGAAGACAGGAAACAATATGATGATCAAATTGCAGCACTTGGTATACAGGATCAATTGATTGTAAAAACAGATTTTATACCAGACAGTGAAGTAAAATATTATCTCTGTGCTGCCGATGTGGTGGTGCAGCCTTACCGCAATGCCACCCAAAGCGGCGTTACACCTTTGGCGTATCATTTTGAAGTGCCGATGATCGTGACCAATGTAGGCGGACTGCCCTCCCTGGTGCCAGCGGGAAAAGTGGGTTTGATCGCCGAACCCAATGCCGCATCGCTGGCAGAAAAAATAACAGCGTATTTTGATAAAGGCAGCGACAGCTTTCTCCCACACCTGGTGGAAGAAAAGAAAAAATACAGTTGGCGGAAAATGACAGCAGCTATCTTTGAAATGTCTTCCAAAAGTACTTCTTACATATAAAATATTAAATGCTCCATGATCTTCAGAAGTAAAGCCCCTCTTCGTATAGGCCTTGCCGGTGGTGGAACCGATGTAAGCCCCTACAGCGATATGTATGGCGGTGCTATTTTGAATGCCACTATTTCGCTTTCAGCCAACGCCAGTATCGAATTGCTGGATACGGAGGAGATCATTGTGGAAACACTCGACCGCAACGAACAGCAGCGTTTTAAATTGTCAGCTTCCCTGCCCATCAATGGGCAGCTCGATCTGCTGAAAGGTGTGTACAACCGCATTCAAAAAGATTTTCCTTTCCCTGTAAGAGGCTTCCGGCTATCTACATTCGTGGATGCACCGGCCGGTTCTGGCTTGGGTACCTCTTCCACCTTAGTGGTAGCCATACTCGGCGCTTTTGTTGAAATGCTGAAACTGCCATTAGGAGATTATGATATTGCACACCTGGCTTTTCAAATTGAACGGGAAGACCTGCAGTTGGCCGGTGGCAAACAAGACCAGTATGCGGCAACTTTTGGCGGCGTAAATTTTATGGAGTTTTATGCAGATGATAAAGTGATAGTGAATCCCCTGCGGATAAGGCCTGAATACATGCATGAACTGGGTAACAACCTCGTATTGTATTTCACTGCTTCCTCCAGGGAAAGTGCTCACATTATAAAAGAGCAGGTAAAAAATGTGAACGAAAAAAATGAAAAGAGCATTGAAGCCATGCACCAGTTAAAGGAGCAGTCGAGGATGATGAAAGAAGCCTTGCTCAAAGGCAGGCTCAACGAGTTTGGCGAGATACTTGATTTTGGTTTTCAGCAAAAAAGAAAAATGGCGCACAATATCAGTAACAGCATGATCGAGGAAATTTACAACGCGGCCAAATCAGCAGGTGCCACCGGAGGAAAGATCAGCGGTGCAGGCGGCGGTGGATTTATGATCTTTTATTGTCCTGGTAATACCAGGTATGCCGTAATTGATTCACTCCAATCTTTTGGCGGAGAAGTAAAAAATTATCTTTTCACAAAATATGGTCTTACTACCTGGACGGTTTAATTTACATCCTTTAACCATTTATCATGAAGCAAAGTTTCCTTTTACCATTGTTCATTTTATCATTGTTCACTGCCTGTAACGACAGTGGAAGTAAATCACCCGACTCAGTAAAAGCCATGCCTGACAGTGTGATCTCGGCAGTGAAGGAGTCATCCGGATCCACCGGCAATAACAAAAAAAACATCCCTGCATCTGCAAAGTTTACAAGCCTGGCAGGAGAAACCGATATTGAAAAGCTGCTTTGCCAGGGCTGGGTGATGGATGATGATGTGGACGTACTGGCCAGTAACAATGATCCGGAGGGCAATTATCCCTACCGTTGTTTTTATTTTTTTGATGATCACACCTACACCCGTAATGTGCGCAATGCTATGGAGCATGGCACCTGGCAATACGATGCCAATAAGAAACTCGTGACAGTAAAGGCCAGTTATGGTTCTACAGATGTGTATAAGATCGCGGCTATTGGGGCCAATGACATGGTGGTACTCAGTAGTTCCAGCAACAGCTCCACCAAATTGACCTACCTGGCTGACGGTGTGCGGTACAAAGACAAAAGTGAGGATCCTTTTTATATTGAAAACAATCGCTGGCGCATCAAACCAACAAAATCAGAGACGGATGAACAGGTACACCAGCGCTTAAAAGCCTTTGTGTATTTTCATATTTTATTTTACAGGGATAACCTGGAGCGAAAAGAAAAGCTGATCTCTTTTTATGGTTTTCCTTCCTGTGTAAAATGGTATGGCGGTGGTATTGGTATGATCAATGTGGAAGACCTGCCTGATAACTGGATCGCTTGCTTTTATAACAAAGAGCAGGCGGTAAAGGCCCAGAAAATAATGGACGGCATCATTTCAAAAAAATACAAATGGAGCACGGGTAAAGTAAGCTGGGTTAAAAAGAACCTGGAAGTGCTGGAGCAGATGTACGCCAATTTGTAAAACGTTTTTCATTTCATTCAGTATAAACAATGAGCAATCACCTGGCTTTATTCAATCCCGATAAATGGGTGGATAATTATGCCGATGCCCTGTATGCTTATACCCTGGCAAGAGTGAATGATATGCAACTGGCAGAGGACATCGTGCAGAATACTTTTCTCAGTGCCTGGAAAGGGCGGGATACGTTCAGGGGACAGGCATCTGAAAAAAACTGGTTGTATGCCATCTTGAAAAATAAGATTGTGGATCATTTTAGAAAGCAATCCACCGGTTCTCTCACACTCGATGCCGGTGAAGAAGGCCCATATTTTGAAGATGGACATTGGACAGAGGCTGCCGCACCAAAAGCATGGGGACAGCATACAGAACAACCGGTAGAAACAAAAGAATTCTATTCGGTATTGGAGAGATGCAAACAAAAACTAAAGGATATCCAGCAGGCAGTTTTTGTGATGAAATATATGGAAGATGCAGAGGCGGAAGAGATCTGTAAGGTATTAAACATTACCTCGTCTAACTATTGGGTGCTGATACACAGGGCAAAATTGCAGCTGCGTAAATGCCTTGAAAAAAACTGGATCGGAATATAATGAAATGGTACCGGGCGATATGGTTAAGCTGCGAACAGGCCACCTTCCTCATGAGTAAGAAGGAGGAGGGTAAGCTTTCGCTCAAAGAAAAAATACAACTGCGGCTGCACCTGCGTATCTGTGATTTTTGCACCCGTTTTCAGCAGCAGGTACGTTTTTTCACCCGCCATGCTGCGCATTCGCATGAGCATACCAGCGCCATACTGAGGGAGGAAAAGAAGGAGGAGATAAGGGAATTGATGAGAGAGTAAGTTGTGCAGATGGTTCACCAAAGATATCGTTACAACAGAACAGGCAAATAATGAATACCGTTACAGCACTGACTCATTTTCAACCACCCACCCATGTACGCAGCAATACTTGAAACTCCAAGACTTATTTTAAAAGGGCTGTCTCCCGCCACCTTCACTTATATATTTGAGCATTTCGATAAAGAAAAAATAAAAGAGATCCTCGGCCATCAAACAGACAAAGATTTTTTAACAGAGGAAAAAAAACAACAAAATGGCTACGCCAGTTATAACCGAACCTTTATTTTATTCCTGTTAATTGAAAGGGAAACCCAACAAGTAATTGGCCGTTGTGGTATTCACAATTGGAATGTAGAGCAAAGAAGGGCAGAGATCGGCTATCAAATGACGGATGAAGCGTATAAAAATAAAGGCTACATGACCGAAGCAGTGGAAGCCATTATTGCATACGGATTTGACAAACTGAATCTGAACAGGCTGGAAGCGCTTGTTGGAAGTGCAAATGTTCCATCACTCAGGCTGATGGAAAAATTTTCTTTTGTGCAGGAAGGTGTATTACGGCAACATACTCCTTTGGATGACAAGTTTGATGATTCAATTATCTTTTCCCGGCTGCAACTGGAATATGATAATGATAAAACAACAATACGCTAAAGTGCAGGTCTTATCCCGAAATAAAAAACTCAACGCCTTCATGATTTTTTGCGGATAAAAAGCAGAAACATTAGTCATCGTTTTTAGAATATACTGAGACCTTCCTTTACTGCCAGGAAAAGACGTATCATCATACCGCCATCTTTACAACAACACACCAGTCTTTATAATTATCAAAATAACCCTCTATACAAAACTCAGTTTTTTTCAGTTGAATGGCAAGTCTTGGTGGTACGCTTTATTCTTGCGACCCTTGTGATATTCTTTCCTGTGCATCCGATAATCACTACGGGCAGTTTCGATTGGTTAGCGCTACAGATGGCACAGATCTGGTTTTTGGTCCAAATCATGTTTATAATAAAGATCAAATAAAATTCTACTCTTTAAACGGACCGGATACAACCTTTTTTGATTATCAAACCATCCGGTTTCCGAACACAGGATACGACAGCATAGTATATGTAAATTTCCTTCCCGGTACAGCAGCTGCATACATGCGGCTAAACAATAATGACACCGGCACAATCGACATTACATACATTGACGTGGATGGTGGAAAATGTTGTGAAGACATTACCGTAATTTCAAAATTCAGATTCCAGGTTCACAGGAGATTAGGAAGTAAGAAAGCAAGTAAAGTGAACATGAGGTGAATGCCCGTTTATTTATTATCTTTCCAGGTATATTGGAGTTACAATAAGTCAGTATTCCTCTTCAATCGAATTTTGAATTGACCATCATAATGAAAAATTATTTCAGCTTTTGTATATTATTCATCTTTTGCTTTGTTATTGGCTGCAACCAACAATCCCAGGAAGAGCAAAGTGCAAAAAGAGATGCCATGGCTGCCAGTATTGCTGGAAATCAGCCACAAGAAACTACTAAGCCGGAAGACCTGGGTGATTATGCTGACCTGGTTCCCATTGAGATAATAAATGCCAAAAGCAAAAATGTGTTTGAAAAATACGGTCTTGAATTTGCAGGCAACTGTTACGATTGCGATCTAGCAAGTATCCGTATCAATAAAAAATATTTTGATATCTTCAATGTCTGCGATACAAAAGATCTATACCGGACAGATCAATTTACCTGTCAGTTCTTCACCAATAAACTGGTGGTCAAGACAGGAAATAGAGAATTTGTTTTTACAACCATTGAAACGGTACCTGTATATGAGCTTCGTATTGCTGGAGACTCACTCTCCCTGAAAAATAAAAGGCTGTCAAAATTTTACACCCAGAAAAAATTGTTGGTGAAGTTTAAACAGCATGATTGCGGCGATTTTGAGGGGTAGAGGAACCTAAGCCAGGCTGAAAACAGCTATCCCCTGATCTTAATTCTCCCCACTTGAAATATTTTTCCTTTTCCTGCGTTGTAGCTTCACTCAAAGGCAGCATGGCCCTTATTGGGTGCCATAGTGGTATTTTTGCCGATTAATATAAACCAGCCTATGATATTTTTTTTACAACTCCCGGTGGATACTGTACCTGGCCGTAAACAGTGTCTTCTTTCCTGCTGTATGTAAGGGGCTAATCACTTTTAACTACACCCATGTCCTGGTTCAAAAAGCTTAAAGACGTTTCGATAGCCAAAAAGCTATACTTCATAGTTGGTGCTATGGCAATACTGATTGTAGTAGAGTTGCTTTCTCTCTGGTTCGCTGTTCATACCCTGTCATCTGTGAGAGCCTTTGTGGGAGCAGAAGGACTGTGGTCAAAGGCACAGAAAGATGCGGTATATCAACTACGGAAATTTAACCGTACCCACGATAACAAAGATTTTGAGGAGTACAGGAAATTCATGCAGGTGCCCTTGGGCGACCATAATACAAGAATGGAATTGCTGAAAAAAGAACCTGACATGAACATCGCAAGAAAAGGATTTTTGCAGGGCAGGGTACACCCGGATGATATAGATGATATGATCAGCCTGTTCCGTCGTTTTCACAACAACCAGTACATCAATAAAGCATTACAGGTTTGGTCTGCCGCTGATTCGATACTGTTGCAACTGGTACCGGTGGCAGACAGTTTTTATGCGGATGTTAATTCTGTGAATCCATCTGTAGCAAAGCAGAACCAATGGATGGAAAGGGTGGATGCGATCAACGGACAGTTGACGGTACTGGAAGATGAATTCTCTTACACTTTAGGAGAAGGCAGCCGCTGGCTGGAAAAAGTAATACTCACCATATTGCTAACGGTGGCGGTTACAGTAGAGTTCACAGGTTTATTCATTACCATATTGGTTACCCGTGGCATCACCCGTGACCTGGATGAGATACAGCAGGCTACAGACAGGATCATCAAGGGTGATCTCACTGCAAGAGCAGTTGTTCATTCAAAAAACGAGATCGGCAAAGTGGCCGCAGAAGTGAACCTGATGGCCCAGCAGCTGATTGCTTCCAATAAGGAACTGGAACAGGTGGCTTATATCGCTTCTCACGACCTGCAGGAACCCTTGATGACCATCCGGAATTATGTGAATGTGATGGAAAAGCAATATAAGCATACCCTGGATGATCATGCCGCTGAATGTCTCACCAATATCGGACTGGCAACAGAGCGCATGCACCAGCTGGTAAAAGATATGCTGGATTATTCAAGGATCGGCAGCGATAAAAAACTGCTGCAACTGGATTGTAATAAAGAGGTGAGCTATGTGCTGAATGATATGGATGCCAGCATCACCGACAGCAATGCAAAAATATATGTAACCCAGCTACCGTCTGTAAGCGCTTATTTTGAAATAAAACTGCTGTTTCAAAACCTTATCAGCAATGCCATCAAGTTCCGTCAAAAGGATACACCGCCCGTGATTACCATTTCAGCGAGTGATTATGATACCGAATGGCTGTTTGCTGTAAAAGACAATGGCATCGGCATTGAACAGAAATTTCACAGCCGTATTTTCAGCATCTTTCAAAAGCTGCATGCCGAACATGAGTATAGCGGCACCGGCATTGGGCTGGCGCATTGCAAAAAAATTGTGGAAATGCACAGGGGAAAGATCTGGGTAATGTCAAAACCAGGCCAGGGCAGCACTTTTTATTTCACTATTCCTAAGGTGTAACGGTAACGAATAACGCATTACCTGGAGTAGAATTTGGATATCCACGATCTTTCAATAGTGCCCGTTTTGGCAGCACCCGCCATGGGATGTGCATTCAAATCCACCAGCAGTAAAAAATTATCCCTTGGTAGTTCTTTAAAACTCATCTTTTCCCAAAGGTATTGGGTGCTGTAGTGTTCCATTAATTCCCGGCTCGTTAATAAAGTCTGCTTTCCCGCAAGTGTTTTTGTTCCCTTTAGAGGTTGCAGTACAAAAATGTTTTTGCCAAATTTGTTTTTAAACGATACCGTTCCCTGTACTTCCACTGTCACCTCATTTTCTAATTGGTAGGCAAAACGATAATGATCATTTGCTTCAAACACTGCATTCACCAATTTGCCTGCTGCCTCGCCTGCTTTGTTGTTACGTTTGTCTGAACTGATATAACAACTGGTATCTGCCGGGGAAACCTTCCAGCTTTCACCAGGAGGGTTTAACAATGCAACAGGCACGGAAGCCTTTGCATGATCGTTGCTGAAGGAGGCAGCTTCCGTTACCTGCATATCCTGTCTGCAGGATATTATACAAACCAGTAAGGCTGTTGCGGTAATAATTTTTTTCATGGCTTTACTATCTGTTGACGATTACATTTCTATATAAATGATTCCGGGAAAAGCAGTGCCAGGTGTGGCGTGTGCCGGATTGACTGCAGAGTTTTTGATGGTACTGGCAGCACTGGAAACTGTTTCACTGTTGTTAGGTAAGGCGGCGGTATTACAGGCAGCCGTGCCCAAAAGCATACAGCCTGCGGCCATCACGGCGGCTGACAGATACACTAATTCCTTTTTCATTTTGTTGTTTTTTGATTGCAGTGCTAAGGTATAGTGCCGCCAATCCCTCCAAAAGGGCAAAAGGAATGAATTGCAGAAACAATAGGGTGAAATGCAGGAAAATTGCGGTGGTTACTTTTACCGGTTCCACTAAATGAAGATCCGGCTGCCATTGCTGTAGTTTTCCCTGAATTCCTTGGGCGTGCAGCCCTTCTTCTTTTTAAACAGGCGGTTAAAGTTGGAGATATTATTAAAACCGCAGTTATATGCCACTTCCGAAACAGATTGTGTGGTATCGATCAGGAGCCTCGAAGATTGCCCCAGCCGCATTTCCAGCAGGCTGTCCATAAATGTGATACCGGTCCGCATTTTAAAAAAACGGCTGAAGGAAACCGGTGTCATATTCGTGAGCTTGGCAGCTTCGTTCAAAGAGATATTTTTTTGAAAATTCAGGTTCATGTACTCCATCACTCTTTCGATCCTGCGGCTGTTATAACTAAGCTCTGCATTGCTGAATGTATTATCAGACAGGGTATGCATATTTCTCGAAACAGAGAGATCATGCAGGATAGATAGTAATTCCATTACGGAATCAAAACCCTGCTTCTGGCTTAGTATGGTAAGCCGGGGCATGATCTGTTGTATGGTTTCTTTCGAAAACATAATGCCTTTGGCAGAACGTTCCAGCATCTTGCGTATAAAGCTCATTTGATTGCGGCGCAAAAACTTATCATCAAACAGGTCCTTGTGAAATTGGATGGTGATCTCTTTGATCTCTTTGCTTTTGCATTTATGCGTTTGCCATACGTGGGGCAGGTTGCTCCCCACCAGAACCAGTTCAAGTTCATCGATCTCACTGATATGGTCGCCAATGATCCGTTTGGCACTTTTGGCATTCATAATAAAATTCAGCTCCAGTTCTTCATGCGAATGAAGCGGGAAATCAAACTCAGATTTCGTTCTGCTGAAGATGGTAAAACAATCGGCGCTGGTAAGAGGGGTGATCTCCCTCATGATGTTTGTTGTCATAATGAGTAGCAAAATTATACATTACTGGATAAAATAGTACCACTAAATTATGCTGTGAGATTTATTAATTCCGAACTTTCTCCAATGAATTTATTGGTATTTGAAGAAATATCCATTTTGTGTGATGCAAATAACATTAGAATCAGGTAAAATAGTATTAGTTTATGGCTATGCCAAAATGGTAATTTTGAACAAACAAACTTGCGATATGAGAAAAAGAAAAAAACTACCTGTACAGGTCTGCCTGTTATTCCTCTGCACCCTGTTTTTCAGCTACACATCAATTGCACAAAAAAAAGTTTCCGGTACGGTAACCGACGAAAAAGGGGAGCCGCTGGCCGGAGCTACCGTTTCGGCGGGCAGTACAAAAGTTACTTCCAGTTCGCTGGGCATTTTTAGTATCGATGTGCCAGCCGATGCCAAATCGCTGCAGGTAACCTATGTGGGTATGCAGCCCCAGACCATTAGCATTGGTAAGAACGAAACTTTTAAGGTTGCCCTGGTACCGGTACCCAATACACTCAATGATGTGGTGGTGATCGGCTACGGTTCGGTGAGGCGTGCAGCCGTATCTTCTTCTATCTCTTCTGTAAGTGAGAAAGAAATCAAAAACCTGCCTGCAGCAGGGGCCGACCAGTTGCTGCAGGGAAAAGTGGCAGGCGTTACCGTTACCAGCAATGGCGGCCAGCCTGGTGGTGGTGTTTCGGTAAGAGTAAGAGGTATCACTTCTGTAAATAACAATGATCCCCTGTATGTAATTGATGGTGTGCCCGTGGCATCCTCCAATGCCAGCCTGGAGCAAAATGTATTAGGTGGCGGCAGCGGTCAAACAACCCAGAGCGGTTTGGCTTTGTTGAATCCCGCCGACATTGCTTCTATTGATATATTAAAAGATGCGTCTGCACAGGCCATTTATGGTTCAAGGGCAGCCAACGGCGTGGTACTGGTAACCACTAAAAAAGGTAAGGCAGGCGTCGGTAAATTATCTTATGATACCTACTATGGCTGGCAGAATATTCCAAAGAAATTAAAAGTGATGGACCTGCAGCAGTTTGCCAAATACCAAAACTCATTGGTGCCCGAAATAAGGTCTGTAGGGCTGGGAGCTGACAGCGTAGGCGAGTTTAAAAATCCTGCTGTGTTGGGAAAAGGTACCGACTGGCAGGATGAGATATACAGAACAGGAAATATACAAAGTCATCAATTGGCTTTTTCCGGCGGTTCTGATAAAACCACTTACTATTTCTCGGGTGGATACTACGACCAGGATGGTATTTTAATTGGAACCAAATTTAAACGGTACACCCTGCGTTTTTCAATTGATCAGCAGGTGAAGACATGGTTGAAAGCGGGTATCAATGGTAATCTTTCAAGAAGCAATCAAAAGATAGGTTTGTCGGATGCTTTTGATGCGGTTACCAGTGTGGTGCTGTACAACAGTCCTGCTGCCATGGCAAAAGATGTGTATGGCAACTTTGTAAATTCCACTAACCTGCAGGGCCAGTCAGTAGGCCAATCAGCCAATCCTGTGGCGCTGGCTGAGTTAAGGGATGTGGGTGTTACCACCACCAAGGCATTTGGCAACCTGTATGCCGAAGTGATTTTGGCAAAAGGCCTGCGGGTTCGCAATGAATTTAACTACGATTTTTCGCTTGCCTCCAGGAAAGCCTTTCAGCCCTTTGTAAAAAATCCATTGACAAACGAACTGATCATTAATCCAAGCAGGCTGAGTGAAGAAAGAACCAATAGTTTTTACTGGATGATCTCCAATTACATCAACTACGATAAGAATTTTGGCAGTCATGCAATTTCAGTAACAGCCGGTCATGAGGCGCAGGCTTCTAACTGGGATAATATCCGTGCTTACCGGGATAACCTGCAGCAAAACTTACCCTCACTAGCGGTAGGCGGTATTGCCAACCAAACCATTGGCGCCGGTGCCGGTGGCTGGAGCATGGAATCTTATTTTGGCAGGATCGGTTATACTTTTCAAAACAAGTACTCACTAACGGCTACGGCCAGGGCAGATGGCTCGTCAAGTTTCGGTCCTGAAAAACGCTGGGGTAATTTTTATTCAGCGTCAGCATCCTGGACCATCACCAACGAAGAATTTGCAAAAGATATCAAAGGGCTTAACTACCTCAAATTGAGGATCGGTGCAGGTTCGGTAGGTAACCAGAATACGGGTGGGCAGAATTTGTACAATACCAATATCGATCTCGCCAGGCAAAGCCCCTGGGGTACGGTGGGTTTCCCTGCCAACCTGGGTAATGTGGCACTGGGATGGGAATCGGTGGTTACCTACAATGCAGGTGTTGATATGACCTTATTCAACCGTTTTGCGGAAGTAAGCATCGACGTATATAAAAAGATCACCAAGAACATGCTGCTGCCGGCACAGTTGCCGCTCCTATCAGGCCTTAGTGCTGATCCATGGCTCAATATCACCGTGCCCATGACCAATGGCGGACAAATGACCAATACCGGTATTGATATTGGCATCACCACGTACAATATCACCAACAAAAATTTCAGCTGGAAAACAAGTCTCAATTTTAGCCATTATAAGAACAGGCTGGATAAACTGAATGATTCCACTACGGCTATCTTCGGCACATTTGATGAATATGGCACTGCTAAAACGGTTACGGTTACACGTGCAGGCAATCCCGTAGGATCCTTCTTTGGTTTTGTAACAGACGGATTGTTCAGAACACCTGAAGAATTAACCTCTATTAACTATGGAACCGTTTCACCAACCGGCACCTGGCTGGGTGATATCAGGTTCAAAGATGTAAATGGCAATAAACTGCTGGATGACCAGGATGTGACCGTGATCGGTAATCCGCATCCGAAATTCACTGCAGGTATCACCAATACTTTTACCTGGAATAACCTGGATCTGTCGCTGTTCCTGTATGGAAGCTATGGCGCTAAAATTTTTAATTACACCAGGATATTTACCGAAGGACTTAACAGCCCCTGGAACAACCAGCTTGAAACCGTAATGGACAGGTACAGGGCAGATAATACTTCGGGTACACTGCCGCGTTATACCGGTACGGGTGTGCAGCAGGGAAACCTGAGGGTGTCTGACAGGTATATCGAAGACGGCTCCTTTCTCCGTATTCAGAATATTTCCATTGGTTATAAGTTTCCTAAAAAGCTCCTGGGAAAAGGCAATGTTTTCTCCGGTATAAGACTGTATGTGTCTGCACAGAACCTGTACACATTCACCAAATATTCAGGGTACGATCCGGAGATCGGGGCCATTAACAACAGGGTGGGGCTGATGAATATCGACAACGGGCACTTCCCGAATCCCCGGACGTTCACCGCCGGTGCCAACATTGAATTTTAATTAAAAACAAACTTCTCATGAAAAATAAATTGCTGTTATTAGCTGTTATTTGCTGCTGCTCCTGGGCGGGTTGCAAAAAAAGCTTTTTAGAACAAACACCCGCCAGCAGTGTAACGCTGGAAAACTATTACAATACTGCTGCAGAAGTGAATGGATCCACCGGCGTTTTATATAATTCTGTATGGCTGGAATGGTATGACAAGGCATTTACCTCTGTAGGGGATGTATTGGGCGGAACAGTTACCGGTACTAACGGTAACACACAGTACAATTCTTTCTGGAATTTTAATATTATCTCTACCGATGACCTGATAAAGGCCACCTGGAAATCCTGTTACAAGGCAGCGGGCAATGCATCTGTACTGATCCAGAATTTTAGCCAGAAAAAGGCCACGGTAGGCGATGGTGCCTATCTTGACCTTGGTATTGCAGAAGCAAAATTTATCCGTGCATTCTGTTACTTCTATATTGGCCGTACGTTTGGCGATGCACCAATCGTTGACAATCCGCTCGACATGACAAAGGAAGGAGGCTCACTGGTACCCAAATATTTACAAAAAGATGTACTGAGATTTGCTGTGGAAGATTTGAAAGTGGCGGAGGTTGGATTGCCCGACGCTCCCTATCAGCCGGGGCGTGTAAGTAAGTATGCTGCCAAAGCACTTATGGCAAAGATCTATCTGTACCTTAAAGATTATGCCAATGCAAAAATAAAAGCACAGGAAGTGATGGATTTCGCCGCTGCCAATCCCAATGTACTGGGGCTTACAGATTTCCAGCAAATGTTTACCAGCACCGCGGCCAACAACAATAAAGAGTCACTGTTTGCATTACAGTGGGCTTTCGATCTTGGCTGGAATGGCGGCAACAGGTGGATGAGCTATGCGGCACCACAGCCTTTAACCAAACCTGGCCCTACTAACGGTAATGGATATTCTTCTATTATTCCGTCGCTGGATGTGCTGGACCCTGCCACCGGCTGGGCCAATAATGACCGCCGCCGTGGCTGGTCGGTGATGGAGCATGGCTTTCACAGGGCCGACTGGGTGAATGATAATTTCCCAACAGGCTTTACTTACGATACGGTTACTTTACAAACCACTGATTTTAAGATACTCACCGGCACAAGGTCAAACATATTAAAGTATGTGGTTGGGCCAAACAGAACCGCTGAACCAGTGAATGGCGGTGGCGGAACCTCCAGCAGTATCTGTACTTACCTGCTCCGCTATGCTGATGTGTTACTGATTTATGCAGAAGCCACGCTGGGTGCTGCAGGAAGCACCAGTGATCCTGCGGCTATTGCAGCTTTCAATGCGGTTCACCAGCGGGCAGGTTTACTACCTGTATCAGCTATTACCATGGATGATATTTTAAGGGAGCGCAAATGCGAGTTTGCCTTTGAAGGTGATTATTGGTTTGATATGCAGCGGCAGGCATTGAATGCGGACATGCAGCCGGTGAATTTTGCCAGAACAAAACAACTGGTGGAAGCACAGGAAAGAGGTGTGTACGACGGAAATAAAGTGCTCACCAGCCAGAAAGTGCAGGGCTTTACAGTAGACAAGTTATTTCTTCCCATACCATTGGATGAAACAGTAGCTGACCCTAAACTCCTGGAAGCTGCCATCCCTTACTACTAAAAACGAACGTAAAAAATTAAACTACTTTAATACCATTTTATGTTACATACTTTAAAAACGATGCTGGTTTTCTTTACAGGCTTGTTGCTCATTGCCTCCTGCACCAAGGAAATAAAGATCACCCCTGCAACTGCTAAAATTGAACCCGGCGAAGCAGCGGGTAATGCAGTGATCACATTAACGGGCAGCGACCTTAAGAATATCCAGACCATTACATTTGACCTGGGTAATGTGGCGGCACCTTTTAATCCCAACTTTAACACCAACGATGCATTGGTTTTCCGGGTGCCTGCGGAAGCCAATCCGGGAGATCAGCATATCGTATTCACTACCAAAACCGGCTACCAGTTCAGCATTCCATTTAAAGTGCTGGCGGTGCCAACGCTCACTTCATCTTCCATCAATGAATGGCAGGCAGGTGATACCATCACGATCTATGGAAATTACCTGGCTACCACAACCAATGTGATCATGTCAGAAGATCCGTCGGCTGTGATAGAGATCATCTCTTCCACTGCAACTGAATTGCAGTTGAGAATGCCGGCCTCAGCAGCCAAATCAACAAAGCTGCAGGTAACCAATGAAGCAGGAAGCAGCACCACGCTGTTTGTATTTTATAATATCGACCTGGCACATAAAATATTTGTAGATCAGTATTTCAACGGTTTTACAGATGGCTCCTGGGGCGATCCGGGTGTGATCAATACGACTCAGAAAAAAGGTGGCGTGGCTTCGGTATCAAAAAATTATCAAAGAGGCAACTGGCACCTGGTACAGTTTGTTGACTGGAGCAATGGCATCACTTTCGATCCTGATTTCAAGACCTTCAGTTTATGGATCAGGGGCGGTTCCCGTGATTATACCTTATACCTTACCACAGATACCAGGGACGTGGCATTTGGAAATGCAGACCAGTCAACACCGCTGGAAGTACCTGCCAATGCATGGAAATACTTTGAGTTTCCTATATCAGCTTTAGGATCGAAGTGGACAACTGGTGTGGCTCCGTTAAAACAAATCGGCTTTTGGATAAAAGGTCCTGATCCCCAGGATGAAACCTTTTATTTCGATAATGTTTTAATTTTTAAATAGCTGCTGTTGCCAACAGGAAATAAATTTAAAAAACTACCAAACTAACGTATATGTATAAACTATTCAATACTGTTTTTTCACCGGCGGTTGCATTGATCCTGCTGATATCCGGCATGCAGACTGCCTGTAAAAAGAAAGATGTGTATCCCGGGCAGGCACTGCCTAAAATAACTGCGGTGGCACCCGGCAGTGGTGTGCCCGGCGTATCTGTGATGATCAAAGGCGAAAATTTTAAAAACGTAACGGCTGTTAAGTTTGGAACAGTGGATGCGGCGGCTTTTGATCCTGCTTCTGTTACCGATACTTCGCTGATGGTGGAAGTGCCTGCCATGGACTCCGGGAAAGTATTTGTACAGGTGTATTATGCGAATGGTGCAGGCTATAATGCGGCGCCATTTAATGTGCTGCTGAAACCCGGCATCACCAGTGTTTTACCATTGACCGGCTATCCCGGTGATGAGGTTACCATCAATGGAGTAAACCTCGATATTGTAAGCGAAGTAAAATTTGGTGCAGTACCTGCTGCCACTTTTATTGCTACAAAAACCAAGATCGTGGTGAATATTCCTGCCGCGGCAGCCGGTGGTGACCAGTTGATCACCGTTACCTCCGCATCAACTGGCGGTTCGGCAACAGCTTCATTTAACGTCAACATTGCGCCACAGGTATTTTCCATTTCGCCTGCTACCGCTGCTGCAGGTGATGTAGTAACGGTTACGGGTGCCCGATTTACAGGTGCCAGCGAAGTAAAACTTGGAACAACCCCGGTTACATACACTGTTGTAAGCGCAACGGAGATCAGTTTTACTGTTCCGGCAGGCGCTTCTTCAGGTACGGTTACCATCACTACTCCCAACGGTACTGTTACAAGCAGCACGGCATTAACTATCCTGGTAGCCGGTTTGGCCTTTCCCATTTATGATGAAGCCTTGTCGGGCAACTGGAATGGCTGGCTGGGTGGTGGCTGGGGGGGTAATAAAGACCTGAGCAATGCAACGCCGGTACGAAATGGGTCCTACTCCATTAAAATTGATTACGCAGGCGGATGGGGTTCTCCATTGCAGTTGGGTGGTGCCAATATCCCGTTTGGTTCTTATACCCAGTTTAAATTGTCTATCTATGGTGGCCCTGGCACTACAGGAAAACGGATCAAAATTGTATTTAATGAATCCGGTGGTTATGAACTTACCCTGGGAGCGGAAGGACAGTGGAATGATTATGCGATCTCCATATCCAATATTACTTCCGCCACTTCATTAACCGCCATCTGGCTGCAGGAATTTACCGGTTCTGATTACACGATCTATGTGGATGACATGGGATTGAATTAAAAAAACGTACAATTGAATAGCATAGTAAGGCAGAAAATGAAAGCGGGTTTGATTGCCCTGTTGGGTGCAGTGTTTTCTTGGTATTCATTTGCACAGGCTGAATTGCCCTGTGATAAAGATGCCACCCAGGAAACAAGCGCCTTGTACCGTAACTTAAAGCAACTGGCACAAAAAGGTTTTATGTTTGGTCACCAGGATGCACTTGCTTACGGCGTAAACTGGAAATACGAAAAGGGGAGGAGCGATGTTAAAGATGTTACCGGAGATTATCCTGCAGTGTATGGCTGGGACCTGGGTGGTATTGAACGGGATAACAGTACGGTGAATTTAGACGGCGTGCCATTCAAAAAAATGAAACAGTATATTCAGGAAGGGTATCAAAGAGGAGGTGTGATTACCATCAGCTGGCATGCAGACAGTCCCTGGGGAAATGGAAAAAATGCCTGGGATACCACACACGGTACCGTTACTTCCATTCTGCCCAGCGGTGTTAATCATGAGTTGTTTAAAAGCTGGCTGGATAAAGTAGCTGATTTTATTGCATCTCTAAAGGGAAGCAAGGGAGAAGCGATACCCATTTTATTCCGCCCTTTTCACGAATTGACTGGTAACTGGTTCTGGTGGTGCCGCAATACCTGCAGCGAAGAGGAGTTTAAAACATTATGGCGTTTTGTAACGTATTATTTACAACAGGAAAAAGGGTTGCACAATTTGTTGTATGTATATAACACGTCCGGGGATTTTAAAAGCAAGGAAGAGTTTTTACAACGTTATCCGGGCGATGATAAAGTGGATATGCTGAGCTTTGATGCTTACCAATACGATGATCCGCAAAAAAGCGACGGGTTTGTAAAGAACACTTACAGCTTATTACAACTGGTGGGTGAGGCAGCCAGGGATAAAAATAAACTCTTTGCATTTGGAGAAACCGGTTATGAGGCCATCCCTTATGCTGCCTGGTGGACAAATACTTTGTTAAAAGCAATAGGGGATAATAAAATTTCTTATGTCCTTTTATGGAGGAACCACGGACTGGCGAACTGGAACAACAAAATGCATTATTACGCACCCTATAAAGGACAGGTTTCGGAAAAGGATTTTATAGAATTTTACCAATTACCGCAAAGCATTTTTGAAAAAGAAGCGGCAGTAGAAAAACTTTATTCAACAGGCAATTAGCAGTGCATTTTTCATAAAGTAACAGCGGTGGTGCAGATGGATTCTTCTTTCTGCAACCGCTTTTGTTTAAAAAGGAAAAGGACTGATCTTTAAAAGAAGAAATGAAACTAACGATTGTAGATGTAAGTATAATCATCCTCTACCTGGTGGCGATGGTCATGACAGGATGGTTGCTCAGAAAAAAAGCAAGGCAGAATAAAGAGAGCTACCTGATGGGAGGAAAAAAACTTCCCTGGTATATGCTGGGCATGAGCGATGCATCAGATATGTTCGATATCAGTGGTACCATGTGGATGGTGTCGCTCTGTTTTGTGTATGGACTTAAAAGTATCTGGATCCCCTGGCTATGGCCCGTGTTTAACCAGGTGTTCAATATGATGTATCTCTCCAAGTGGCTGAGAAGGTCAAATGCCAGTACGGGGGCAGAATGGCTGGCAACCCGGTTTGGAAACATTGGCAGGGGGATAAAGGGCTCACACAGTATCGTGGTGGCTTTTGCATTGATTGGCTGTCTTGGTTTTTTGGCCTATGGTTTTATCGGCCTCGGCAAATTCATTGAAATTTTTATTCCCTGGGATATCGTTAAGGGTTATGTTCCTTTTGAAGTGGCGCCGCAGTATGTCGCCCATTTTTACGGGATCATTTTTACCCTCTTCGCCATGTTCTATTCTATCATTGGTGGTATGCACAGCATTGTGCTGGGCGACCTGATCAAGTACGCCATCATGACGATTGGTTGTGTTGCCATTGCTGTTATTGCCATGCAGCATCTGCAGGGTCAGCGGTTAAATGTGCCGGAAGGATGGGACAATCCATTCTTCGGCAGCAAACTCAACCTCAACTGGAGTAATATCGTTGCAGACGCCAATAAAAAAATAGCGGAAGATGGTTACAGCCTCTTTGGTTTGTTTTTTATGATGATGTTATTTAAAGGCGTGTTTGCAGCAGGTGCAGGCCCTGCGCCCAATTATGATATGCAAAAGATATTGTCTACCAAATCGCCTAAAGAAGCCAGTAAGATGACCGGATTTGTTTCCATTGTATTGCTGCCGGTTAGGTATGCCATGGTGATCGGGTTAACCGTATTGGGTTTATTGTACTACAACCAGCTCCAATTGAGTGATGGCAACGGAGGGATTGATTTTGAAAGAATATTACCTGCCACCATCAACAACTATTTGCCTGTTGGCATATTAGGATTGGTGCTCACAGGTTTGTTGGGTGCCTTTATGGGCACATTCTCCGGCACACTCAATGCAGCACAGGCTTACATCGTGAATGATATTTATTTAAAGTATGTTAACCCCAAAGCCTCCACCAAAAAAGTGATGAGCATGAATTATATCACCGGGGTGGTGGTGGTGGCCATCGGTGTAACGCTGGGTTTTTTTGCAAAGGACGTTAACAGTATTCTTCAGTGGATCGTTTCGGGTTTGTATGGCGGTTATATTGCAGCCAATGTATTAAAGTGGTACTGGTGGCGCTTTAATGCCAATGGCTTTTTTTATGGGATGCTCACAGGTGTGGCAGGTGCCATGATCTTCTCGAGGTTCTTTAGTGGCGTTGAATTTTTATATTATTTTCCTTTGCTGTTCGGCTTATCCCTTGCAGGATGCCTTATCGGCACTTATACAGCGCCAGCAACGGAAATGGCTACACTCAAAACATTCTACCGTACGGTGCGTCCCTGGGGTTTTTGGAAACCGGTACATGAAATGGTGATAAAAGACAACCCGGCTTTTGAAGCGAATAAGCGGTTTGCACTGGATATGTTCAATGTGGCATTGGGGATCATGGCCCAGTTGTGCATGACCCTTTTGCCTATGTACATTGTACTGTGGATGAAACTCCCTTTACTGATAACCATTATTATACTCACAGTGATCGTCATCATTTTGAAAAAAACATGGTGGAATAAACTGGAGGATTAACAACTATTAAGCAAGGTGTATGAACAACGATTATTTTGAAAGAATTGCAAAGCTGGAACAGGAGCAGGAGCGTTTATTGCAGCAGCTCAATGACAGGGAAGATACAGGGAACGGCATTTTTGATCGGTATAAGAATCCAGTACTAACGGCAGCGCATACCCCGTTTAATTGGCGCTACGACCTGAATGCGGATACCAACCCACACCTGATGGAAAGGTTTGGTATCAATGCAGTGATGAACGCAGGCGCTATCAAATGGAATGATAAGTATATTTTAGTGCCCAGGGTGGAAGCCGCCAACCGTAAATCATTTTTTGCAGTGGCTGAAAGTCCCAATGGGATCGATAACTTCCGCTTTTGGGATTATCCCATTCAAATGCCTGAAACGGACGAGCCGGATACCAATATTTATGATATGCGTTTGGTGCAGCATGAGGACGGATGGATATATGGTTTGTTTTGTACAGAGAGAAGAGATCCTACAGCACCTTCAACGGACCAGTCTGCTGCCATTGCGCAATGTGGCATTGCCAGAACCAGAGACCTGGTGCAATGGGAAAGGCTGAATGACCTGGTCACCCCATCTGCACAGCAGCGTAATGTGGTGCTGCATCCTGAATTTGTGCAGGGTAAATATGCTTTTTATACCAGGCCACAGGATAGTTTTATCAGCGCCGGCAAAGGTGGTGGTATTGGTTTTGGTTTGAGCGATTCCATGGAGCAGGCCCGTATTGATAAGGAAACAGTGATCGACCATAAAGTATACCACACCGTATATGAATTGAAAAACGGGCTTGGTCCTGCGCCTATAAAAACGGATATGGGCTGGCTGCATTTGGCGCATGGCGTTAGAAATACGGCTGCTGGTCTCCGTTATGTGCTGTATTTGTTTATGACAGATTTAAAGGATGTAACCAAAGTGATCTATAAACCTGCAGGTTATTTTATTGCTCCCGAGGGAGAAGAGAGAACCGGGGATGTATCAAATGTGGTGTTCAGTAATGGCTGGATAGCAGATAATGATGGTGCCGTATATATTTACTATGCATCCTCAGATACCAGGATGCATGTGGCAACCACCACCATTGAAAAACTGCTGGATTATGTGATGCATACGGCAGCGGATGGATTAACTTCTTTTGAAACAGTTAAAACCCTGGCAGCACTTATCGACAGGAACCAGTCTGAAGCGATGGTGCAGGTGGGTGTAACATCAAAAAGCAAAAAGTAAACGGATGGAGACCACGATCCAGGATATTCCTTCCACACTTTCCACCTATAAAACAGAGCTGGAAACCGAGTTGAGTTTGATACTCGACTGGTGGATGCACTACATGCCCGATGAACAGAACGGCGGTTTTTTTGCAGCGGTTTCAAATAACAACAGGGAGGAGGGTATAGAAAAAGGCGTTGTGCTCAACAGCAGGATACTCTGGACTTTTTCGGCGGCTCATCATTTTTCTCCGCATACTGGCTACCTGCAGATTGCAAAAAGGGCTTTTGAGTATATCGAAAAAAACTTTATAGATTACCGTTATGGAGGTGCTTTCTGGTCGGTGGATAGCAAAGGAAAAATGAAGGATGGCAAAAAGCAGATCTACGGACTGGCATTTTGCATCTACGGGCTTTCTGAATATTATAAAGCAAGCGGGGATCATACAGCCCTTATCATTGCAAAGGATCTGTATCACAGTATCGAGCAATACAGTTTTGACAAAAAGTGTGGCGGCTATATTGAAGCATTTACAAGAGAATGGTACAATGCTGGTGATCTTCGGTTGAGTGATAAGGATGATAATGAACGAAAGACAATGAATACGCACCTGCATATCATTGAAGCTTATGCCAGTTTATATGCAGTGTGGCCGGATGAAGGAGTAAGACAAAAAATTGAAATGCTCCTGGGTTATTTTGACAAATACATCATCAATAAAGAAACGCATCATCTTAATTTATTTATGGATGATGAGTGGAATGTGCGTTCATCGCTGGTTTCATTCGGCCATGATATTGAAGCGGCCTGGCTGTTGCAGGAATGTGCAGAAGCTATTCACCATAGCCTGTATACAGATCATTTTAAAAAACTGGCTGTCACACTCGCAGATGCCGCTGCAAAAGGGATAGATTCCAAAGATGGCGGACTCTGGTATGAATTTGAACCAAAGGAAAATCACTGGATCAAGAAAAAGCACTGGTGGCCACAGGCAGAAGCCATGGTTGGTTTCTTTAATGCTTACCAGCTAACTGGCAAGGAGCAGTACCTGGATCATTCGCTCCATGCATTTCACTTTGTAAAGCAACATATCAAAGACAAGGATAAGGGAGAATGGTTTTGGGGTATTGACGAAAATGGGGTGATCATACAAAAAGAAAAAGCAGGCTTTTGGAAATGCCCCTATCACAACGGGAGGGCATGTATGGAATTGATAAAACGAATTTCACAGAAGTAAAAATATTGACCTATGAGAATGAAAGTGCTTGTTCCAGTTTCCATTTTGTTGATACCATATGTTTCCTGTAAAAAAACAGGCAGCGGCCCGGTAACACCTCCCGGCACAGATACCACTGCGATTGTACCGCAGGTAGATCCGCCGCTTGCCAATACCATTGGCTTTTTTTTGAACGACTGGCAACCCAAAAGTTTCGTGCCACCTGCTTCCACTTTGCCCGGTACGGTCCCCGCTTCTGCAAGTGTGATCGTTTCTATTGACCGGAGCAATGTGCTGACTAAAATACCCCGGGGCATTGCCGGCAACAACGCTAATATCTGGATGGGGCAGTTTGTAACCGAACCTGTTTTGCTGGGGCACCTTACTAAAATGAAGCCGCATATCATTCGTTTTCCCGGTGGTAGTATTAGCGATATTTTTTTCTGGAATGCACAACCCAATGTGCCGCCCGCAGATGCTCCTGCCAGTTTAGTGCAGGCAAATGGGACGGTTGTACCGGCTGGTTTTTGGTATGGAAAGAATGCCGATTACTGGACCTTTTCTGTTGATAATTATTATAATATGCTGCAGCAAACCAGCAATGAAGGGATGATCACGATCAATTACGGGTATGCCCGGTATGGCAAGAGTGCCAACCCGGTAGCTGCGGCCGCACACCTGGCGGCTGACTGGGTGCGGCATGATAACGGCAGAACAAAGTATTGGGAAATTGGCAATGAAAATTTTGGTGACTGGGAAGCCGGTTACCGTATCAACACAGCAGATAACCGTGATGGACAACCGGAATACCTGACAGGCCAGTTATACGGACAGCATTTTAAAGTATTTGCCGACTCTATGCGTGCTGCCGCAGCAGCAATCGGTAAAATAATTTATATCGGTGCAGTGATGTCGGAGGCGGCGCCGGAATCTTGGTGGACATCTACAGCCAGAAACTGGAATAACGGCATCATGAGTGGTGCCGGCAGCTCACCGGATTATTATATCGTTCATAATTATTACACACCTTATCAAACTAACGCCAACGGTGCCACTATTTTGGCCACCGCACAAACGGTTACACAAAATATGATGGACTATGTAAAACAGCAGCTAAGTGCAGGTGGTATTCCGCAAAAACCTGTAATACTGGGCGAATTCAATATTACATCGCAGGGCCAAAAGCAGCAGGTATCGCATATCAATGGTTTGCATGCCACCATGGTGCTGGGTGAATCCATCAAAAATAAATTTGGAATGACGGCAAGATGGGACCTGGCGAACGGCTGGAGCAATGGCAATGATCATGGCCTGTTCAATATTGGTGATGAACCCGGCAGTATCCCCAAATGGAACCCGAGGCCGGCTTTTTACCATATGTATTATTTTCAGCAATACAGCGGCGACAGAATGGTGGCTTCCAGCTCCACGGATCCCAATGTGGTTTCCTATGCCAGTTCTTTTTCATCCGGTGAAACAGGTGTGATACTGGTAAACAAATCCACCACGGTAAAAACGGCAGAAATAAAGGTGGCCAATTTTAAAAAGGGTACGAACTATTTTTGGTACACTTTAACAGGCGGCACAGACAACGGGGAATTTTCTGGACAAACTTTTGTTAATGATTCGGCTCCCACCCATGCCACAGGCGGCCCGTTGACTTATGAAACAATTAAACCGTACAGCGCATCCACAACTTCCGGAATTAAAATATCTTTACCTGCAAGAGCGGCCGTATTTTTGGTAATACAGAAGCCGTAATATTTTACAGGTATGAAAAATTTATTGTCCTTTTTATTGTTGTCCGTTTTTTTTTCGATGCAGGCCATTGCCCAGTTAAGGTTACCTGCGGTATTATCGTCCCACATGGTATTACAGCAAAATGATTCTGTACTGTTATGGGGCTGGGACAATCCTGGTGATAATATGTTTGTAACCACCAGTTGGGACAATAAAACCGACTCGGCCCTGGTTAGCAATGGGGCTAAATGGAGTTTGAAGGTAAAAACACCGGCTGCTGGTGGTCCTTACAACATCAGTTTCAAACAACATGCGCAACATATTGTGCTGGAGAATGTGATGATCGGGGAGGTTTGGTATTGCAGTGGACAGAGCAATATGGACTGGAACTATTATGTAGGTGTAAGAAATATGCAGGAAGAACTGAACCTGGATAAACAAAACAATATCCGTTTCTTTTTTATACCTAAATCCACCTCCAGTTACCCGCAGGAAGATGTGCGGTCGCAGTGGGCGGTATGTGATTCAAATAATTTGAAATCTTTTAGTGCGGTGGCGTACTTCTTTGCTAAAAAATTGCAGCAGGAACTGAATGTGCCGGTTGGTTTGATACAGGGCAGCTGGGGAGGTACTCCCGCCGAAGTGTGGACGCCTGCTGAAAAAATAAATAACAACGTAGTGCTGAAAGGTTCTTCAGATAAGATCGACTCAGCCAAATGGTGGCCAAACAAACCGGGTGTTACATTTAATGCCATGGTGGCACCCGTCACCAATTTTTCTATCGCAGGTGCTATCTGGTACCAGGGCGAAGGCAATACAGCAGCCCCCGCAACTTATGCCAGTTTACTTACTACCATGATCGACTCCTGGAGAAACGCCTGGAAGAAAAAAATTCCTTTTTATTTTGTGCAGATCGCTCCATTTACTTATGGAAAAGGATTTAAAGCAGCCATTGTAAGAGAACAGCAAACAAAGGCTTCTGCCCATGACAATACAGGTATGGTTGTTATTCCCGACCTGGTGGATGATGTAACGGATATCCATCCACGAAATAAAAAGGATGTAGGTTTCCGGTTGGGTAATATGGCCCTGGCTCTTACCTATAAAAAGGACAGCATTGTTGTACAGCATCCCGTATATGACAGGCTGCAGTTTAGTTCAGATAAAGCGGAGATCGGTTTTCTTTTTACTGGTGGTTCATTGCATAGTTTGGGTGGTGCAGTAACAGCACTTGAAATTGCTGGTGCAGACAGGGTATTTTATCCGGCAGAAAGCAGGATCGATAAAAATGTATTGCAGGTGTGGAGTAAGATGGTAAAGGAGCCCGTGGCAGTCCGCTATGGATTTAGCAATGATGGTATCGGAAATTTATTCAGCGTATTTGGTTTACCGGTGATACCGTTCAGAACAGATGACTGGCCGGTGGAATAATATTTAATCTCTTTTATGAACAGGCTAAAGTGCTGCTATTGCGCTTCGTTGTTTCTGTCCCCAACGAAGTTGGTGGCGTACTCACTTGTGCTCCTATTTTCTTTGCCCGGCTTTTTTTCTTTGCAGGCATCTGCGCAAAAAAATAGCCTTGCCTTTTATGCAGCTGATCACCCACACATCCAGTACACCGGCCGTATTGATTTTTCTAATCCAAAACTCCCCCGTTTTTGGCAACCAGGGGTGTACATCTCCATCTATTTTAAAGGCAGTTACTGTGATGTGATCGTGAATGATGAAGTGCTGTGGGGTAAAAATCATAATTATCTTGAAGTGGTGCTGGATGGCCATCCAGTTCGGTTGCAAACAAAAGGCAAAACGGATACCATTACAGTGGCGCAGCATTTATCCGGCGGAAATCATACGCTGGTAATTTATAAGAATACAGAGGCCAATATTGGTTACCTGGAGCTGGTGGGGTTTCGTTGCGAAGCCTTGCTGGAACCAACGCCAAAGCCTGTACGAAAAATTGAGAGCATCGGCAATTCCATTACCTGCGGTACGGGCAGCGACCAGTCGGCCATTCCTTGCGGCAAGGGAGTGTGGCATGACCAGCACAATGCTTACATGAGTTATGCCGCCATCACAGCAAGAGAACTCAATGCACAATATCATTTGTCTGCGGTTTCCGGTATTGGATTGATGCACAGCTGCTGCAATATGGATATCATCATGCCACAGGTATTTGACAAAGTGAGCATGAGAGACAATAAAATTGCATGGGATTTTAGAAGCTACCAGCCAGATATAGTAACGGTTTGCCTCGGTCAGAATGATGGCGTGCAGGATTCAACTGTTTTTTGTAGCAACTATCTTTCTTTTTTAAAAATACTGAGAGGGCATTATCCTCATGCAGATTTCATTTTTCTTAGCAGTCCCATGGCTGATGAAACGCTCAAAGGGTTTATGAAAAAAGCACTCGTTGCGGTAGCTTTGAAACTGCAGCATGAAGGGGATACCAATGTGCATACTTATTTTTTCTCCCGCAGTTACACCAGTGGCTGTGATTTTCATCCAACAATGGAAGAACATACACAAATAGCCACTGAATTAACCGAAGCAGTCAGGAAGATCATGCACTGGTAATTACACTTTTTCAATACCGGTACCAGCGCTGGTTTGTACAATATAAGCGGCGAGTTCCATTCCCATGGCCGTTTTGTAATTGTTGTAAAGTGTTTCAGTCAATTGATCAATCGCTTCTTCTTTTACAATATTGATGGTACAGCCGCCAAAACCGCCGCCCATCATTCTTGCACCCAGCACCGCAGGATTGTTTTTTACGGCTGCTGCTAAAAAATCAAGTTCCTTACAACTTACTGCATAGTCTTTGCTCAACCCTTCATGTGTTGCAAACATTTTGTTGCCAAGAGAATGTAGATGACCCTGCTTCAGGTCATCACAGGCGGTAGTAAGTCTTTCAATTTCCTCCACAATAAATTTGCAGCGTCTGTACACCAATTCATCTTTTGGTTGTACATATTCATTGAGCATCTGCAAACTAACATCACGTAAACTCTTTACCCGCGGATGATGCGGTTGTATCAATGCAATGCCGGCTTCGCATTGCTGTCTTCTTACATTGTATTCAGAGGATGCCAGGGAATGTTTTACATTGCTGTTGAAGAGAACCAGTTTATATCCTTCCAGCTGTAGCGGAATATACTCATAGTCAAGCGAACGGCAGTCTAATTTAATGGCATGGTCTTTTTTCCCAAACATACTGGCAAACATATCCATGATACCGCATTGCACTCCAGCGTAGGTATGCTCTGCTTGTTGGGCCATCTTTACCATCTGCATTTTGTTTAAATTCAGTTTGAATACTTCATTCAACGCAAATGCAACTGCACATTCCACCGCTGCTGAGGAAGAGAGTCCGGCGCCTGCCGGCACATCGCCGTCTATCACTAAATTAAAACCACCGATGTTATGCCCCTGTTTTATTAACTGGTCCACAATGCCGAGTATATAAGTATGCCATAATTGGGATGGCTGTATACCCGGAACCGTTGTTTCAAATGCTTCATTAAAATTGGCAGCAAACAGGTTTATTGTATCGTCATCTCTTTTGGCAACTGCCACATACACAGCTTTGTCAATAGCCGCAGGTAATACAAAGCCATCATTGTAATCGGTATGTTCACCAATGATATTGACCCTGCCCGGGGAACGCACGATAAGTGGTTGTTCGGAAAATCGTTCGGTGAAAAGCTGACTTATTTTTTGGATCATTGAATTATTTATTTAAAAGCATCCAGCGCCACACTTGGTTTGCCATTGTTGTAAAAGGCGCCCAGCGTGTATCCTTTCCAGTTATTATAGGCCTGTGGTTCCCAGTAAAGTACTCCCAGGCATTTTTTATTGGCAACAGATTTTCCTTTGGCAATAATATCCGCTACAAAGTTTTTACATTCTGTTGCATTGTCCCAGGGCATGCCCACTTCCACAATCATCACTTCTTTATTGTAGCGGCTGATCATGTCGTTCATATTGTTCAGGCAATTCTGGTTGGCAACTGCCCAGCCCGTACCTGCCCAGGAGGGATATAGCGACATGCCGATCACATCGTACCTGGCTCCATTGGTCCGGAGCCCGTCAAACATCCAGCGGAATAAACTGTTGTCGTACCCATTTGAAAGATGAACGATCACTTTGGCAGCCGGGAAAACTGTTTTCACTGCATCATAACCCGAATTCACTAACTGGGCAAAATTGGTCATATTGGTGGAAGCCCGCCCATCTGGCCATAGCATACCATCGTTTGTTTCGTTACCTACCTGTACCCATTCAGGTGTAACGCCGGCTGTTTTTAATTGGTTCAATACTTCGGTAGTATGATTCGCCAGCGATGTTTTTAAAGTGGCAAAATCCTGCGTCGCCCACGCCGCTGGCTTAAATTGCTTACCGGGGTCGGCCCAGTCATCGCTATAATGAAAATCGATCAGCACCCGCATGCCCAGGTTCTTTGCCCTCACTGCCTTGGTAACCACATCGGTTGCATTATTCCATCCTGCAGCCGGGTTTACCCATACCCGTAACCGTATGCTGTTCATTCCAAGCGATTTTAACAAGGCGATGCATTCTGTTGGGGTGCCTGTGGCAGAATAAAATTTTACTCCTGCAGCTTCCATTTCAGTGAGCCAGCCCACATCGGCGCCTTTTGCAAAACTATCTGTTACCGCTGGTGTTGGTGCAGGGGTGGCGGATTGTTTTTTGCAGGTGGTGGCCATGCAACTGATAATGATCAGTAGGAGTACGGCACGGCTCGCCAGGAAAAACGGCCAGTTCTTAATTCTTTTCATCTGGTTTTCATTTGGTCACAAGTTAACACTGCTTTGATAAATTCAGCAAGGCTGATACAATTTTTACCAAGCCCGGTACTTTAATGATTTTTTAGGGTTCCTGTTTTTTTAAGGAATAACTTTTGGGTGTAAAGGCACTGAACGGGGGGGCTATCTTTCCAGCTGTGTCAGTACTAACAAAGCGTTGAATTTGGTTGTACAGTTTTACTTTTGAAGCCAGTAAAGTGATTAAGGGATTTATTTATGTACTTTCAGTATTCAACTGTCTAAAATGAAAAATACGATGCTCGTTTTTTATACTTTATTACTTGCTTTATTATCCTGCAAACAACAGCAGGAAGTACGGATTGCATTTAATGACCCTCAGCTTGCTTACGACGGAAGAATATTATACACAAAGGATGCAGCCATTTTATCCTGGCCTGGCTCTGCCATCCATATCAATTTTAACGGCACCGGAATAAAAGGAGAGTTCAGTGAATCAGATTCCGCCAATTATTATAATGTGATCGTTGACGGAAAGATACTTTCAACAATGCATTTTGATCAGGAAAGGAAGACATACACTTTGGCCACGGGTCTTACCAATACGGCTCACCAGCTCCAGCTTTTTAAAAGAACAGAATGGGATAAGGGCAGTACTTCCTTTTATTCTTTTTCCGGTAAGGACATCAAAATTTTGCCACCGCCTCAGAAGCCCAGGCGGACCATCGAATTTTATGGCAACTCCATCAGTTGCGGTTATGGTATTGAAGACTATACTACAGATTTGGGTATTGGTTTTTTTGAGAATAATTACGATGCTTTTCCTGCAATTACCGCCAGGCACTTTAATGCACAATACCGCTGTATTGCCAAAAGTGGTATTGGCATCACCATCAGCTGGTTCCCACTGTTGATGAAAGAAATGTATAACCGGCTCGACCCGGTTGACCCCAACAGCAAATGGGATTTTACACAGTACACGCCGGATGTAGTGGTGATCAACCTGCTGCAGAATGATTATTGGCTTACGAATATGCCGGATCATGAACAGTTCAAATACAGGTTTGGCAATAAAAAGCCCTCCAATGAGTTCATCATTGGTGAATACAAAAGTTTTGTGCAGTTGATAAGGGCAAGGTACCCTTTAGCTAAAATCATTTGCATGCTGGGCAATATGGATATTACCAGCAAGGGTTCCGTATGGCCGGGCTTTGTAACAACAGCCTGCAGCCAGTTGAATGATAAAAATGTTTTCACGCTGTTTGTGCCGTACAAAAACACACCGGGACATCCCAAAACAAGTGAACAAAAAATACTGGCCGATAGCCTCGTTGCATTTATAGATAAAAATATCAGTTGGTAAGATTTTAATTAGGATGCATACAAGATGAAAAATATTTTTTTGACAGCGGTTGCCCTTTTTGCCTTGCTGCCCTTGCCGGCGCAACAACAAATTCCTGTGCTTACAGACGGTAAGGCCACAGAAGAAACAAACCATCTCTTTTCAAATTTGAATGTGCTGGCAAATAATGGCAGCATCCTGTTTGGCCACCAGCATGCAACGGAGTATGGACATGGCTGGAGTGAGGATGACAACCGGAGTGATGTGAAATCCGTAACAGGATCCCATCCAGCCGTTATTGGCGTTGACTTTGGGGATGTTTTTGGTGCAGAAGGAAAGGATATTGAAAAAAGAAAGGACGCCTTGAGAAAAAATATTGCGGCTACTTATGACCGTGGTGGCGTTACAACAGTGTCCTGGCATTTTAACAATCCTGCATCCGGTGGAGGTTTTTATTGGAAAGATTCTGTATCGAAACCTTCTGTAAAACTGATCATTCCAGGAGGCAGCCATCATAACAAGTATAAAATGATATTGCAGGAAATGGCAGTGTTTGCCAATTCAGTAAAAGGAAATGATCATAAGTTAGTGCCGGTGATCTTTCGGCCTTTTCATGAATTTGACGGTGACTGGTTTTGGTGGGGCCGTTCTCATTGTACTGCAGATGAATTTAAAACCCTGTGGCGGTTTACAGTTTTCTACTTAAGGGATACCCTGAACGTTCATCATTTTATGTATGCTTTCTCACCTGATAACCGTTTTAATAGCGAAGCCGGATTTACCGAACGCTATCCCGGTAACGGCTATGTTGATATGGTGGGTGTAGACAATTACGGCGACTGGGGCAGGGATGGAAAATATGACCTGGAAGCAGGTATTAGAAAATTACAGATTGTTTCTCAATTTGCAGAAAAAAATGGTAAGCTGGCAGCCTTCACAGAAACAGGTTTGGAATCGATACCCAATACAAGCTGGTGGACGGAAACCCTGCTGCACTCTATTATCAAAGCAAAGGTGAAACTGGCCTACGTGCTGGTATGGCGAAATGATATCACGAGTGCTACGCATTATTATGCACCCTTCCCCGGCCATATTTCCGAAAAAGATTTTTTAAAATTTTATCAGCATCCGGTTACTTTGTTTGAAAATGACCTCCCAAAAATGTATGGGAAGCCTGTGACAGAAAATCAACTCAAAAAAATGTGATATGAAAAAGATATGCTTGTTGTTATTGAATGTTGCCTTGTTGTTAACTGTTGCCGCACAGCCTGTAAAAAAGCATGGACAGTTAAAAGTTGAGGGAACGCAGCTGCTGGATAAAAATGATAAGCCGCTTGCCTTACATGGAATGAGTTTTGGATGGAGTTGCTTTCATCCCCGTTTTTATACCAATGGTGCAGTGAGGGAATTGGTGAAAAGCTGGAAGTGTAACGTGATAAGAGCGGCAGTAGGAGTAGAGCCGCCAAAGGGATATAAAGAAGATTCAGCGGGGCAAATGAAGTTGATCAGGACTGTGGTGGATGCCTGTATTGAACAGGGAGTATATGTTATTATTGACTGGCACAGTCATAATATTAATTTAGCAGAAGCCAAAGCTTTTTTTAAAACAATGGCCACTGACTACCACCAGTACCCCAATATTATTTATGAAATTTTTAATGAACCCGACTATGAAACATGGCCCGAGGTAAAAGCCTATGCAACAGAGATCATCTCCACCATCCGTGCTGTTGACTCAAACAATATCATCCTGGTGGGTTCGCCCAAATGGGACCAGGCTGTAGACCTGCCTGCCGCTGACCCCATAACCGGCTTTAGCAATCTTATGTACACGATGCATTTTTATGCTGGTACACATAAAAAGGAATTGAGAGACAGAACTGATGAAGCCATTAAAGCGGGACTCCCCATTTTCGTTTCTGAGTGTGCCGGAATGAATGCTACCGGTGATGGTAAAATTGATTATGTGGAGTGGCAGAAATATATTGACTGGATGCAGCAACGAAAACTGAGCTGGGTTACCTGGTCGGTATCAGACAAAAATGAAAGCTGTTCTGTATTGTATCCCTCTGCACAGAGTTTTGGCGACTGGGAAGAAAGCGATATTAAAGAATCAGGATTAAAGGCGAAGGAGTATTTGAAAATTGCCAACAAGTAATTGTATCTGGGTTTGTTTTATTGTATATGCATAACCTGCGCCGAGCCGCATCCCCCGACCCATGAAATTTAGTAGAAAAAAGTTGTTTGTAAGCAAAGATATTTTACAGCAAATGATTTCGTGTAATTGTTAATGTTTGTTGCAGCCATGTCAAATCACAAGTAATTAATTCATGCTATACCACAGGATAACACCAGCATCAACACCAAACCAACACTGCAACACACGTATGATGCCATTGTGGTTGGCTCCGGCATCAGAGGTGGCTGGGCCGCAAAAGAACACACTGAAAAAGGATTGAAAGTATTGATGCCTGAGCGGCGAGCGGAGCATAAACATATCAAGGTGTAATAGCGGATCCTGGATTTAATCAAATTTAGCGACTTGTGGCACCAGGTTGGGAATGCGCCAGATGGACAGACATGGATCTGGTTGCTGCAATAAAAAAGACAGGCTGCATAAAATGCAGCCTGTCTTTTTATTTTTTTTTAGAAGTTATAACCTCGTAAACATTACAGCACTCTCATCATTGTCTGATGTCAGGATCATGGTGTTACCATCTGGCCTGGTTACAATATATTCCTGTGCTTCGTATTCTGTTTCCCCAAGATAGGTAAATTCAAAAATCAACGTAAGCCTGTTACCAGTCATAGACCAGCCGCCCGTAGTTCTGTAAGTATCTGGCTCAGCATTTCCATATACAAATGATGTACAATTTGAAACAAGCGGATCAAGCATTTTATACATGGCAGAGTCTGTATAGTCCATTGCACCATTGCTGCCAAGCCGCAGGTCACCCAACAGGCGAAGCACTGAATCTGTTGCAACAGGGGTGCAGGGCGATGACGTACAATAAGGGACAATTGTACTGTTTCCGCTACTGTCTGTATCACAGAAATATTCACGTTCATCCACTTGCCAGCTACCGTAAACGTATGTTTCAAAAGGGTCGGTTGCATTCTCCCTGGTTCCCGTATACCTCCAAGTATCATTTATCCAGGATGACGCTGCATCACCGCCCAACTGCTCCACAATAATGCAGGTGGTTACCGGCTGACCGATATTGCCCAATGAATCATAGGGGCAGTAGGTAACACAAAAGGTATCGGGTACAGTAAGGTTGGGTGGAAGCACCACTACAAGTGAGCTGTCTTAGCCTGTAAGTGGTCTGCCAAGAAAATTCTTCCTTCTGCCTCCACCGGGTAAAGGTCTGCCACCTGTTCTGGGTTTAGAATAGTCCACTTTAAAATATTCACTGGCTCCGTTTAAGCCGATATAATAACCTGCAACGCTGCCGTCCTGCACCTCTGGCTGTATTACAGCATACCTTCCGTTAAACGCTCTCACGGTGCCGCCTTCTGGAGCAAGCACTTCAGGGGTTGTGCTATTGGGCGTTGGTGGTGTGCCCTGCACCCGTGTGCCATGCCAAACACTGATGTTTTTAGAAAGTTCCACCGGGTCTTTCGAGCTAAGTTTCGGTGCTTCGTTGCCGTTAGTATTGTCTTTTTTACAGCTGGACATTAACACCGCAAACAATACGGCGAGGGAAAGAATTTTTGATTTCATGTGCTTTTAAAATGTTTAGAAGGTAAATATATCTGTTGCAGGCGAAAGAAATCACTAAGAACGTTTTTTTTTAAAACTACTTAAAGCAATTCAGGATCCTATAGAAAGCGGGCAGCAAACTACGCCCAGGTTACTGTCTTTAGGAACCACATCCGGTGAACCATGAGATTTAGCAGAAAAAGTTGTTTGTAAGGAAAGCTATTTTACAGCAAATGATTTCGTATAATTGTTAATGGTTGTTGCAACCATTTCAACTCACATGTAACCATTTCATGCTATGCCACAGGATACCACCAATGTCAACACCAAAGCAACCCTGCAACACACGTATGATGCCATTGTGGTGGGTTCCGGTATCAGTGGCGGATGGGCTGCAAAGGAACTTACTGAAAGAGGATTGAAAGTATTGATGCTTGAGCGTGGTGCAGAGCATGAACATATCAAGGACTATCAAAACAACGGAAAGGAGATATGGGATGATGCACACCGCCACCAAACAACACAACAGCAGCGAAAGGACTATCCTGTTGTACATCGGGGCTGGGCTGCACAGGCACAGGTAATGGATGGCTGGGCAAATGAAAAAGATTGTCCTTATACAGAAGTAAAGCCATTTACCTGGTGGCGTACGTACCGCATGGGTGGCCGTTCCATTTTGTGGGGCCGGCAAAGTTACCGCTGGAGTGAGATGGATTTTGAAGCCAATGCAAAAGATGGGTACGGTGTAGACTGGCCTATACGTTACCGTGATATTGCTCCCTGGTACGATCATGTAGAGCAATTTGCCGGTATCAGTGGCTCCCAAGAGGGGCTGGCGCATTTACCAGACGGTCATTTTCTTCCACCGATGGACCTGAATATTGTAGAGAAAGATGTGGCAGCCAGGATCAAAGAAAAATTTAAACGGCACATGATCATTGGAAGGGTGGCCAACCTCACGGCGCCCTTGCCATCACGAACACAATGCCAGTACCGCAACCGCTGCTGGGAGGGTTGTTCTTTTGGTGGATATTTCAGTACGCAATCATCAACACTGCCTGCAGCAAAAGTCACCAACAATCTTACGGTACGTCCCTTTTCCATCGTAACAAAAATTTTGTATGATAAGGATACAAAGAAAGCTACGGGTGTGGAAGTGCTGGATGCAGAAACGAACAAGACCTTTGTGTACAACAGCAAGATCATTTTTTTGAATGCTTCGGCACTCAACAGCGCCTGGATATTGATGAACTCTGCCACCAATATCTGGCCGGGTGGCCTGGGCAGCAGCAGTGGCGAACTGGGGCACAATATCATGGATCATCATTACAACCTCGGCGCATCCGGTTTAGTAGAAGGCTTTGAAGACAAGTATGTATATGGCCGCAGGGCCAATGGTTTTTATATCACCCGCTTTGCCAATTTAAATGGCGATAAACGGGATTTTTTACGGGGCTATGGTTACCAGGGTGCTGCATCAAGACAAGGCTGGGGGAGGGAAGTGGCAGAGTTGCAGGTAGGGGCAGCATTTAAGGAGGCGCTGGCAGAGCCTGGCCCCTGGATGATTGGTGCTACAGGTTTTGGAGAGGTACTGCCCTATCACGACAACAAGATCACACTTGATACAACCGTAAAAGATAAATGGGGGCTGCCGGTGTTAAGCATGGATGCAGAATTAAAAGACAACGAATACAAAATGCGCAAAGCCATTATCAGTGATATGGTAGAAATGCTGGATGCTGTTGGTATAAAAAATATTGACACCTTTGATTCCGGTCATGCCATGGGGCATGGTATTCATGAAATGGGTACAGCCCGCATGGGCAGGGATCCAAAGACATCTGTGCTCAATGGAAACAACCAGGTATGGGATTGTAAAAATGTATTTGTTACGGATGGAGCCTGTATGACCTCTTCGGCCTGTCAGAATCCATCGCTTACCTACATGGCACTAACGGCAAGGGCTGTGGATTTTGCGGTGAGTGAATTGAAGAAAGGGAATATCTAAGCGTTAAGATACTGACCTGTTAGTAAAAATCAGGCTTCGGGTCACGCAATCTTACCATCGCATAAAGCCAGGGAAAAGAAACGTTAGGAAAATCAGTTGTCAAACTTCCATTACAGCGCACTACTGATTGCCGGTGATCACCAGGTTAATGCCTGAATTAACAGTTACCGATGTCCCCGGTTCTGTATTGATCCGTTTTACAATGGTAGCCTCACTAACAACAGGATAGCGGGATAGCCCGGATGGGATCTGCACTACTGCCTGAGCATCCGGCAACCGGTTCTGTACCCAGTTGGCAGCTGTATGCCAGTCGGTACTTACGGCACCAGACCAGCGGAAATCACCTGTTGCTGTAGCGTTGGTGTACATTCTGGGTTCTAATCCATTGGTGATATCAGTAGCAATAAAAAACAAAGTATCACCAATTACTACAAAGAAGTTAGGGTCGGAGCCCCTGGTAGTGCCCGGGTTAATTTCTTCCACCTGCACTGTTCCGGCTACAGTTCCGTCACTCTTCCACAATTCTGTGTTCCCGGGGCCTGAAGATGCAGCAAAAAACAAGGTGCCATTAAAGTTGGTCAGTCTTAACGGAGATGAACTGGAACTGCCAGACCTGATATCTTTTACCAGCACCGTACCGGCATTGGTGCCATCGCTTTTCCACAGTTCTCTTCCAAAACTTGGGTTGAGTGCTATAAAAAACAACGTGCCGTTTACGTTGGTAAATTGATTGGAAGTGGAGGCTGCGGTTCCCGGGTTAATATCCTTTACCAGCACGGTTCCATCCGGGGTGCCATCACTCATCCACAACTCCGATCCGGTGGCAGGAGTGAAAGCCCCAAAAAAAATGGTGCCATTCACATTGATGTAGCCATAGGGCCCTGAATTGCCTGTGCCGGCTGAAATATCCTTGAATAAGGTGGTGCCTGCTTCTGTGCCATCGGTCATCCACATTTCGATGCCGGCAACGCCGTCGCTTGCTGTGAAGAACAATGTATCACCGAAAATAAAAAAGCTACTGGGATTACTTCCCGTACTGCCGGGAAAAATATCTTTCACCCGCTGTGTGCCCGCTGCGGTGCCGTCACTTTTCCAAAGCTCCACACCCGACAATGCATCGGTGGCACTAAAGTATAAGGTGCCATTAAAATTTACCAGGTTTGAAGGGTTTGCATTATTGGAGTTTGCAGCAATGTCTTTTACGATAGTTGTGCCTGCTTCCGTACCATCCGTTTTCCAAAGTTCTGTACCTTCATTGGTGGTGCTGGCAGTAAAAAAAATGATCCCGTTCACTTCGGTAAAATTGGAAGGTTGAGAGGAGCCATTGGGATTGATATCTTTGATGATTCCGGTGCCTGCTGCTGTGCCGTCGCTTTTCCACAATTCAAACCGGTTAATGGAATCTGTGCCTGCATAGTACAACATACCATTTATGTTGGTAAGGTTATTGGGCGCCGTATTAAAAAATGCCGGGTTAGCATCTTTCACCATTACTGTGCCAGCGGCGGTCCCATCACTTTTCCATATCTCAAAACCGTTCACGTTGTCCTGGGCAGTAAAAAACAAAGTGCCATTTACGTTGGTTAAACTGGCTGGATTAGAACTATCAATGCCAGGCCTGATATCACTCAGCAAAAGAGAAGACTGTGCCAAAACATCAGTGCCAGTCAAAAGCAGGAAAAGAAGATAGCGCCATTTCATTTTTTGTACATTTTTATACAGCCAAATGTACCGGAAACTGTTACTGTCTGTATCCCTAAATATAGGGATACGGGTTGCTTTGTTATGCCTGTGAAACACTGTAAAATCAATGTGCCTTGTATTTATTAATTGTAGTGGGCAATGGCAACAGGCAAGCAGGCAATGGGGGCGCTGCACCTGGTATCATGGATCTTCACAACAACCCAGGTGCATCCGGAGTAATGGAATTTATGAAGGCAAGTGTTTTTATGGTTAAAGAACCAATGTTTTTTTCTATCAACCGCTTTGCCAATTTAAGCTGCGATAAACGGAGTTTTTACGGAAGTATGGTTGCAAGGTTGCTGCCTTTAAAGCGGTGCTGGCAGAACCGGGAGCATGATGATTGCTGCCCGGTTTTTGGAGAGATACTGTCCTAGTACGGGAACACGATCACACTGCATGCCAACGTAAAAGCTAAACCAGGGCGCACTAACGGCCAGGGTTATACCTTTTTCGGTTAGGGAATGTGTAAAGGCAATATTGGAGAGGGATAATGCTGGTTGCCTGCGCCATGGTTCTTGTTTTCACGAACAATATGAGGCGCCAACACAGAGACATACAGCTGTTCCTCGCTAAACCGGCCGATTATTTCGCCTCCAGCAAATACACCACTTTTGAATTATTGAGTTTATTAGGCGTTAGCAGGTACAGTGTGTTTTCGTTAGCACCTAAAATATAGTAGGTGGTCGTAAATACGCCGGCACCCATTGGTCCGGTACCTTCACTCTTTTGCGTTAAAAAAAGTGCCAGGCCTTTTGGTTCCTCTTCAGCGTTGTTATTGCTGATGGAATAAGTTTGTTTCTCCACTTCCAGGCCTGTAGTAGTGGCCGTACTGTCTTTATCCAGGGCGATGGAAATCTTCATGCTTTTTTCGCAGTACTCAGCAATGAACGTGGTATTGTCTTTATCCTTTTTGGGGCTTAACCAGTTTAAGGAAGCAGTAGTGGGTACTTCGATGGTGGCGTTTTTTGACTCCTTATCAAACAATGATTCGGCGCTGCCGGAAATGGTTGCTACCGATACCACCTGCCATTTTTTTCCTGCCAGCAGGGTTTTTGCTTCTGCTACGCTTTTTACGGGAGGGGGCAGGGTTTGTTTGTTGGATGAGCAGGAAACAACACAAACTATTGCAAATAACAGGGCAGTGTGGGTTATATTTTTTATCATGCTGTAAACCTAGTGCAGCAGGGCGTTCCATGTTATACCCGTCGCAAGGTATTTTTGGTGACGATGTTTACAGACGTCATGGTTCTTGTCCTTACAAACTACATCCGGCGAATCCATCAATTTATTTCAGCAAAGAGGTTTGTGACGACAAGAATCCCAGCGGAATGAGCCTGCCATACTAAAAACTGTTTGCTATTCAGAATGCCCCCTTCTGGTCTCCCACCAACGGGAACCCGATGCCTGCTCCTCTTTTTCGAAAGCTGGTCGCATTAAGAAGATTCATTGCCGGCAGTATGTGGTAGCATGACGTTGGTAGGAGACCAGACGGCGGCGCTCCCGGTTGTTGGTGTTGGCTTGCGGATGTATTGAGGAACACCCACCAGGGCGAAATGAATTTTAACGTGACAGGCCGAAATCTGGGTTGAAATTAAAAGGTTATATTGAAGGGGGTAATAACGTAAAAACCCCGCTGGGCGGGGCTTTGATAGTAGTGGAGAATAGCGGGGTCGAACCGCTGACCTCTTGCATGCCATGCAAGCGCTCTACCAACTGAGCTAATTCCCCATCGTATGTAGAACTCTTTTTTCTCACCTCACCGCTTCAAGCCCTTCTAAAAAGGAGTGCAAATATATACTCCTCCGCAATCCATACAAAATCAATTTTAATTTTCCTTAATCGCAGGCGAAGCACCAGGCTGCCCAATCACCGGTTGCACCGTTTTGCCACCGGTTTCTAATGACTGCATCGCCTCCAGGTTCTGCTTCGCCAGCGCAAAACTAGAATCCAGTGCCAGCGCTTTTTCAAAATAGGCTTTGGCTTCAGCTTTTTTATCCAGGTCGTATAAGGCCAATGCATGAATATTGTACACGCCAGCCTGTAAGTAGGTGCGGCCTGTTTGCTGCCCCACATTATAGGTCATTAAAAAATCTGGTTTGTAAGTGAGTTTTTCTGCGGCCTGCGCCGTGGCCAGGCATTCCGCCAGGCGCTTGATACCATACTGCATTTCCATCAGTTTGTACGCATGGTAGGGACTCTGGGTTTTGCCAAACAGCTTTTCAAAAATATCAATGGCTTCCTTGGGCTGGTTCATTTTATCCAGGCAAATACCTTTTAATTCCATCAAAGTATTATCGTCTTTTTTTTCTTCCAGCCTTTTGGCTGCCCAATAATAACATTGCTGGATAGCGCCCTGCTGCATGTACAGCATCGCCAGGGTGTCGGCATAATTACGGTTGCTGCCTGGCTCGGTTAAATAGTAGGTGAGGGCCGTAGTGGCGGTAGTGGCATCCCCACTTGCCATGGCCAGTTCAAAAGCTTTGATGTGTGGGTTGGTTTTGGCAACAGTGGCCATTTGTTTTTTGGGTTGTGCCGCAGCCGCAAGGGTGATAAAGCTTGCAGCTACCAACAGCATTCTTTTTTGTATCACGATCGTTGGTTTTTGTTTTTTGTAATCAGCGGGGGCAATGGTGAATAGTCAATTGTCAATAGACATTAAACGATGATCTGTCATCTTGTTGATCTTCCTTATTGCCTCTTGCTCTTTTGCCCTCCTTTCCTCCTTGCGCTCCTAGCCCTTAGTCCCCCCACACTTCATCCTTACCTTCCAGCCATTTTTTCACCAGGTCGGTGGTAATGGATTTTGGTCTCTCTAATGGGAAGCCCAGCGCCCTGTCCCAGCACAAACTGGCCAGTACACCCAAGGACCTCGATACACCAAACAACACCGTGTAAAATTCATATTCCACCATGCCATAATGCACCAGCAACGCACCGCTGTGAGCATCTACATTGGGCCAGGGATTTTTTATTTTTCCTAAAGATTGTAAGATCGGCGGCACAGATTCGTAAATATTCCACACCGTTTTTACCAATGGATCATCCGGTAAATGTTTTTTGCCAAATTCCATTTGTGCTGTAAAGCGGGGATCTGTTTTACGCAATACCGCATGGCCATAACCCGGCACCACTTTTCCTTCGCTCAGGGTTTTCTTTACATATTCTTCTATCTGTGTTTTGGATGGTTCATCCACGCCCAGTTCTTCCCTCATTTCAAAGATCCACTTGATCACTTCCTGGTTGGCCAGTCCGTGTAAGGGGCCTGCCAGCCCGTTCATACCGGCGGCAAATGAAAGATAAGGATCGCTGAGTGCAGACCCTACCAGGTGTGTCGTGTGTGCGGAAACGTTACCTCCTTCATGATCGGCATGTATCGTCATGTACAAACGCATCAGTTCTTTAAAGCCTTCGTCTTCATAACCCAGCATATGGGCAAAATTGCCAGCCCAGTCGAGCAAACCATTGGGCTGTATATGATTGCCGAACTTGTATTTGCGGCGGTAGATGTAGGCCGCTACCCTGGGCAGACGTGCAATCAGGTCCATCGAATCGTCAAATACGGCTGCCCAATAATCCTTTTTGCTCATCCCTTCGGCATACCGCTTTTGAAAAGTGCTTTCGGTTTGCAATGCCATAATGGCGATCACAAACTGCGTCATCGGGTGGGTACTCAATGGCAATGCTTCAATGGTGTTGAATACATGGGTGGGTACATGGCTGCGGCGTTGCCATACCGAGGTCATATGATTCACCGATTCTTCATCGGGTAATTCGCCCAACAGCATCAGGTGAAACAAACCTTCGGGCAAAGGTTCCGAACCCTTGGGCGCCTTGGGCAGTTTTTGCTGTAGTTCAGGAATGGTATAACCCCTGAAACGGATACCCTCTTGCGCATCCAGTAAAGAGGTTTCGGTAACAAGCCCGGTAATACCCCGCATGCCCTGGTACACCTGGCTCAAGGTGACTTCACCAATTTTTTTATTACCGTGTTCTTTCAATAGTTCTTTGATCTCTGTACCTACCTGGTCGGCCTTGGCTTTAAAAGCAGTTTTTACAATACCCATAGAAAATATGTGTTTGACGTGCTGGCTTGCACCGTTTAAAAAAGTCCGTGAAATTACGCTGTAACTATTTGTGAAACAAAACAAAAAGCGCAAAGGTTGCCAAGGTAGGGAAAAAATGTTGACAGCTGGTTGTAACCCTTTACAGAGTTGTGTATCGGTTCCGATCCAACAGTTATATCACTTCGGGCAGGACTGCGGCCTTTGCCTCTCAGCGTGCCAATAGTCCCACGCAGACTTGCCTACCGGCAGGCAGGGATGCGGAGAACGCAGCGGAAACACAATTTCGTTGTCATATTTTCAAAATGAGAAACTACCCTTTACAGCAGCGGTTTTAAGGGTTATAAAACCCCCGTGTCATAAAATAAGAACTGATCCAGTAGCCATTCACCCTCACCGCATCCTGTAAAAATTTTGCAAGAAACAGCGGATCACCAAAATGGGTTTCCTCCAGCCTTTTATTGGTGATGAGGCCATCATCCGACAACGTATAATCATCCACATTGGTCAGCTTTTTTTTGTCATACAGCCCCGTTAACCACTTTGTTTTTTTGAATTGCAGCAGGTCTTCCAGGTATCTTTTCTTTACGCCTTCCGGTGATACGATACCAAGCGGCTCACCGGTTAAAATATTCGCTTTTATCAGGAAGAGGGCATGCCAGGACGGGGCTGTTTTATAGGCAAATATCTCCAGGTCTTTATTATCGGAACTGTTTAATGCATCGGCCAATGCCTGCTTCAACTGTTCAAAACTGGTATAGCCGTTATGCGGTTCCATCAGTCTTTCTTCAGACAGGAGGGTGCCGGATTTATTAAGTAACCGCATTTTACCATTATAAAAACTGAGGGCGAGATTTCCTTCAAACAAACTGATATCATTAAAAGGACCTTTGCTGATCACCTGGTTTTTATCGTCCAGTAACAGTACCGTTTTTTTATTGTCTTTCAACGCTTCCTGCAGTTGGGCTTTGTACAAGTTATCGTCGCTCAGCTTTTCCAGGCGGCCGTAATTGATGGGTATCACCACTTTGTTGGCCAGGTTAACAGCACCAAAGAGCCTGCCTTTTTTTACCACCACTTGCAGTTCGTGATAGGCAGCCGGGTTGGCCCTGGTCATATCAACCGCATCGTACTCCAGTGGAATAACGATGCTGTCATTGGAATAAACAACCCCAGCCTTATTACCCTTTTTTACAGCGAAATAAGCGCCGCGGATGGTCTCGAGTTTTTGATAGATGTCATCATATACCACCGGGATGATCATTTGGGCGCTGGTTTCCTCCAGCACCCCCATTTTATTGTTTCGGTCTTTTACATACAGGTACTTTTTCTTAACCGAGCCATAAGGATTCAGCAGTCCATCTGTATCAGTAATATAACCGGTGGAGGTAAAAACCGGTTCATATAATACAGTGCCATCTTCTTTAACAATTCCTTTGAGGGAGTCTTTGAAAGAGAAAAGTATCGGGCTGTATTTGGTAAAGCTGGGCTTGAAGCCCTGGTAAACGGTGTCGCATACCTGCTTTCCATCCCTGCTGTACAGGCCATATTTTTTTCCGCTTTGTACAACTAAAAAATGATTCATCTCGGCAATGCCATCGTACAGTACCGGCACAATGGTTTTATTCGCTGCATCTACAATACCCAACCGGCCATTGAGTGCAATTTTGTACAAACCCCTCAGTTTTTCTGTTAAGGAAAATTCATCTATTTTATCATAGCGCACCGGGATGATCTCTTTGCCTTTGTCATTAAATAAACCGGTAAAGCCATTTTGTACAGCACGCAAATGGCCGCTGCTGCCCATGATATCGATCTTATCATATTCGCAGGGCAATACTTGTTCCAGCACGTAATTGATAATACCATAACGGCCGTTTTTTTTAACCGTGATGAATCTTGTGCCGTCGCTGTACACCTGTTGATATTCAATGGCGGTTTTCTTTTTGGTGGATTCAATGTAGAGTCCTGTGAGGGCATCTTTTTTTATATGATATACTTTGCGGTAATGGTCATATTGTATGTTATCGTACAAAGGCGCTGATATAACAGTGCCATCATTATCCAGCAGGCCATATTGATTATCCTGAACAATAAAAAGGGTGTTGGCCATCATACGGTAATCAGAAAAAGCAGGGCTGCCGGTTACAGCACGATAGCTTTTTTGTTGTGCCACATACATGCTGTCGTATTGGGGCGCTGCAATCACAGCACCATTCTTCAACAGGCCATACTTATTATCTTGTTTTATTACAACAAGATTATTGTAGAAAATAAGCGACTGGAAGGAGTTTTCCACTGGTTGTTTGCCAAATAATAAAAAAAACTGGCCATCTTTTTTTACATAGGCATATTGGCTGATGGCATTGGCATATAAAATGGCATCATACTGCAGCGGCAGCAGGGCTTCCCCCTTGGTATTGAATACACCGGCTTTCCCATTTTTATATAGTACCAGCACTTCATTGCCTGCAAAATGGGCTTTGATACTATCATATTCCAACGGGATATAGATGCGGCCGTTTTTATCCGCCACCCCATATTTATTTTGTTGTTTTAACTGTAAAATATCAGCCGTAATGGGGAATATTTCCTGGTAAACCGGCGGCAGCAAAACAGAATCATTTTTTTGGAGGCCATACAGGCCGTCTTTTGTAAATACAACAGCCGATTTTTTCCGGCCGGTAGGCTGGGCACCCGCCGGATCGGGCGTTAGGTCATCCATCATCGGCAATTGTGCCAATGCCGGGTACATCACACCCGTACATATGAAGAAAAATAAAAATTTTATGCCGTTCAAGAGAATGCTTTTTATTGAATCTCAAAACTAGGCAAAATAAAGCGCTGCACTCACCCGGTGTGCATTTTAGCTGTTAAAAATTTACCATTCCAATGATGTTTTACACATCATTTTCCCTGTTTTTTTAAATCAAATTTTACCGGCACAAAAAATCACTGTATGTTTGCATGACCTCCCGGATATTTTTTCCCACTGGTCATATAATTTGTTCCTTAAGTAATCGCTCATTTTACGGCTTACATGTTCGCATGACCGCTTTAAAACAGGTCAGGCGTGGGTGGTTATTTTAGCAGAAAGGCATTGTTAAACATTTGAAACTTTGATAAACCTGTGTTATGGCTAAATATATATTCGTTACCGGCGGCGTTACATCCTCTCTTGGAAAAGGGATCATCGCCGCATCTCTTGCAAAACTGCTTCAGTCAAGAGGACTGAAGGTTACCATCCAGAAATTTGATCCCTATATCAATGTGGATCCCGGCACGCTGAATCCCTACGAACATGGTGAATGTTACGTTACGGAAGATGGCGCTGAAACGGACCTGGACCTTGGTCACTACGAAAGGTTCCTGAGCACCTTCACCACGCAGGCCAACAATGTTACTACCGGCCGCATTTATCAAACCGTCATCAATAAAGAAAGGGAAGGCGCTTATTTGGGTAAAACCGTACAGGTGGTGCCGCATATAACGGACGAGATTAAACGCAGAATGCTGCTCTTGGGTCAAAGCGGCGATTATGATATTGTAATTACAGAAATTGGTGGCACCGTAGGTGATATAGAAAGCCTTCCTTTTATTGAAGCCGTAAGACAGTTGCAATGGGAAATGGAAGACGAAGATTTTTTGGTGGTACATTTAACGCTGATACCCTATTTAAAGGCAGCCAAGGAACTCAAAACAAAACCCACCCAGCACAGTGTAAAACTGATGAGCGAAAATGGGGTGCACCCGGATATCATCGTTTGCCGTACCGAGCGGTCACTTACTGCAGAACTGCGTAAAAAGATCGCCTTGTTCTGCAATGTAAAAACAGAAGCGGTGATAGAAGCCATGGATGCCAGCAGTATTTATGAAGTGCCGTTGAAGATGCTGCAGGAAGGACTGGATACCATTGTACTGAAGAAACTGCATATCAATGGGTACTCTGCCCCGCAACTGGGTAAATGGAAAGAATTTTTAGACAAAGTGAAAAACCCGGTTTCAAAAGTCAATATTGGCCTGATCGGAAAATATATTGAACTGCAGGATGCATACAAATCGATACTGGAATCATTTGTACATGCCGGTGCAGTAAACCGTTGTAAGGTAAATATCGTGAACATTCACAGTGAATTTATCACGGATGCCAATGTGCATGAAAAATTGAGTGGGCTGGATGGTTTGCTGGTGGCACCCGGTTTTGGTATTCGGGGTGTGGAAGGTAAGATCATTGCTGTAAAATATGCCAGGGAAAACAGGCTGCCATTCTTTGGTATTTGCCTCGGTATGCAAATGGCCGTGATAGAATTTGCGAGGAATGTATTGGGATTGAAAGATGCGCATTCTACCGAAATGGATGTCAATACCAGGAACCCGGTGATCGACCTGATGGAAGGACAAAAAAAGATAACGGCCAAGGGCGGCACTATGCGGCTCGGCAGTTATCCCTGCGAAATAAAAGAAAACTCATTGGCACATGCCGTATACGGCACTACTTCCATTACAGAACGGCATCGCCACCGCTGGGAATTTAACAATGGTTACCTGCAGCAATTTGAAAATGCCGGTATGGAAGCCAGTGGAAAAAATCCTGCTACGGGCCTGGTAGAGATCGTGGAACTGAAAGACCATCCTTTCTTTATTGGCGTGCAATATCACCCGGAATTGAAAAGCACGGTAGAAAATCCGCAGCCCATCTTTACAGCTTTTATAAAAGCCTCTAAAGAGTTCTCCGAAAAAAAAAATGTGAGTAATCCTTTGCTGCAAAGCGAAATGATACAAACTGTTTAACCTGCATGAAGAAAGTTCTTTTCAGCCTTTTTGTAGGTGGTATTGCCCTGGGAGGCTGGGCGCAAACAGCACCCGCCCGCAAGGATTATTCTTTACAGGTGGGTGCCGACCTGGGCTATGCCACCGGCAGGTTTAATTTTGCCCACCGGCTGGGTTATGGCTTCTCCTTGCAGGGTGAGTACCTGTTTGCCGACAATTCCGCCGTTACTATCGGTACCGGTTACATGTTTTTCGACAACAAATCTATTCCTGCCACAGACTCTGTTGATCCTTCCATCGGGTATGAGCGCATACAGCGTTTTGCCATGGTACCCTTATTATTCGGAATGAAGATTGACAATGAGGGGAAATATTATGTACATCCGCAATTTGGTTTTGCTTTCAGGAGCCAGCCTTTTATTTCTGCCACCTATGCGCTTGGTGTGGGAATGATGGCATCTGCCACAACAGATATTTCCCTACGCTTCCAGGCAGTGCAGAAAAAAGGTATTGTAGCTACTTATTTTGCCGCCAGGGTGGCCTATGTTTTTTAGTTTTAATAAAAGATCTTTTGATGAGGTAACAGGCACTGTCTCTTGCTCATGCCGTTTTGTTAGGATGGTAACGTCTATATTTATCGCTTAACCTTCAATAGCATCTCATTTAATATACTCCTTTTATTTATAGCTTCATCCGTATGTTTTAATTCAGTTGCCTGTATTCATTTGGTGACATACCGGCTTTTTGTTTAAACAGTCTTGTAAAATGCTGTGGGTATTTAAAGCCCAGTTCTGCCGCAATAGCATTCACCGGTTTGGTATGATCTGCAACCTTCTCCTTGGCAGCGTCAATTACTATCATCTGGATATATTCCTGGGCAGTTTTACCGGTTTCTTTTTTTACGAGGTCACCAAAATAGTTGGCCGACAAATGCAGTTCGGCAGCACACCAGGCCACCGAAGGTAAACCAATCGTTTGTGGTTTATCGGATTGGAAATATTCGTTCAACAGGTTTTCAAATCTTTCTACAATTCCCTTGTGAACAGTATCTCTTGTAATAAACTGGCGGTCGTAAAATCGGATACAATAATCCAGGAAGAGTTCAATATTGGCTACGATCAGTTTTTTGCTGTGCTTGTCAATATTATTCTGCAGTTCATATTCAATCTTTGAAAAACAATCCAGGATGATCTTTCGTTCCCGTTCAGATAAGTGCAATGCTTCATTGGATTGGTAATTAAAAAAGCCATAGTCTTTGATATGTCTTCCGAGTGATGTGCCGTGTACCAGGTCGGGATGAAAAACCAGTGCATACCCTTTGGGTTGGTAGGTTTCTCCATTGCTGTTTACACCAGCTGCCTGTCCTGGTGCAAGAAATACCAGTGTGCCTTCCTGGTAATCGTAGGTGTGACGGCCATATACGAGGTCGCCGCATTTTACATCCTTTAAAAAAACAGTGTAAAAACCAAAATACATACGGGAGCCCTGCCTCGGAGCTGCTTTTGACAAATCAACCACACTTACCAGCGGGTGCAATGTTTCGTTGTTATTGAACACATTGTAATCATTGATGGTTTCAAACCTTCTTATCTCATTCATAACAGAACTTTTTTAAGGATATCAAAGCTACAGCATTACCCTCCGTTTGCGCAATTACCATCATCAAATCAGTGATCTTGGTAGATAAAACAGTAATTGATATACCAACAGGCCGGTTTATTAGCACCACCTTTGTGTAACAATTGAAAGTAACATGCAAAAAAGGAAACTGGGCACCAGCGGATTGGAAGTATCGGCGTTGGGATTAGGCTGTATGGGATTAACCTTTGGGTATGGCCCCGCTGCTATTGGCGGCAATACCAATACAGGGCGCCAGGTATCCACAACAGTTGCAGCAGTTGGTTGGCAAATAAAATATTCAGGTAAAAAGAATGTATAAACAAAAAAAACGATCACTATATGAAATCAATTATCACTATAATGCTGTGTTTTATTTTTTTGCAGCAGTCTGTATTTGCACAACAAGATACCGCAAAGCCGGTTCTCAACTATAACAAGACAGAACAGGAGGTGCTGGATCTTTCCAGGCAAAAATGGCAATGGATGGCCGATAAGGATGTAGCTAAACTTGAGCCGCTCTTTCACAACCAATCGAAGTTTGTACACATGAGTGGCACCGGGAAAAAAGAAGAGGAACTTGAGATCATCCGAACGGGCAGTATCTGGTATAAAAAAGCCACGATTCATGATTCGGCAATTGAAGTTGCCGGGGAAACCGCCATCGTCTGGAACCGGATAACTTTGGAATCGATCGTTAGAGGCGCTGATGCCAAGGTAGAGTTTACCGTTACGGAAGCGTATCAAAAAGAAGGGAAGAACTGGAAACTGCTGGCTTTAACTTTCAGCAGCGTAAAAGACACGCATCAAATTAAAAAATAGCAACTGGACATTTCCAGCCTGCTGCAGTTGACCTGTCTCAATAATTTATAACTACTATAAAAGCATTATATGAAAAAATTACTTGCCTGTCTGTATATACTGATGCAGTTTACTAATTACTCCCTGGCCCAAAATACAGCTGTAGAACAACAGATAACCGCTCTTTCCAAACAGAAATGGCAATGGATGGCAGATAAAAATGTTGATTCACTGTCCATACTTTTCCATGAAAAATCCATGTTTGTTCACATGGGCGGAAGCTGGGGTAAAACACAGGAGATCAATGTGATTAAAGGTGGTGCCATCTGGTATAAAAAGGCCGAGGTTTATTCAGTCACGGTGAACATCATTGATAACACTGTTATCTTGTTAAACGATATTGACCTGGTTGCAGTGGTAGGTGGAAATGAAGTGATCAATCCTTTTATGGTAACGGAAGTGTATGTGAATGAAAATGGCCAATGGAAAATGGGCTCGCTTACATTTTCAAAACTGATGCGGCCTGTTAAGTTGAAGCCATAAACAGCATCAGCAAAATACGGTGCTGGATGGATTTGAAATGAAAGGGGGGGATTGAAAGAGATGGCGTATTATTTGTTGCAAAAGAGGAGAAGGCAAAAGAAGTGGAAAAACGCCATACAAAAATGGCTGGCCAAACCGAAACTAATTAAAAGCGGATCCTTCTAAAACAGTAACTTTAAGAACAGGTTTTCCATCATAAACGGCAAACTAAAACATCCTGACAATGGCAGATCAACAATCAACAATCAACAGGCGGTCATTTTTAAGATCCAGCGCAATTACTGGGGGTGGACTGATGTTAAGTTTTAGCTGGCTCTCAGGATTTATTCCTCCAGATAAATCAGCTGTCCTGGATATACGGGAAGCCGGGGGCGAATTAAATGGTTATATCAAGATCACAGCAGATAATATCATCAGGATATTTAATCCCAATCCTGAGTTTGGGCAAAATGTGATGACTTCTCTCCCCATGATCATTGCCGAAGAACTGGACGTAGACTGGAAAAAAGTAGTAGTGGAAATGGGACCACATGACCAGGTAAAACTAGGACCACAATTTACCGGTGGCAGTAATTCTGTAAGGATGTATTGGAAACCACTTCGGGAAGCGGGCGCCACTGCAAGGCAAATGCTGATGACTGCAGCAGCACAGTCCTGGTCTGTACCTGTGGAAGAAATAATCACCCAGTCGGGTATGCTGCATCATAAAAAAAGCGGGCAGTCTGGTACCTATGGCGACTTTGCCTCAAAGGCTGCTGCACTACCGGTGCCCAAAGATGTACAACTAAAATCTCCCGATAATTTTTCTATAGTCCGCAATTCGCAGAAGAATGTAGAAGGGTCGAAAATTGTAACCGGTAAGCCATTGTTTGGCATCGACTACACAATGGAAGGCATGCTGATCGCCATGATCGAACATCCACCGGCATTTGGTATGAAACTTAAGTCTTTTGATGCAACGGAAGCTTTAAAAATGCCGGGTATCAATGAGGTATTTGCATTTAAATTGTATGAAGAGGGTTTTGAACAAGGAGGCTTTGATACCAGGACGTTCAATGAACTGCTGGCCGTGGTGGGTAAAACCACCTGGGAAGTAATGAAGGCCCGTAAAAAATTGGTTGTACAATGGGAACCTGCAGGAGATGTGAAAGAAACCAGGAATGGGAGGGGGGGCAAAAAGGAAGTGACCATTCCGGGTGAGTTGGAAAGCACCGGCAGCCAGTATAAAAAAATGGCGGAGTATTCAAAAAAGCCTGCGCAGCAATTGCGCAAAGACGGTGATCCGGAAACAGCTTTTGCCAATGCCGCACAGATTATCGAACGCAGTTATACGGCACCGTTCTTAGCACACAATTGCATGGAGCCGATCAATTTTTTTGCTCATGTTACGGAGGAAAAAGCATTACTGGTGGGGCCGCACCAGGCACCAGGCTGGATAGAACCTACTTTGTCAAAGGTGCTGAAACTGACGCCAGATAAAATTGAGATTCAAATGAGCCGGATGGGCGGTGGCTTTGGCCGGAGGGCTTATGGCCACTATCTTGTGGAAGCAGCTTTGATCTCTAAAAAGGCAAAAGCCCCCATCAAACTGATCTACTCAAGGGAAGACGATATGACCTATGGTATCTATCGTCCCATGTACACCGCTACCTACCGGGCTGCATTAGACGCAAATAAAAAGCTGACAGCCATTCATATCATTGGCGGCGGTATTCCGGAAAATCCCATTCATGCCAACCGGTTTCCTGCCGGTGCTGTGGATAATTATTTAGCAGAAGGATTTGAAATACCTTCCAATATTACCATTGGTGCATTCAGGGCACCCCGATCCAATTTCAATGCGGCAGCGGAGCAATCATTTTTAGATGAATTGGCAGAAGCCATGGGCAAAGACCCCATTGACCTTCGGCTGGAATTATTACAAAGGGCCAAAGACAATCCTGTTGGCAAGAACAATGAATATGATGCAGAACGTTATGCAGGGGTGTTAAAACTGGTAAAAGAAAAATCAGGCTGGAAGAATGCGGAGAATAACAAATACAGCCGCGGGGTAGCTGCGTATTTCTGTCATAATTCTTATGCTGCGCACGTGGTGGATATGGTGAAAAGAGATGGACAGCCCTATGTAGAACGGGTCACCAGCGCTGTTGATTGCGGCATTGTGGTAAACCCGGATGCAGCCACTAATATGATACAGGGTGCCGTGGTGGATGGCATCGGTAATGCACTGTATGGAGGACTGATCCATAAAGATGGAGCCGTGGTGCAAAAGAATTTTCACCAGTACAGGATGATACGGATCAATGAAGCGCCCATGACCATCGATGTACATTACGTGCAGAATGACATAGATCCTACCGGTTTAGGGGAGCCACCCTTTCCACCGGTTTTTGGAGCTGTGGCCAATGCATTGTATAAAAGTACCGGCAAACGTTTTTATAACCAGCCCTTCATAACACAAATGAATACACTGTAATTAAATAAAATATTTTTTCACTAATTATATAACGATCATGCTCACACTGGATATTAACAATAAAAAATACAATGTGGATGTCGACCCGGATATGCCTTTACTTTGGGTATTGAGGGATGTTATTAACCTGGTTGGCACCAAATACGGTTGTGGTGTGGCGCAGTGTGGTGCCTGTGTGGTTCACCTGGATGGTGAAGCCGTCCGTTCCTGTGTTACCAAACTCAGCAGGGCTGCAGGCAAAAAGATCGTTACGATAGAAGGCTTGTCAGAAAACAATGACCATCCCTTACAAAAAGCCTGGCTGGAACTGGATGTTCCTCAATGCGGTTATTGCCAGTCTGGTCAGATCATGTCTGCCGCCGTGTTGCTCAAGGACAATAAAAATCCCTCCATTGAGGAAATCGATGCTGCCATGTCGGGTAATCTATGCCGGTGCGGTACTTATCTCCGGATACGCAGTGCCATTCAGTTGGCAGCAGAGATCCAGCGTAAAGAAGATTAGCAGCAACAGGAACCCATTTTGTTACGTCAATTTTAATTTTATGCAAAAAGTAAAATACGCCTTTCCTAAAAATACCGTTGCGGTGCTGTTGCTCCTTATCGTGTTGACCGTGCTCATGAGTTTTAATTTTAAGAATGAACCAGCCGGCATAAAAAATTCTGTGAGTGTCAACAAAGACAGCGTTGAATCCGTGAAGGCTTTTTTGGAAGTGTATAAAGTTTTAATGAGTCCCCGCTGTATGAATTGTCATCCTGCCGGTGATGTACCGTTGCAGGGTGATGACAGCCATTTGCATAGTATGCTGCCACGCAGGGGCAAAGATGGAAAAGGAATGTATGCAATGAAATGTTCCAGTTGCCACCAGCCCGAAAATACAGAAGGGCTGCACATGCCACCCGGCAACCCCGACTGGCACCTTCCTCCAGCCAATATGAAAATGGTTTTCGAAGGCAGAACAGCAGCACAATTGGCAAAACAACTGGTTGATCCAAAAACAAACGGAAATAAAACGTTGCAACAATTAAGAGAACATGCCGATGATGGTTTGGTAAAAGCAGGCTGGAACCCCGGTGAAGGACGGAGTTTGCCACCCATGAGTCATGCGGCATTTAAAAAAGCCTGGCTCACCTGGATTGAAAAAGGTACATATGCTCCTCAAAAATAAACGGGCTGTTGAATAGCAGGATATACTAGTCGCAGTGTGAACCGTTATAAGTAGTTATCGTATTTGTTTTAAAATAATTAATTCTATGAAGCAGGTGATGTTTCCATTATATTTCATACTAACAGCCGCCGTACAGTTTGGTTTTGCAAAAGATCTGACTGCACAAACAACCACATCTGCCGATGGGCAGCAGAACTGGATGGTTCGATTGGCAAAAATAGAAATTGACACTGCCTACATCAAGGAGTACAGCGCTGCTATAGAAGAACATACCAGTGCTGCTTTAAAAAAAGAGCCTGGTGTATTGACATTGTATGTGATGCAAGAGAAAGCCGATCCGGCCAAAATAACAGTTCTTGAAATTTATGCCAGTAAAAAAGCCTACCAGGATCATATTAAAACACCTCATTTTCTACGATATAAAAATGGCACCCTGCACATGGTGAAAAAGCTGGAACTGATTGATATGGATCCGCTTGCGTTGGGTGCCCAGCCCGGTCTTTTTGTAAACCTCGAGCAATAAAAGCTGATGGAAGCTGTACCGGCTTTTTACTCGATATCCTTTATCGTTCTGTACACTTCGTCAATCACCAGCGATATATTTTTGATATTAAGCCTATGGGCCCTGTCACCTTCCTGGTGATACTGTTTGTTGCGGTTAAAGGCAGTATTGGTGATCATAACGGCGCTGTAATCAAATGCCCAATAATTGCGGTGGTCGCTCAGGTCGATGCCGGCAACCCAGCTGGGTGCGCTGAAGGATCTTGTTGGGATCACTTGTTCTTTCTTCATCCGGTCGCTTACAAAACTGGCAAAGTCCCCGTTAAAATATTTTTTAGCAACAGTAATAAAGTTGCCCTTGTCTCCATAAAACCATTCCAGTACAAATAAGGGATAGTCCTGTGAACCCGGCGTTTCAGAATAGTAGCCGATCATTTCAAGCCCGATCATTCCTTTCACCTTTATTTTATTGTCGAAAAGTGACTTGGCGTGTACATAACTGCCCATATCATGGCTGGCAAAAAAGGGTGGTTCTTCAGTGCTGTACGCAACAAAGTCAATACGGTATTTCAGGCTGTCGTGTTGCAGCAGCCTGGCCAGTTCAAGCAAACCACATACACCGCTGGCATTATCATCTGCTCCATCCTGGTCAAGACATGCGTCATAGTGAGCACCTATGATAATTCTTTCTGCATCTTTTGGTCCCAGCGTACAAATTACATTTTTAAATTCCAGGCTGTCTACAGTATAGGTTTGAAAAGATACCGATGAATCAACTCGTTCAAATTGTGCTTTTATATAGCTGGCTGCCTTATCCAGTTGATCGATGTGCAGAAAATTTCTATAGCGGCAACTGTCGGTGAGGTAGTAGAGATCTTTTTTTATCCTTACCGTATCGGCTGCAATTTGTCTTGTAACCAAGGCGGGCTGCATGGCAGTATATATCTTACCCCATATAAAAAGTCCGGCAAATACAATGAAGACCGTAGCAACAAGTTTTTTCAGGAATTTCATGCGTGACCGGTTTGGGTGATGGGGTTAATGATTGTAAAAGATACACGGATCATAAGTTATTAATAGCTGCTGCAAAAAAAGTACTACCGCCTTTTCAATATGTAAATTATCAACAGTGGGTTTACTCAGCCTTCTCCCAAAAACTAATTTCCGGAGGCCCCACCAAAAAGATCCTTGCATCCTTCATAAATTGTTGCAGGTGTGCCGTCTTCATATGATCTCCCTTGTAGTACTCCGCACTTGCCCATTCTTCGTATAATAAAATACCAGACTTGTCAGCAGGATCAACGTGAATAACAATGCTTACATAGCCAGGCTCTTTTTTTACCTGCGTGATAAGATTTTTTATTCCAGCCAGCGCCACACTGTCTTTTCCAGGCTGCGTTTTATATTTCACCAGCACAATTAAATTTTTATTTACCTGCGCATCAGCAATAGTAAAATTGCAAGCTGTAAGTATCAGCAACAGGCTGAGAAATGGCAGATGTTTCATATAATACTTTTTAAGTAAGCAAATTGACTGTTGATTGTGTTGATGATTTAGTACAGCAATTATTTTTTCCATACCTGGCTTGCTGCTTACAGTTACATTTTCATAAAGCACTTTTTTCTTTTGTTAATGTATCAAGCCTTTTTAACAAAGCAGGTATCCTGTTTGGCCCCTTCATATTTTTAACCAGTTTGGCCGCTTCGTCAAGGCCAATACCAATGGCCGTAACATAAAGCGGTTTTGAACTTTCACCTCTTAGCACCAGTCGCTTATTGTTGTCCAATGTGGCATAGTTTGTTTTGGCCACTCCAATAACGGCAACGCTGCATGCTAATGCTCGATATAAATGGTCACCTAAGCCCGGTTTTTGGTCATCGTCTAAAAAAACATATCCGTCAACAATGATCGTTTCGAAATTTTCAACAGGCAATTTTTTCAACAGGCTTATGATACAAGGTAGTTCTCTTTTGTAAAATTCTCCTGGTTGGTAGGCTGCAATATCTTCAAGAATTTCTTCCGTTACTATATTGGCATCTTCCTTTTCCCAGCTTTCAAAGGCAATGCAAACTGTTTTGGCTTTATTGTCAAAATAGTAAGTGTCAAAAGCAAGGATCATGATGAATTGGTTGGGTATTATCAGTTCATAATACTTTCAAGATAGTGAATTCAATATAAGAATCTTGTATCCCTATTTGGTAAGAATAAAAATTACAACGATTCCACAAACTTGTCACTGGCTATTCCCTGTTGTTACCCCAATCATAACGCCGAAATTTCCATCAGTTTGAATCCAGTTTTGTTCCGGTAAATAAGTACGGGAAACAAGCCCATCAAGGTACAATGCATTTTGGCAACCGAGGCTTTTAAAGTATTCAGCAAAGTCATAGAAATTGATTGCCTTTTTTGACATGGCAAAAATGATCTTATTGTCCGGCAGTATGCCAACACCGTTCCTTATGTTCATATTGGCAGAGCCTTTTGAAAACGCCGGATGGATCTTTCCATTGGTTACCAGCATGGGACCAGACTGGGTGGCATACTTTATTTTTTCACCAGCTGGCAATTGCTGGGTTGTGCATACTACCGGTGTATTATCAACAGTAATATAGAAAACACCATTGGGCAGTAAATAAAAATTTCCGCTTCCCGTTGCAGTGTCTAAAGGAGTCACTGTTTGTTGATGTTGTATAAAAAGGCCTTGTGGTGTATGATCGGGTTTGTACATGCCGGCATTCATGGCAAAAACAAGGGTTTTATTTTCTTTGTCGAGCCAGGTCTTTAGCCGGGCGATACTTTTAAATATTTCCTGTTGATCGTTTTTCCAATACAATTGGATGTCTTGCTTTTTTGCATCTGCAAAGTAGCTGACAAAACGTTCGTCTGTTTTTTTTGCGATTTGGCCTCCACAGCGCACCCCTGCTGTTGCTAGTACTACAATGAATAGCAGAAAAGAATTTTTATTGCGGCTCATAGTTAGTTTTTTTTCCTTTGTTGTGCAGGTAAACTATACTTTAATCACAGGCAAATCCAATACATTATGCTCCTTGTAATGTGGCTCTAGTAAATTTAAAAATCAGTGGATTTCCTGAACGCCCCGGTAGCATTTTTTTGCCCGGATGGAGTTGCTTAATAATCTGCTATTGGAAATACTTTGAAATAAGTGACGGAGTTTAAAAAGCCTATACTTTGTTTTGTTGCTGCTATTTCCGCCACGTTCAATACACAACAACTATATAATTGTTTGAAGCACTTTGTATGGCGCAATAAAATTCGCATATGCCAGCAGGCTGCCATCACTATAAGTTAATAGTGCAACAGTTCTCATAAATCCCCAATAATAAATACGTCCCTACTTATCAAACTCATTCGTAAAACCCAGCATCTTCACATTCTTCACACTCTCCATAACAATATCATCCTGGTATTCTTTGTATGCTTCTAACTTGCCGGCGATGGAAGGATCATGAAGGGCTAAAATTTGTGCAGCTAAAATACCGGCATTTTTAGCGCCGTTCAATGCAACGGTGGCAACGGGCACGCCATAGGGCATTTGCAGGATAGACAGCACACTGTCCCAACCATCAATAGAGTTGGAGGATTTTACGGGCACGCCAATAACAGGCAGAATGGTTTGAGCAGCTACCATGCCCGGTAAATGGGCAGCGCCACCGGCACCGGCAATGATCACTTTCAATCCACGTTCTTTGGCCTTGCTGGCGTAGTCCCTGAGGCGTTCGGGGGTACGATGTGCAGATACAATGGTGAGCTCGGGCTCCACTTCAAACTGGCGCAGCATTTCTGCCGCTCCTTTCATCACTTCCAGATCGCTTTCGCTTCCCATAATAATACCTACTAGTGTGCTCATGTGTAAATTTTTGCACAAAGAAAAGGGAAAATGGGGAATTAAATGCGCCCGTTGTTTTATCAATCCAATGATGCAAAAACTAAAACTGTAAACATTGTGGGTGGCATGATGTTGTAGTATATGGACAGGTTTATTGTATGCCCTTACCAAACATTGTGTAAGTGGTACTTTTATTTACACAGATGGTTATAACTTTAACCGCTTTTGATATCCGGACAGTGTTTGTATTAACCAGTGAAAAATTGCAACATGCAGCATTTTGTAAAAATTATTTTCTTATTTGTTTTTCCAGGGCTCCCGTTATTTTTCTCTTCCTGTAAAAGTGAAGATAAAGATAAGGGCAAAGCCAAAGGCAATGCACCGGTGGTGGTGGATGTAATGATCGCATCACCAGAGCCAGTGAAAAATATCCTTGAAGTAAACGGTACCGTGGTGGCCAGTGAGTTTACAGAGATTCGCCCCGAGGTGAGTGGCAGGCTCACTTATCTCAATATTGCAGAAGGGAGCCCGGTATCACAGGGAACTATACTGGCCAGGATCAATTCTGCTGATCTGGCTGCACAACTTGCCAAGAGCAAAGTTCAGCTTGACCTGGCAGAAAAAACAGCTGGCCGTTTTAAACAATTGCTCGATGTGAGTGGTATCAATCAAAGTGATTACGATGCAGCAGTGAACCAGGTGAATAGTTTAAAAGCGGATATGGTATATACCCAGACGCTGATTGATAAGACCGTGATCAAAGCGCCTTTTAGTGGGGTGCTGGGATTAAGACAGGTAAGTCCGGGTGCTTATGTAAGTCCCGCTACCATTTTGGCCACCCTGCAGCAAACCAGCCAGGCCAAAATAGATTTCACCCTGCCGGAAGTATACGGCAGCATCATTAAAAAAGGTTTGATAGTGGAAGTGGAAACCGATGCAGCCAGCCATGAAAGGGGCAGGGCCCTGGTGCTGGCAACAGAACCTGGTGCCAACACCGATACAAGAAACCTAAAAGTAAGGGCACTATTGCAGGGAGTGAAACCTAACCCCGGTGGTTTTGTAAAAGTATTTATTGATGAAGGCAGATCAAGGAATTCGGTAAAAGTACCGGCCAATGCCATTATTCCTGATGATAAAAATAACCAGCTGGTGGTAGTGAAAGATGGAAAGGCCAGCTTTGTAAATGTGCGTACAGGCGTAAGGGAGAGTGACATGATCGAAATACTGGAGGGGCTCCATCCCGGCGACAGTGTGGTGGTATCAGGCGTACTGTTTGTGCGGCCCAAAAGTGCAGTAAAAGTGAGGGCTGTAAAAACGGCCGCCCAGTTAGCAACAGATCAATCAACAGATTCAACCATTAATAAATGACCGTTTAAAACGTTTAAGGCGCCGGAGTAGCGCAGGTGCTTTAAACGAAGGGAACGTTTGTAAACGTTATTATGAATATTTCAGAATTATCATTGAAGCGGCCGGTAATGGCAACCGTGCTTAACCTTGCCATTATTCTCTTTGGTGTGGTGGGCTACACTTTTTTGGCCATCCGTGACTATCCTGCGATTGATCCTGCGATTGTTTCAGTATCTACCAATTATACGGGTGCCAATCCTGATATTATCGAAAGCCAGGTAACAGAGCCATTAGAGAAACAGATCAATGGAATTCCCGGCATCCGTACCATCACTTCTTCCAGTTCCCTGGGCAACAGCAATATTACGGTAGAATTTGAACTGGGCGTTGACCTGGATGTGGCGGCCAGTGACGTACGGGATAAAGTAAGCCAGGCCGCAAGAGGATTACCGCAGGATATTGATGCGCCGCCCGTTGTAACCAAGGCAGATGCCAATAGTGATTTCCTGATCATCCTGGCGGTACAAAGCCGCAGCAAGGGTTTGATGGAACTGAGTGATTATGCAGAGAACGTGTTACAGCAACAGTTTCAAACCATCAACCAGGTAAGTTCCATCAATATTTTTGGCCAAAAGCGGTATGCCATGCGGATCGGGATCAATCCCGATAAGATGAATGCTTATGGGATAAGCTTTACCGATATACGCACCTCCCTCAATAGCGAGAACATTGATCTGCCTCCTGGAAAGATCTACGGCAACAATACAGAGCTTACCATTAAAACACTGGGCAGGCTTACCAATGAAAAACAATTTCGTGACCTCATCATCCGTGAAGACAGTGCCGGTATTGTACGCCTCGGTGATGTGGCCAATGTGGCGCTGGCACCTGAAAACCTGGAACAAAGCTGGAAGTATAATGGCGTCAATGCGGTGGGCATTGTGATCATACCGCAGCCTGGTGCCAATAATATCCAGATCGCAGACGACTTCTATAAAAAGCTGGAGGAGATAAAAAAAAGCAACCGGTCGGATATTGAAATGAATGTGCTGATCGATAACACCCAGAATATCCGTCATTCAATAGAAGAAGTAAAGGAAACACTGCTGATCGCTTTTATCCTGGTGGTGCTCGTGATATTTTTCTTTTTCAGGGATTGGCTCATTGCCATACGGCCGTTGATCGATATCCCGATCTCATTGGTGGCTACTTTTTTTATCATGTACATTTCGGGTTTTTCAATTAATGTGCTTACCCTGTTAGGCATTGTGCTGGCCACCGGGCTGGTGGTGGATGACGGCATTGTAGTTACAGAAAATATTTTTAGAAAGCTTGAGGAAGGACTGCCTGTGAAGAAAGCAGCGCTCGAAGGAAGTAAGGAGATCTTCTTTGCGGTGGTGTCCACTTCTATCACACTCGCCATTGTATTTTTACCGGTGATCTTTTTAGAAGGATTTATCGGAAGACTGTTCCGGGAGTTTGGTATTACCCTGGCTGCAGCTGTGTTGATCTCCGCTTTTGTATCACTAACCATTACGCCTGTACTGAATGTGGTGCTGAGCCGCAAAGGAGGACATCACAGCAAGTTCTATATCAAAACAGAGCCATTTTTTACCGGCATGGAAAATGGTTACCGGCGTTTGCTCAACGGGTTTTTAAAAGTCCGCTGGCTCAGCTGGGTGATCATCGCAGTATGTGGTGCCATGATATTTTTTATCATGAAAGACATGCAAAGTGAGATAGCGCCTTTGGAAGACAGGAGCAGTATCCGTTTTTCTGTATCTGCACAGGAAGGCACCAGCTTTACCCGTATGAGGGATATGACGGACGAAGTGGCTGCTTTTTTATATGATTCCATACCCGAACGTGATTTTGTATTTGCCCGTACACCAGCTGGTTCCGGCGTCAACAGTTCTCAACCAAGGCTGGCCCTGGTGCCACCCAACGAAAGAGAAAGAAGCCAGGACCAGATTGTAAATGATCTGAATAATAAACTGAAGCGGTTTAATAATTTACGGATAGCAGCCATACAGGAACAGACCATCGCGGTGGGGGCCGGCTCAAGGGGAAGCCAGCCAGTGCAGTTTGTATTACAAAACCAGGATATCGAAAAATTAAAAGAAGTGATTCCGAAATTCCTGGAAGAAGCCAGGGATGACAAAACCACTTTTGCCAATGTGGATGTCAACATCAAGTTTAATAAACCGGAAGTGGAATTGTCATTAGACAGGATGAAGATAAAAGATCTCGGTCTTACTTCACAGGATGTGGTGGCAGCCATACAGGCAGCTTTTAGTGGGGGCAGGCTGGCATACTTTATCATGGATGGACACCAGTATTCAGTGATAGCGCAGGTTGACCGTGCAGACCGTAACCAGCCCGTAGATATAACGAAGCTGTATGTACGAAACAGTAAAGGACAAAATATACCGCTTAGTTCGGTGGTGAAACTGGAGGAAAGCAGCAGCCCTTCCACACTATATCATTACAACCGGTACAAAAGTGCCACCATCTCCGCTTCGCTGGCGGAAGGTAAAACGGTAGGCGATGGCGTAAAATCCATGCAGGCCATTGCAGATAAGTTATTAGACGACAGTTTTCAAACAGCACTCAGCGGGCCATCAAGGGATTACCAGGAAAGTTCTTCCAATATCATGTTTGCGTTTGTGCTGGCGCTGATATTGATCTACCTGGTACTCGCCGCACAGTTTGAAAGTTTTATCGATCCGTTCATCATCATGCTCACGGTGCCGCTTGCACTGGCAGGGGCCTTGCTCAGCCTGTATATGTTTGGCCACACTTTAAATATTTTTTCAGAAATAGGTATGATCATGCTCATTGGACTGGTTACCAAAAATGGTATCCTCATTGTAGAGTTTGCCAATCAAAAAAGGGAGCAGGGGATGAACAAGGTGCAGGCCGTGCTGGAGGCATCTGCACAAAGGTTGCGGCCTATCCTGATGACCAGCCTGGCAACATCTTTGGGTGCTTTGCCGATCGCATTGAGTCTTGGTGCAGCATCTACCAGCCGTATTCCGCTGGGTGTGGTGATTGTGGGTGGTATTTTGTTTTCCCTGATCCTGACCTTGCTGGTGATACCGGCAGTATATACCTTCCTGGCCAGTAAACATGATCCTAAAAAAGTGCATATATCAGACTAAAAAATGCGAATATATTTTTTCATAACGTTCATGTGTAGTTGCTTTTTAGTAAATGCACAGCAGCCGATGTCACTAAAACAGGCGGTGGATATCGCTTTAAAGAACAGCCTCGATATTGAGTTGCTGCAAAACAGGGTGTCTGTTGACAGTGTATTAAATAATTATGGAGTGGCTGGCGGTCTTCCCCTGGTTACCGGTTCCCTGGCAGATAACGAACAGATAACATCGGTTGATCAAAAATTAAATACGGGTGTGGAGATCAGCCGGAGAAATGCCGCTGCCAATACGTTGTCGGCCAATGTTACAGGCAGTATCATTTTATACAATGGCGGCAGGATAGTGGCCACAAAAAAGCGGTTGGCACAACTGCAGCAGCAGAGTATTAAACTGCTAAACTCCCAGGTACAAAATGTGATTGCGGGTGTTACCAATGCTTATTTTGATGTGGTGCGCCAGCAATATTACATTATCACACTGGAGCGTTCCATAGACGCCGCCAAACAACGGCTTGATATTGTAAAAGCAACACAGCAGGCCGGCCTCGCCAACAACGCAGAACTTTTTCAGTCGCAGATCGATTTTAACGCATTACAACAGCAATTGCAGGCGCAGGAAATGGTGGCAGCACAGGCAAGAACAGAGTTGCTGCGTTTACTAACACTGCGGGCCGACAGCAGTGTGCTGATCAAAGACAGCATTATTGTGGATAGAACGGTTGATTTTGAAAACGTGTACAGCAGGCTGGATAAGAATCCCGACATTGAAGCAGCAGCAGACCAGGTGCGGATCAATGAACTGATCGTGAAAGAAACGGCTTCTCAACGGTATCCGTCTTTAAGGGCAAACACCGGTTTTAATTTAAACCGGAATGTTGGAGCCGGCCAGTTGGTATTTAACCAGTCCTATGGACCCACACTTGGTATTGGAATGACCATCCCTATCTACAATGGATCGGCTTTTAGCAGGCAACAAAAAGCAGCTGAAATAAATGTAAACACGGCCGTGGTGCAAAAAGACATTTTGTTGAGAGATTATACTGCCAATGCAGTAAAAACCTACCAGGCATACAAAAGCACTTTACAACAATTAGAAACGGAGAAAGCGAATAATTTACTGACAGCACAATTGCTCGAATTGGTGTTGAAACGTTTTCAATTGCGGCAGGCTACCATCGTGGAAGTAAAAAATGCCCAGCAGAGTTTTGAAGAAAGCGGTTATCGTTTAACCAATCTTAACTATGCAGCCAAATTTGCAGAAACAGAATTGAAAAGATTGGGGAGTATGCTGAGTAACTAAAAATTCATCGTTTCAGCCGTTGCAATCGTTTAAACGTTATTTGCATTATGCAAACGACTGAAACGTGTTAAACAATTTAACCGCAGCTAACGATTTAAACGTTTCCAGCCACCACCTTCAACGTACGCTGGATCCTGTTCACCTGGTGAATCAGTTCCTGTTTTTCTTTGCTCAGTATCGTCACATGTCCCATTTTCCTGCCGGGCTTGGTTTGTTTTTTCCCATACAGGTGAACAAAGGCATCCGGTATTTCCAATACTTCTTCCAGCCCTTTGTAAACAGCATCGCCAATAAAGCCTTCTGCTCCTAAAATATTCACGATGGCTGCTGGCAGTATAGCGTCGGTATTTCCAAGCGGATAATCGAGCATGATGCGCCACAACATATCAAACTGCGAAGCGTAATTGGCCTCGATCGTGTGATGGCCACTGTTATGAACCCTGGGAGCGGTTTCATTTACAAAAACATCGCCGGCCTTATCCACAAATAATTCCACTGCAAAAATGCCCGGACTTTTTAATGCTTTTACCACGGTGATGGAAATAGCCTCAACCTTCCAAAAAGTTTTTTCGGGTAATTCAGCCGGGCTGATCTGGTAACTTAATAAATTCAGGTCCTGGTCAAAAACCATGTCTACCGGCGGATACAGCACTGTTTCTCCTTTGTTATCTACCGCCACCATCATAGCGATCTCCTGTTGTATGTTCACCATTTTTTCCAAAACAGACGGGGCATTGAATGCTTTGGCCGTATCGTGTTTTGTTTTTAAAACCTGCACACCTTTTCCATCGTAACCACCTTCACCGATCTTGTGTACGGCAGGCAAAAAACTTTCCTGTTCGTTTACCTCACTTAAATTATTCGTGATGATAAAATCGCTGGTTGGAATTTGATTCGCTTTGTAAAATTGTTTTTGCAGAATTTTATTTTTGATGGTTTTCAGGGCAGCTGGTTTGGGATATACTTTTACGCCTTCCCTTTCTAATTGCTCCAGCGCATCCACATTTACATTTTCTATTTCAATGGTAATGGCATGGAGTCCTTTTCCAAAACCATACACATCATCATAGTTAGTGATATTACCCTTTGTGAAATGATGACAAAGGTGTGCAGCAGGGCATTCAGGATCGTTCTCCAGTACAAATGTTTCAACTGGATAATTTGCAGCGGCCTGTAATAACATGCGGCCAAGTTGTCCACCACCAAGGATGCCTATTTTTTTCATAGCTGTTTTTATTGTGCCGGGCAGCGTTGATGGGCTGCCGCTTTTTTTTAATAGATACCTGCAAAATACTTTAAACGGGAAATTTTGGCTGTATTATTTGCTGACAATTTATTTGACTTCCCGGAATTGCCAACTGCGCCCGGATCGCTGCAATACCCTTTAACCGACTAAACGCATTGAATCGCAACCACACCGGTGCATAATCTGCCGGATTTGGGCAAAATGCACCACAAAGAAACTCCTGTTGCAGAAAATTCCAACGTTGATTTTTGTGGTACACTTTTACCATATGATGGGTGATCGTATAGCGATTATGAGTTCTATTTATTAACGAAACCAATTAAAGATGAAAATCAAATTATTTCTTTTAGCAGGCGGACTATTTTTTTTAACAGCAGTTTCCAATGCCCAGCATGGCGTACGCTGGGGTGTGAAAGCAGGGGCTAATTTTGCAACTGTTAACACGGAAAGCACTGCACCTGACTGGGGTTCCAGGATTGGTGTTCATGCAGGTGTACTGGCGCACATTCATTTGAATAAAAACTGGGCGTTGCAGCCAGAGCTGGTGTATTCATTGCAGGGTTCTAAATCAACCGCAGGCAGTGTAAAACAGGTCAATAATCTTCACTATGTAAATGTGCCGGTTTTGGTGCAGTATATGTTCAACAATGGATTCCGTTTGCAAACGGGTCCGCAACTGGGTTTACTGGCTGGTGCCAACACAAAAATTGTGGGTGGAACCAGTACCAGCAATTCAGATCTTTATAACAAAGCAGATTTCAGCTGGTCATTTGGCGGCGGTTATTTAACTAATAGCGGACTTGGTATTGATGCCCGGTACAACCTGGGTCTCAATGATGTGTACAAGCCTGGTGCAATGAAGGAAACGAATAGTGTGTTTCAGTTAGGATTGTTTTATATGTTTAACCATAAGAGCAAGTAATTATTATCAGCCTTTTAAAAAAGCTGTTTCAATACCTGAAACAGCTTTTTTATTTTTACCGGATCACTGATGTAAAAATAATACCTTTGTCTTCTCACGATGCAACCGGAATATCCACATAAAATTTTTGGAGACAAGCGCACCAGCTACACCCTGCTGATGCTGGCCCTTGCCATGGATTCGATTAGCTGATACTTTCCTGTCTATTTATTGTATCATTTTTTTCAATTCATTTTTTATGGAAGCAATTACAGTGCAATCAAAGAATACCCGGCCCGTTGAAGGAGATTTTCTTCCGCTGCAGGGCACCGACTATGTAGAATTTTATGTAGGCAATGCCAAGCAGGCTGCCCATTTTTATAAAACCGCTTTTGGTTTTCAGTCACTCGCCTATGCCGGCCCCGAAACCGGTATAAAGGACAAAGTGAGTTATGTGATCCGGCAAAACAAACTCACCTTTGTTTTAACAACGCCATTAAGGATCAACAATCCCATTGCTGATCACATTTATAAACACGGCGACGGCGTTAAAGTGCTGGCCTTAAAAGTGGATGATGCCACAAAAGCCTGGCAAGAAACAACGGCAAGAGGTGGCCGGTCTTTTTTGGAACCCACCACAAAACAGGATGCAAACGGCACCATAGTAGTGAGTGGTATTCATACCTATGGCGATACGGTTCATTTGTTTATTGAACGAAAAAATTATACAGGCCTGTTTATGCCGGGCTTCCGGGAATGGAGATCCAATTACAACCCCACAGAAACCGGTTTGCTGTATGTTGATCATTGTGTAGGTAATGTAGGCTGGAACCAGATGAACCCCTGGGTGAATTTTTATGAAGAAGTGATGGGTTTCAGAAATATACTCACCTTCGATGACAAAGATATTTCAACAGAATATTCAGCCCTCATGAGCAAGGTGATGAGTAACGGAAATGGATATGTTAAATTTCCCATCAATGAACCTGCTGAAGGAAAGAAAAAAAGCCAGGTGGAGGAATACCTTGATTTTTATAACGGCGAAGGGGTGCAGCATGTGGCCATTGCCACTAACGACATTGTACACACAGTAAGTGCGTTGCAGGCAAGAGGGGTGGAGTTTTTAACCATACCAGACAGCTACTATGCAGATGTCCTGGACAGGGTGGGGAAAATAGATGAAGACCTGGCGCCACTTCAAAAACTGGGTATTTTAATTGACAGGGATGAAGAAGGTTACCTGCTGCAGATTTTCAGCAAGCCATTGCAAGACAGGCCCACGTTGTTTTTTGAGATCATTCAACGCAAAGGCGCCAGGAGTTTTGGTAAAGGTAATTTTAAAGCCTTGTTCGAAGCATTGGAAAGAGAACAGGATGCCAGGGGGAACCTGTAAGGTTTAACTCCCGGGCAGCCGGCGCTGTAATCCAGGCAGATAGCAACGATGCAACGTATTCAGGCACCCAATATTGCGGGCTATTAAAGAAACTTTAAAACGTAGATTTAATAGCCTTTTTAATTTATATTTGTCGGCCTATACTATTTCACAAATAACAAACCGTTCTATAGAAAGCCAATTATACGTCACCCTCTGCAAATTTGTTATTGAATGAAAAAGCTTTTTTGTAACCTCTGTATTGCTGCAATGATCGCTACGGTGCCTTTAACAACCGGGGCACAGAATTCATATATCAGCCTGAAAGCCTCCACTAACAAAGCTACCGGCCCGTATGCTAAAGTGGAGGATACGCTGCGCAAGCAGTTTGAAGAAAAGAAACTCATTTGGCCGCCCCAGCAGGTATATATCCGAAGTTTTAAATTCGACCGGCAGGTTGAGGTTTGGGTAAAAGGCAGCGATGAGGATCCATTCAAATTATTTAAGACCTACCGCATGTGTATGCAAAGCGGCACTATTGGTCCAAAACGAATGGAGGGAGATTACCAGATGCCCGAAGGTTTTTATTATATCAATGAATTTAAACCCAATAGTAACTTTCATTTGGCCCTGGGTTTAAACTATCCCAATGCATCCGACAAGGTATTGAGTGATTCCCGCCGCCCGGGTGGTGATATTTATATTCATGGGGGTTGTGTGTCAACCGGCTGTATTGCCATCAACGACAAGCCAATTGAGGAATTGTACATTCTTACCAACCATGCCAAGGAAAAGGGCCATGAGTTTATACCGGTGCATGTGTTCCCGGTTAAATACAGTGTTAAAAAATCTTTTGAATATTTAGCACAGGCCACAAAAGAAAACCAGCCACTTCAAAAATTTGCCATTAGTTTAAAAGCTGCTTTTGATAAGTTTGAAGAGAAAAAAACACTTCCTGTCATCCTGGTGAATAAGAAGGGTGAATACATCATAGAATAATCTGGAGGGTTCCCTGTTTGCCTATTTGCTCTGGATTAAAACATCACCAGTTCCCGGAACTTTACAATTGAATTACTTACAAAGGTTGCAACCTTAGTACATTTGCGTATCTATCAGCCTGGCTATCGCTTCCCGGTTTCATCGGGAGGAGGAAAGTCCGGACAGCGCAGGGCAACACACCGGCTAACGGCCGGGGCCCCGGCTTTGTTGGGGAACAGCAAGTGCCACAGAAAATTACCGCCCTGATTAACCGTCGGGGTAAGGGTGAAAATGTGAGGTAAGAGCTCACAGTTTTGTACAGTAATGTATGGAACGGGTAAACCTTGTGTGCTGTAATGCCACGTATATCCTGGTTTGCCAACTGCTGAAAATTTTCAGTAGTAAAGCAAGGTAAGCGGCCCGTTTACTATTCCCGAAGTTTCGGGATACCGGGAAGGGTAGGCAGCAAGATCGCAACAGTACTGTTGTGACCAGATAAATGATAGCCACCCCTTTGTTGCTGCGCTGTGTTTACAGCAGGCAACAAAGGGGGACAGAATCCGGCTTATGGCTGATAGATTTTTTTTCTCCGGAATTGCTGCAACAATTTTTTCTGTCGTTGTGTTTTTTACCGGCTGGTCCGGGAAAACCAATGCCGTAATTTCACCTCATCTTCCTGGTTAAGGTGATGGATAATTGACTCACATCAAAATAATTACTTCAAATTATCGTTTCTGATAAGTTACTCATGCAATTTTATCCATGTTGGCGGGTGACCGTGTGTACACGATCAGCCATTTATCCGTATCTACTCTGCTATACTGGCATAGCCCTATGTTTACTGCACTTGAATAAGACGGCAGTTTCAATTCAATCAAAATTCTATTTGATGGAGATCAACGGTCATTCCTGTACTACTGGCATTGGCGGTACTAAAAACACAGTATGTTTTGTAAGAACTGCGGGTTATAGCCTGTTGTTCTTTTGGATGATACTGCAATCTTTTGATAGCATTGGCCAAAGCAGGACATACACTTCCAATGGCACTTTTTTGGTGCCTGCCGGTGTTACTTCCCTCAATGTGCAATGCTGGGGAGCGGGAGGTGGTGGAAGTACCACTACTGCTATTGGTGGTGGTGGTGGTGGTGGGGCTTTTGCCAGCAGTTCTGTTACGGTGGTGCCTGGGTCAACCTATAATATTGTTATTGGTAACAGGGGCTCATCGGGTATCAATGGTGGTAACACAAGTTTTAATAATACTTCGGTTGTAGCGGCCGGCGGTTCGTCTGCCGGCGCATATACTGCTGCAGGTGGTATAGGTGGTTCTGTTGCCGCCTCCATTGGAGCCATACGATTTGCAGGGGGGAATGGTGCGGCGGGTAGTGGCACGGTGGCTGGCGGTGGTGGCGGTGGAGCCGGATCTACGGGAACTGGCAATAATGCAAACACCTATATCCGGGGTGCTGCTAAAACGGTTAACGGTGGTGCCGGCGGCAATGGCAAAAGACAGACAAGAGGTAATGGTTCCAATGGTGCCAATTATGGCGGTGGTGGTGGTGGTGCTTTTGGCAACGGTACCAGTGCTACTGGTGGCTTAGGCGCAAGAGGACTTGCTATCATTTCCTGGACCTGTCCGGTATATAGTTTAACATCTGTAACGGTGCCCTTAACTGTTTGCAGGGGAAGTGCTGCCAGGATAACGTTAAATGCCCCGGCCGCCAGTTTACCGGCAGGCATCTATACGGTGACCTATAATTTGAGTGCTCCTAATGCAGTCAGTAACAGAACGGTAACCATGACCGTTAGTACGCCCGGTACAGGGTCATTCAACACCAGTAATTTGAATACGGCTGGTGCTACCACTATTACTGTTACAAGGCTTACATCAGGTGCTACGGGGCGAAACTGCAGCAGTGTGATCAGCAGCAACAACACAGCTGTAATTTCTATGAACAATGCATTGGCAGTGATAACAACACAACCAGCCTCGCAGGCGGTTTGCGTGGGTTCAGCTGTTACTTTATCAGTGGTGGCTACCGATGCCAGCCGTTATCAATGGCGCAAAAATGGTATCAACATCAGCGGCGCCACTTCTCCAACTTATACTATTCCTTCCTATTGTTCCTGTGATGCAGGTATTTACAGCGTTGTAGTGGCCAATAGTTGTGGAAACCGGGCATCGGCTAATGCCTACATAAGTACCAAGGCCAGCCTGCCTGCCGTAACCGCATCAGCAAGTGCGTCGGTAGTATGTGCCGGAACTGCCATAAATTTAAGTGCAACCACTCCGTCAAATGCGGTAACCCTGCTGTACGAAAATTTTAATGGTACTGCCAATAATTTTACTGTTGCCAATACCAGCACGGGGGGTACTCCGGCCAATGCGGCATGGACACTCCGGCCTAACGGTTACAACTATAGTGCAGTAACATTTAACAGCAACGACAATAGCCAGTTTTATCATAGCAACAGTAATGCTCAAGGCAGCGGCGGCGCTACCGCAACCGTTTTACAAACTGCCCCGTTCAGTACTGTTGGATTAAATGCGGCCAGTCTCAGCTTTTACCAGCATTACAGGATCAGTAACAGTACCGAAAGAGCAAGGGTGGAAATATCTGTGAATGGATCATCCTGGACGGCATTGGCAACATATGCAGCTACCCAGGGTGCTCCCAATAATTTCGCCTTGGTTACACTCGATCTTTCTGCTTACCTCAACAGGCCCCTGGTAATGATACGTTTCAGGTATACTGCCACAACAGCCTGGTACTGGGCAATTGATAATGTGAATGTGAGTGGTACACTTTCAGTTCCCTCCACTTTCCGTTGGTCGTCAGCACCTGCAGGATACAATTCTTTATTGCAAAACCCCACCGGGGTGGTACCAATGATGTCTGAGGTTTATAAAGTAACCGCTACTAACGCAGCCGGATGTACTAACAGCAGCGATGTTGCCATAACAGTTAACACCCCGCCAGTTATTTCGGCACAACCGGCTGCATCTGCACCCGTATGTCCTGGCAATGGTATTCAAACAATTACCGTGGGTGCAACCGGTACGGGGCTTACCTATAACTGGAGAAAAGGCGGTGTAGCTGTTGTAAACGGCGGTACCGTTAGTGGCCAGGGTACAGCCACGCTGGTACTCACAAACCCCACGGCTGCCAATGAAGGAAACTATGATGTTGTCATCAGCGGAACCTGTGCTCCTGCTGTCACTTCCAGTTCAGCAATTATTTCGCTTAACAGTAACACCATTATCACATCACCCGTGTCGCCAATAAATCAAAAGGTGCTGATCAATAATACAGCAACAACTCTTTCAGTAACAGCTACGGGTACCTCCCTGGGATACCAGTGGTACTCAAATTCCATTAACAGCAATAGTGGCGGTACAAATCTTGGCGCAACAAACGGTGGGCAAACAAATGCTTATGTACCACCTGCTAATATGGAAGGTACGCTGTACTATTACTGCGTTATCGCAGGAAGCTGTGGTACAATTTCAACCGATCCTGCTGCGGTAACAGTAACCAATAGTAACACCTGGGCAGGCGGAGGCTCCAGCAACTGGAACAGCATTGCCAACTGGACGATGGGTACAGTACCTAATGGCACAAATGATGCAGTAATACCTGCAGGAAATCTGCCTTACCCCATTTTAACCGCTGCCACCACGGTAAAAAACCTGCGTATAGATGCAGGTGCAACCGTAACCATCGGATCAAATTTATTTACTGTAAATGGAGAGGTTACCGGAACGGGTACGATCACCGGTTCTGAAACGGCAGAACTGCTGGTTACAGGAAATGCGGGTACACTCAGGTTTACACCAGGCGGTAAAAATAATTTTCTTAAAAATTTCACCATCAGCAACGGGGCTTCTGCCAGTTTAGGCAGCGAGCTGAATATAACCGGAGGTGCGGTTCCTGAAGCCGAGGGCACACTAACGGTAACAGGTACTGGTATTTTAAATAGCATGGGATACCTTCATATCAAATCAAATGAATTTGGTACCGCAAGGATAGCCCAGGGAAACAGTACCGGTGGCTATATTACCGGTGACGTAACGGTAGAGCGGTACATTCCCAGGAACGCCAGCAAAGGCTGGAGATTACTGGCATCTAACACCAGCGGGCAAACGATCAATGCTGCCTGGCAGGAAGGGGTGTCCGGGGCAATGCTGGATCCGAATCCCGGGTATGGTTTTAAAATAACTTCCAGCGGTGCCAGTCTTGCTGCAGTACAGGCCCTCGGTTTTGATACCCTGAGCCCTGGTAAATCAATTTTCAAATATGTACAATCGGCAGATATGCTTGACTTTGTGCCCAACACCAACAATACACAGTTGAGTTCGGAACATGGCTATTTTGTTTTTATACGTGGAGACAGAAGTGCCGGCCAGTTTGGTGGAGGTGCGCCTTTGACGTCAACTATTCTTAGAAGCAAGGGTACTTTGTTCCAGGGCGACCAGCCAACGGTGAATTTAGCCGACGGGCAATATGCCTTGGTAAGGAACCCTTATGCATCAAGAATTGATGTGCGGAACATTGTAAGAACAGGTGGAGTTGCAGCCGCATTCCAGGTATGGGATCCTAAACTGGCAGGAGCATTTGGAGGCGGTGCTTTCCAGACATTTACAAGAAACAGTACAACAGGAAATTATGAAATTTCTCCGGGTGGTGGCAGCTATGGGCTGAACGGATCGGTTCAAAATTATATTGAGAGCGGCGCTGCATTTTATGTTCAGTCAACTGGAAGCGCCGGTACGGTGCAGGTTACAGAGGCATGCAAAACCACCGGCAGCCTGGTCACTTCATTCAGGCCGGCTTCACCCGCAGCAGCGTCTGCAAGGATATTATTTAATGTATATGCCAATAATCCTTCCAGTGCCGATATGGTGGATGGTGGTTTTATTGATTTTGATGAAGCCTACAGCAATAATGTGGATGTATTTGATATAAGGAAAAATCAAAACTTCAATGAGAATTTTGCCGTCGAACGAAACGGTACAGAACTGGTGGTGGAAAGAAGACAACCTGTGATTTCTGACGACACCGTTGCATTTAAAATGTACAACCTGCGCCGCATCAACTACACCCTGCATATGGAGGCAGCAGGATTTGATACCTTATTGAATAGGGCAGTACTCAGGGATAGCTATACCGGAACGGAAACTGAATTGAGCCTGTCATCTTTAAATAGCTACACGTTTACGATCAATATGGATGCTGCGTCGGCGGCGGCAGGCCGTTTTAAAATCCTGATGCGCAGGGCGGGTGTGGTGCCTGTTAGTTTTATTGCTGCCAGTGCAACCGCTGCAAAAGGGAAAACAACGCTGCAGTGGAAAGTAGCAAATGAAATCAATATCAGCCGGTATATAATGGAAGCATCTGCTGATGGTATTCGGTTCAATCCAAAAGGAGCAGTGGCGGCTACCGGTACAGGCAGGTACAGCTGGGTTGATGAAACTACAGCAGCTGGTACTCAATATTTCCGCATCAAGGCCACCGGCACTGATGGACATGTTGTTTATTCAAACATATTAAAAACCATACAGAATGCAGCGCCGGTACTAGCTGTATCGCCTAACCCTGTATTGAATAACGAAATGAATGTTTCTTTTTTATATCAGCCAAAAGGGATATATGAACTGAAACTGTTAAGTATAAACGGGCAGACAGTTTTTACAACAATGATAAAGCACGATGGAGTAAAAAGTATGTACAAAGTAATGCTGCCAGCAGCTGTAAAAGCAGGAAGATTTGAACTGGTAACCAGCAACAAGGAAGGAAATATACAAACAACAACAATTATAAATATGGCTTCACCTTAATATATGGTATCCTGTATCACCAGGGATAATAATAAAATGGCTTTGATTTGATTTGTGGAAAAAAGCAGAACAGGAGTTTTGACTGAATTCGGAATAAAATGTATATTGCGCCCTTTAACAGGAAGCATATAATCCGTCACATCCTCTGAATCTTCCAGTCACCCCATACATTGAATTCCATTTCCATTATCCAACGGCGATCTGGCTGGAGCATAAGAAGTGATTCTGATATTATTTCTTCTACTTCAAATGTGGTATTGCACCATTGAAAAATTTGTTACTAATTACGCTGCGTTATCAGTTTAAATTACTGCTGTGCAGTTATATTCAATAAAGAAAAATAAACAATATGAATACTACTTTACCCTACGCAAATGACTCTTTAATAAAGGGCTGCGTTCAAACCAATGCTGCAATCCTGCATGCAAATTCATTGCCTTTGCAGGCGCACGCTGATTCCCCGGAAAATGGGAAGCAACTTCCTGTGAACCTCCGCGATATTCCAACAAAGTGGTTGAAAACCGTGTGTTTAGTACTTATCTCAAATTTCTTTTTTATTGCAGGTACTTTTGCTCAGAATTATTACTATGATGGGTCTGGTAATATCAACAGCACAACCAACTGGGGGTTAAATACAGACGGCAGCGGTGCAAATCCTAGTAATTTCACATCCAATAACAGGACTTTTAATATCAGGAATACGGCGGCAGTGTCCTTAAATGGTGCGTGGACTGTTAGTGGCACGGGCTCAAAAATCGTAGTTGGTGATGGTACCAATGCCTGTAATTTTACAGTTGGTGGTTCACTTGTGTTGACAGCACCCACCGATGTTTCGGCAAATGCGACACTCACGCTTTCCACCACCGGCTCAATTACCGGTATCAACTTTGGCTCACTTGCTGCCAGCAGTACAGTTAATTTTGCTTCCACCGCTTCACAAACCATCCCCAACGAAACCTGGGGTAACGTTATCATTAGTGGTGCAAAAGGAACAAACGATGTTACGTTTGCTGCGGGCATGACGATTGCCGGCAGTCTGACTATTTCAGCTACGGGTACAAGTGGTTCCGGATTTGTTTTTTTTAACACAGGAAACCAGGACAGGGATTTTACTATTTCAGGCGACTATATTCAATCGGGTGCAATAGATGTGGAATTTGGTTCGGGTAATGGGCATAGTTATATTGCATTGGGTGGCGATTTTTCAAAGACTGCCGGTTATATGATTACCAATGGTAATACAGAGAACGGCAGGTTTACAATGAGCGGGTCCAATGTCACCATGCAGTCCAACGGCGGCACAGAAATAAAGTGGATGGATTTTATTATAGCAAGCGGCAGTGTTTGCACCTTGAACGGACAATTCAATTATTTTGGAAGCAGCGGTACCAATGCCATCTTCACTGTTAATAGCGGGGGCAGGTTAAATTGCGGCTCTTTTAATGTGGTTACCACAGGCGGCTTTGCCAACTTTATTAATAATGGTACGCTTGGTATCGGATCTTCTGCTGGCATCACCAGTTCTGGTGGTACAGGAAATATTCAAACTACCAGCAGAACGTTTAGCACTGCCGGTTTTTATGTGTACAACGGCACTACACAAGCTACTGGTTCTGGTTTGCCTGCAACTGCTATCACAGGAGGTGTAACCGTTTCCAGTGGGGCAACTGTAACTACTACCAATGCAATCGTCGTTAATACTACGGGTGTTTTAGCAGTAGATGGGATATTGATACCCGGTGCTGCCACGCAAGTAATGAGTGGTACCGGTACATTAAATGGTTCGGGAACAGTGAGGGTGAACAGAACCGCAGCTACTGCAGATTTTTTATCTCAATATACACAAACAACAAAAACACTTACCAGTCTTACGGTTGAGTACACAGTTACTACTGGTTCGCAGGTTGTATCAGCTACAACCTATAACAACCTTGTACTGAATAATACCAGCGGCACCAATACATCGGGAGGTTCGGTTACAGTAAACGGCACCTTAACACTGGCTGCTGGCGGTGCTTTCGCCATTGGGTCCAATACACATACATTCAATGGTGCAGTATCCGGCACGGGTACACTCACCGGTTCAAATACATCCAGCCTGGTGATAGGCGGAACGGCAGGAACCCTGCGGTTTACCTCCGGCGGCACCAATAACTATTTAAAGAATTTTACCTTAAATACCGGCGCAACAGCCACCTTAGGTAATGCCTTGAATATCACTGCCTGGGACGGCACCAGCAGCGAGGGTGTATTAACAGTAACAGGAACGGCTACCCTTACAACGGGAGGATTTCTTGCTATCAAATCGAACGCCAATGGTACAGCAAGAATTGCGGCTGGCAGAACATCCGGCGGTTATATCAGCGGAAATGTATCAGTAGAAAGATTTATTCCGCAAAACAGCAGTAAAAGCTGGAGGTTATTAGCATCCACTACCAGCGGGCAAACCATCAATGCAGCCTGGCAGGAAGGACAGAATGATACCACGAGCAATCCAACCCCGGGTTTTGGAACCATGATATCTGCGGGCAATACCATCACCACTAATTTGGCAACAGCGCAAGGCCTTGGCTTCGACAGGCTTTCTGCCGGTGTTTCTTTATTCAAATACAATGCTGCAACAGATGCGCTTGAAAGAGTAATGGCAACCAATACAGGCAATATCGCCAGTGAACATGGTTACTTCCTTTTTATCCGTGGCGACAGGGCACCTGGTCAGTTTGGGGCAGGAGCGCCATCGTCTTCCACTGTACTGAGAAGTAACGGCAGCCTGTTTTTGGGTGACCAGACAGCAGTAGCCACCGGTACATCTAATTACGGCCTGGTACGCAATCCATACCCTTCAAGAATTGATATGCGTAATATCGTTCGTGGCAGCAACCTCATCGATGCCTACCAGGTATGGGATGCCAAATTAGGCGGCACTTATGGCGTGGGTGGTTTCCAGACCTTTTCAAAAAGCGGTGCTGATTACGTAGTGGTACCCGGTGGCGGCAGCTATGGTGCCAATGGCAGTGTGCATAATTTTATTGAGAGTGGTGCTGCATTCTTTATCCAGTCCACTACCAATACAAACAATACGGCACAGGTAACAGAAGCCTGCAAAACTGCTGCAAGTAATACCAATTCCTTCAGGCCCTCAGGTGTGCTGGCCGACGAAAAGCGGATCACATTTACTTTATATGCACTGAATCCAGGCAGCAGCGATGTAGTGGACGGCGGACTGGTTTTCTTTGATAATAGTTACCACAACAACGTAACGGTGGAGGATGTACGCAAGAGCGGGAACTTTAATGAGAATTTTGGTATCCTCCGTGATAATGTGGACCTGGTGGTAGAAAAAAGAAAAGACAATAGTTCGGGCGACAGTGTGTTCTTTAAAATGTACCAGCTGCGCCAGATAAGTTACCGGATAGATTTTGAAACACTAAACTTTACACCCGGCGTTAACACAGTGATATTGCAGGATAAATTCACCAATACCAATACTACCCTCGATCTCACATCACTCACCTCTTATACGTTTACTGTCAGTGGAACAGCAGGCTCTTTTGCACAGGACCGTTTCAGGTTGGTGCTGGCCGCTTTAAGCAATACATTCAGTGGCAGTGGCAACTGGTCAAGCAATGAAAGATGGAGCCGCGGCCTGCCGCCGGCTGCTGGTGAAACAGTGATCATTGCTGCTGGTGCAAATGCCACATTAGACACGGATTATACAGTTGCAGGAAGTTTAACCATGACGGCCACCAGCAGCCTCGAAGTACTTCCTTCAAAAACGCTTACGGTAAGCGGTACTGCAGATCTTGCCGGCCAGTCTGTAACATTCCGTTCAGATGAAACCGGTTATGGTTCCTTGGGACAGGTAACCGGAACATTGACTGGTGCAACCAATGTAACTGTTGAAAGATACATACCCAACAACGGGTTCAGGTCGTGGAGGCTCTTAAGTGTACCCACTTACGGTAACGGGCAAACGATCAGGCAGGAATGGCAGGAAGGCAACGCTAACCCATTGCCACTCGACAACAACTTAATAAACCGTGGAACCCAGGTAACAGGTGTTTTTGCCAGCCCGGCAGCAGCAACCGCAGCTGGCTTCGATGGCACTTCGGCACAGGCCAGCATACTTAACTGGAATGGTACCGGCTGGAGTAATGTTACCAGTACCAATAGCCCCATTGCAAACCAAAAGGCTTACTTTTTATTTGTTCGGGGTGAAAGGAGTAAAGGCGTAACCGGAGCTGTAACAAATTCTTCTGCCACAACCTTAAGAACTAACGGTACAGCATACACAGGAAACCAGGTGTTTAATGTACCCACCGGCGCATTTACTGTGGTGTCCAATGTGTACCCTTCTGCCGTCAGTTTCACCGGACTAGGCAGAACTAATGTCAACAACCTGTTTTATATCTGGGATGCTAAAAAACAAAATGGTAACAGCCTCGGTGTTTACCAGACATTCAGCGGTATCAACAGTTTTAATTGCCTGATCAGTGGCGGCAGCTATACACTGGGTCAGCCTAATACGGTAATAGAAAGCGGACAGGCATTCTTTGTTACAGGTGGTTCAACACCTGGCGGAGGGTCAGTTACTTTACTTGAATCTGCTAAAGTAAACGGCACTTCAGGAAATCTTGGATTCCGTCCTGCTGCCATTCCGGCAAAAATAGAAAGCAGGCTGCTGGATGCAAACAATGAAGTGCTTGATGCCAATGTGGTGGTTTTTGACAATGCCTACAGCAAAGCAGTTGATGCAGATGACGCACCAAAATTTGGTAATCCCGGCGCTAACTTTGCCATTGAAACAAATAGCAAAATTCTGGCAATAGAAGGTACACAACCAGTATCGGAAAATGACATTGTTCAGTTCCGTACCTGGAATCTGAAACAAGAAAATTACAGTCTGGAGTTTTCTGCAACAAAAATGAATGTTGCTGGATTGTATGCAGTTCTGGAAGATTCCTATTTGAAAGAGAGCAAAGAGCTTGATCTGACAAAAGAGAACCGCATCAGCTTTACAGTCGATAACGACCCTGCTTCATCAGCTGCCAACCGGTTCAGGCTGGTTTTCAGCAAAACAAAACCGGTAACTTTATCCGGGGATAAACCAACCTACAGTATTGCTCCCAATCCTGTAGAAGGTAATTCCATGAACCTGCTGTTTAAAAATCAGCCCCAGGGAAGGTACCATGTAAAACTTTCAGGATTCGATGGGAAAATTCTTACTGTAAGCACTATTGCTCACTCTGCCGGAACCGCTAATCATGTGATCCGGATCCCGGCTACTATTGCTGCCGGCAGTTACCAGCTCGAGATCAATGGACCTAATAACAGCAAATCAGTTAAACAGGTAACTGTAAAAGGAAAATAATATTAATATAAACTCTTTTAAATAACAAAAGCTCCTGTATGGGGGCTTTTGTTGTTAAAACATGTCCGTTAAAATCATAAAGAAAATACAAAAGACCCCCTTTTACCGCTTTATTTTTATTGTGCTTTAAACTTTGGTTACTTAAACTTATCTATTTACCTGTAAACACTTACGCATCACAAACAAAAACAGAAACAATGAAAAAATTTTTTGCCATACTCGCAGTCGCATTCATCAGCCAGCTGGCCATTGCGCAGGAAACTCCTTCGGAATCCGGTAAAAACAAAACCGAAAGAAAGGAATTTCATAAGAAAGGAAAACACAAGCGGGCGGAAATGATGAAACAGCTGAACCTGAGTGAAGATCAAAAAACAAAGCTCCAGGCGATGAAGACCGCCAACAAAGAGAAGAGAGAGGCGATAAAGAATAACAGCACCTTAACCGAAGAGCAAAAGAAAGAACAAATGAAGGCCCTCAAGGACCAGCAGAAAAAAGGAATGGAATCTGTATTGAACGATGAACAAAAGGAAAAGATGAAAGCGATGAAAACAAAAATGAAGGCAGAAAAAAAGCATAGGAAGAAAATGAAAAGCGACAGGACACAGGAAGCACCAGCACAGCTTTAACAGGGTTTTCAGGTTTTAAGAATAAGCAAGCGGGCCCCCATTTATTGGGGGCCTTTTAGTTTGTCCCCGTTTTATACGAATTGATATAAATTGCAGCACATTTGTTGCAGATGAAATATTATATCATAGCAGGGGAGGCAAGCGGCGATTTGCATGGCAGTAATTTGATACAAGAGATCCGGCTGCTTGACAATACGGCCGCATTCCGTGGGTGGGGCGGTGATAAAATGCAGGTTGCCGGCATGGTGCTTGTAAAGCATTTCCGCGACCTGGCATTTATGGGCTTTTTGGAAGTGTTGAAAAACCTCCGGACAATTCTGAATAATCTTGACTTTTGCAAGAAGGATATACTTGCACATAAACCTGACGTATTGATACTGGTGGATTATCCGGGATTTAATTTGCGCATAGCCAAATGGGCCAGACAACAAGGGTTTAAAATCATTTATTATATCTCTCCGCAGGTATGGGCATGGAAAGAGGGAAGAGTAAAAGCCATTAAGCGGGATGTAGATAAAATGCTGGTGATCCTGCCTTTTGAAAAAGCATTTTATAAAAACTGGCATTATGAAGTGGATTATGTAGGTCATCCGCTGGTGAACGTGATCGAACAATTTTGTCCTGCTGCCCCTTTGTTTAAAAATAAAAATGTAATTGCCTTGCTGCCGGGCAGCCGAAAACAGGAGATACTGAAAAAGCTGCCCATCATGCTGGAAGCCTCCATAAATTTTCCTCAATATCATTTTGTTATTGCCAAAGCTCCGGGAATAGAAGAGGGCTTTTACAACGAACTGCTCCGCCCTTATACCAATGTTTCCTATGTATCAGATCAAACCTATCAATTGCTGTCTGAATCAAAAGCTGCGTTGGTCACAAGCGGTACTGCTACGCTGGAAACAGCCCTGTTTGGTGTGCCTGAAGTGGTATGTTATAAAGGGAGCAGCATCTCGTACCAGATTGCTAAACGCCTCATTAAAATAAAATACATCTGCCTGGTAAACCTGATCATGGATAAAGAAGTGGTGAAAGAACTGATACAGGATGAACTAACAGTAGAAAATATTACGTCAGAATTGAATTCCATATTGTCCGACCCGGCAAAACAGCAACAATTGAAAATTGATTACGCCAATCTGAAAGAACTGCTTGGTATAGGCGGGAATGCCTCTGCCAATGCAGCAAAAAGTATCGTTGAATTTTTAAGTGCATAAATATTTTTTGAAGCGGAATTTTATTAAGTACCGTAGCAGATATTTGTCCCGGCTCAATGATCGGTTAACGTATTGAATACACTATTTCATTTTTTGCTTCAATAAAACTGCATTGGCGAAGTTTGTAGATATTACGGTAGTCATATAGATACAAACCACTGCTCTAAACAACGATCGTTCTTCTGATTACTAAGTAACAAGCACATCTAAATAGCCTGTTCTAGCTTTGAACAGTTTCTCTTACCTGGTCTGCTTTTACCGGTTCTTTAATACTATTTGTATTGACTGGCTCTTTTGACTTGCCGATATAGGGGAGGTGATAATCCTTATAGAAATCCTTTTTATTATCCTGGTACGAGGTAACGGCACCAACAGAATGAAGTAATTTTATATAACACCAGGCAAGATCGAGCTGGTAAGGTAAAAAACCCGACCGGGCACTCCTGGGATACAGGTGATGGTTATTATGCCATTCGCCGGCAACATACCCTGGCCAAACCTGGTTGATCGACATATCTCTCCGGTTATGGTCAATGCCATCCTGGCGTTTGTCGGCCCCCTTGCCATGCCCTTCGTAGTTAAAAGTGCGTACACCAACAGCCCAAACAAAAGCGCCACCAAGCAAGGCGCAAACCAGCCCCATACCACCGATCACGTAAAACACGGCTATCCAAAAGCTCCAGTTAAGCAGCCAGCTGGCAACTGTTTCAGCTGGTTTTGCAAACGAGCCCCATTTTTGATATTCAGCATATGTATTTCCATTGATGCCTGTATGTTTCATCAACGTACGAACATGATTGTAATCTTTTTCAGAAAGATTTTTGGCAATAGGCTGGTGGTTCACATCTGCCAGGAAACAGTAGAGAAAACCACCTTCAGCAAAATATGGGTCACCGGGTTCATCACTTTTAGCATGATGTACATGGTGTGATACAACATATATTTCTTCGGGAATAATACTCAGCATCAGGTTCTGTGTGAAAAACCTCCACCAGCTGTTTTTAAAAGTAAATGCATTGTGTGTTCCGTACCGGTGATACCACACAGTACCATGTGTGCCAAGCAGGATCATGCCATAAACAAAACCTGCAGCCAACAGTCCAAAGCTGAAATATTGGGTAATAAATAAAACTAAAAATGGAAATAGTAACAGCACTTTCAACCAGCTAAAAAACGGCAGCCAGTTCTTTTTGTCCTTGAAGATATTAAGCCTTGAAAAAAATTCTTTTAAAATGGCAGTGGCAGTAGGTTTACTGAATTCGCCCGTGGCAGTTCTCCATCCATAAGAAGGAGGTTGAAGTACATCGTCTAAAAAAGCCATTCAATTGGATTTTAAAATGAACAACCCGGCAAAATTTTTCCAGGTAACTTCCGTAAAGTAAGCATTAAAGTTGAGCATTTTCATTCTGTGTAACATTATCACGGAGAATTTAACTTTTATGTCAGCAAAATCACAAATGATCGTCAATGCATGATTTATATCAGGGTGATAATGTGCTTATTTGCTTGCAGTTACCCTCCATACGCAGGCAACACCAATATTAGGCATCAGCACCTTATCTTTGAACAAAGAATTTTTGCTATGCTTAAAATTGGCGTCTTTGGAACAGGCCATTTGGGAAAATTTCATCTTAACAACTGGAAGGAAATTGAAGGAGCCGAACTCGTTGGGTTTTTTGACCCCGATGATAAAACAGCTGCCGAAGTCAGCACTGCCTATGGTCTTAACAGGTTTCACTCGGTTGAATCATTGCTCGATGCCTGCGATGCGGTGGATATTATTGCCCCTACGTCTTTTCATTTTCATTTATGTAAAGCTGCCATTACAAAGGGGAAACATGTATTTGTAGAGAAACCGCTTGCCAATACGATGGACGAAGCCAGAGAGCTGGTTAAACTGGCCAAAGAAGCCAATATAAAAATGCAGGTGGGTCATGTGGAAAGATTCAACCCGGCCTTTTTGGCATTAAAGGACAGCAAACTGGAACCCATGTTTATTGAAGTACACCGGCTGGCGCAATTCAATCCAAGGGGTACCGATGTGAGTGTGATACTGGATCTGATGATACATGATATCGACATCATTCTGAGCCTGGTGAAGAGCAATGTAAAAAGTATTTCTGCCAATGGCGTGGCGGTAATGAGTGATACACCTGATATTGCGAATGTGCGGATAGAATTTGATAATAGTTGTGTGGCCAACCTTACCAGCAGCCGTATTTCTATGAAACGGATGCGGAAAATGCGTTTGTTTCAGAAAGACTCTTATATCGGGATTGATTTTTTAGAAAAGAAAACAGAAGTGATCAAGTTAAATACGCCAGGGGATAAGAATGTTTTTACGTTTGATATAGAAACCAATCATGGTAAAAAGACGATTGCCATCAGTAACCCGGTAGTGGAAGAGGGGAATGCGATAAAAATGGAGCTGGAAGCTTTTTATAAAGCCATTGTAAATGATACAGATACGCCAGTGAGCGAAATAGATGGCTTCAGGGCAATGGATGTGGCCCACCAGATTTTAGAAAAGATCGGAGTGGTACATGCAAGCTGAATACCCCATACCAAATAACTTCCCAACCCGCTTAACTGCTAAACGATTTCATTGAAACAACCCCGGATACATATTAGCTGGTACATTGCAGCAGATATTATTGGCTCATTGTTTACCTGGTGGCTCTTTTATTACCTGCGGACCATTATTTATCATTATCCTTTTACCGTACCGGCAGATTTTTACCTCGGCGCCTTTTTATATACCGTTGGCTGGCTGAGCCTGCATTTGCTGAGCGGAGCTTACGAAGGGATCTATCAAAAGACAAAGATCACAGAGTTCATCCGTACATTGCTGGTGAGCCTAATCGGATGCCTGGTGCTGCTGTTCTTTTTTATTCTTAAAAATCCGCAGGAGAACAATGTTTATTATTATAAAGAATTTTTCAGCCTGCTGGTACCGGTGTTTGTCGTCACGCTCATCATCCGGTTTGTACTGCTTAATATTGCTATTAAGCAATTAGTGACCAAGAAAGTTTCTTTTAATGCGTTGTTGATTGGTACCGGTAAAACTGCCGGCAAATTCTGGAGATCTTTTGATGAAACAAACAAGAACAGCGGCTATATCATCACCAGTTTTTTAAACACCAATGGTAATAACGGGCTGCAGCTGCCTGCTGACATAAAACGGTACAACAGTTTGCCCGGACTAAAAAGCATCATTCAGAATGATCATATTGAAGAAGTGATTATTACCGTTGAAAAAAACGAACGGGAATTGCTGGTTAAAATCTTACAGCAATTGAGCGATACAGATGTAAATATAAAGATCACGCCTGATGCAGTTGATATTATCAGCGGTGCAGTGCAAACTAGTGACGTAATGGGCGTTCCTTTAATTGATGTGCATAGCGGGCTGTTACCCTCCTGGCAAAAAAACCTGAAGCGGTTTGTGGATCTTTTTATTGCAATACTTGCTTTTATATTATTATTACCGTTACTTATTTATACAGCTGTAAGAACAGCGGTATCATCCAAAGGCAATATTCTTTTCAGGCAGGAGAGAATAGGGTACAAAGGCAAACCCTTTATTATTTACAAATTCCGCAGTATGGTGCAGGATGCCGAAAAAAATGGCCCTATGCTGAGCAGCGGGGAGGATGAAAGGATCACCAAATGGGGACGTGTAATGCGCAAATGGTGGCTGGATGAACTGCCCCAATTGTGGAATATCATCAAGGGCGAAATGAGCCTGGTGGGTCCCAGGCCGGAGCGGAAGTTTTATGTTGACCAGATTGTAGAGCAGCATTCTGAATACAAATATCTATTTAAGGTTAAGCCGGGATTGACCAGCTGGGGCATGGTAAAATTCGGCTATGCGTCCTCGGTAGAAGAGATGATACAGCGCATGCCGTTTGACCTGATGTATGTGGAGAATGTATCCCTGTTGCTCGACCTGAGAATTATGATCCTCACATTGGCCACCATCTTAAAAGGAAAAGGTAAGTAAACTGTTTGTTGTTACTGGTTATTCGTTGCTGATAATCGGTGGCAGGTTTAATTGTACATTATCTCACCTGATAAAATTGAATAGATGCCTCCGCACTTTTTGCCTATTGCACATTGCCCATAGAGCCTGACCATTGCTTCCTACCCATTGCTCATTCACCATTCACTATTCCTTATCTTTGAAAAAACACTGTATTATGAAAGCAATCCGGTTGCTTTTTATTTTAATTCTCTTCCATTTTACTGCTGCGGCACAGGTGCCTTACTGGCAGCAACAGGTGAACTATACCATTTCGGTAAGTCTTAATGATACGGAGCATACTTTAGACGGGTTTGAAACCATGGAGTATATCAATAACTCCCCGGATACGCTGCGGTTTATCTGGATTCACCTGTGGATGAATGCCTATAAAAATGACCGCACGGCCTTTACCAAACAACAACTGGAAAATGGCAGTACCCAATTTTATTTTAGCAATGAAGAGGATAAGGGTTATGTGAACAGGCTGGCTTTTAAAGTGAATGGCAGCATTGCTGTAAAAGAAGATCATCCGCAGCATCCCGATATTATTAAACTATTGCTTCCGTCACCTTTACTTCCTGGTCAAAGCTGCAAAATTGAAACGCCCTTTCATGTTAAACTGCCCTATAATTTTTCAAGGGGCGGTCATGTCGGGCAATCCTATCAAATAACACAATGGTATCCAAAAGCGGCTGTGTATGACCGCAAGGGCTGGCACGAAATGCCGTATGTGGACCAGGGAGAATTTTACAGTGATTTTGGAAATTATGAAGTAACGATTACTTCGCCCGCAGATTATATGCTGGCTGCAACCGGCGATACGTTAAACAGGTATGTTAAAGCTGGAGTGGAAGTGCCCGGCGTGTTACCTGGGCATAGGGTGCCAACACCCTTGAATACAAACGTGGTAACGAAAACGGTCATTTATCAGCAAAATAATGTTATTGACTTTGCCTGGTTTGCAGATAAGCAATTTGTGGTAAAGAGTGATACATTGGCATTGCCCTCCGGCAGGGTTATCAAAATAGCTGCTTATTCATTGCCTTCTAAAGATAAAGCAGATACCTGGAAAGACGCTCTTAAGTACATCAGGAAATCTGTATTGCTCAGGAGTAATTTGATTGGCGAGTATCCATACAATACGGTGAGTGTAGTACAGGGTAAAATGAAGTTTGCAGGCGGTATGGAATATCCAACCATCACTATTTTATCCGGAGTGGATGATGAAAAAGATCTGGAAAACGTGATCGATCATGAAGTGGGACACAACTGGTTTTATGGAATACTGGCTTCCAATGAGAGAGAACATCCCTGGATGGATGAAGGAATGAATACCTACTACGAAAGTTTCCGGTACACACCTGAACCAGCAGTGCCGGTTGTAAAGAAAAAAGGGGAGCCGGATTTTTTTGAGAAAAGGATACCTGGCGATATCAGCGATTTCTTACTCCGCTGGGCTGCATCAGAGAAAAAAGATCAGCCGGTAGAAACCCCTTCAGAGAAATTTTCGATGGTTAATTATCAAACCTCGGCTTATTATAAAGCAAGTAAATGGATGCAATGGTTAGAGAAAGATTTAGGTAAGGAAAGGTTTGACGGCTGCATGAAGGAATATTATTCGCAATGGAAATTCAAACATCCTTATCCTGAAGATTTTAGGAATATCCTGGATAAATACATCGATAGCCGCATTTATTATAAAATTCTTGAAACTAAAATTGTCAATAAATCACACAATAAATATCCGGCGTGTTTCCCAAATTTAAAACCAGCATCCGGTAATAGCAACCGGCCTCTCAAACTCACCTCCTTCTTCAGCTTAAAAGACACAGATAAATACAAATACATTTTTGCATCACCCGCCATTGGTATGAACCGGTATGATAAATTAATGCTGGGTGTGTTATTTCACAACTATACTTTACCACAGGAAAAATTCTCTTTTTTGCTTTCACCATTATACGCCACCGGTAGCAAACAACTCAATGGCATTGGCAGAATTGATTACAAGCTGCACCAGGGCAACAATGGTGAAAAACTGGTATTCTCTCTGGCTGGCGCTTCCTTTAATGGCGATGACTTTACCGACTCAACAGGTAAAAAGAATTTCCTGCGGTTTAGTAAAATTGTTCCGGGATTGAAATATGTGTTTGCTAATAACAATCCACGCAGCCTGCTCACCAAATACCTGCAGTGGAGAATATTTTTCATTAATGAAGAAGCCTTGCTGTTTACTAGAGATACCATAAATGATGCGGATATTATTTCTTACCCCACCTTTAACCGCTATGTAAACCAGTTAAAATTTGTGGTGGAAAACAGCAGGACTTTGTACCCTTATTCAGCCGAATTGCAGGCCGACCAGGGAAAAGATTTTGTGCGCCTCGCTTTTACCGGCAATTACTTTTTTAATTATGCAAAAGGCGGTGGCATGCAGGTGCGGTTGTTTGCAGGTAAGTTTTTTTACCTCGGCGAAAAAACATTTGCAAAACAGTTTCAAACGGATGCTTATCACCTGAATATGACCGGGCCCAGGGGTAATGAAGACTATACATACAGTAACTATTTTATAGGAAGAAATGAATTTGACGGATTGGCATCGCAGCAGATCATGCAAAGAGATGGTTTTTTTAAAGTGCGGTCCGATCTGCTGAGCAGCAAGATCGGTAAAACGGATAACTGGCTGGCAGCGGCTAATTTCACCAGTGATTTTCCCAAGGCATTCAATCCTTTATCCGTACTGCCAATAAAAATCCCTTTAAAGATCTTTGTTGATATTGGCACGTATGCAGAAGCATGGCAAAAGAACAGCAACCAGCAAAAGCTGATCTATGATGCTGGCTTACAGATTTCGCTGTTTAAAAACCTGATAAACGTTTATGCGCCCATTTTATACAGTAAAGTCTTCAGGGATTATATCAAATCCACCAACCCTGGTTTTGTAAAAAATATTTCATTTAGTATCGATATACAGCATTTCACCTTGAAAAAGCTGGTTCCGCAATTTGCGTTTTAAACATGGCTGTAGCTTATGTACCATACAGCCATATTGATAAAAAAAAGTGGGATGATTGTATCAGTTCCGCTGCCAACGGTCTCGTATATGCCACCAGTATCTACCTCGATACCATGAGTGACAACTGGGATGCATTGATCATGAACGACTATCAGGCTGTAATGCCGCTTCCCTGGAGAAAAAAATACAGCGTTCATTATTTATACCAGCCTTTTTTTACCGCTTGCCTGGGGGTGTTTGCAAAAAACAACAGCGCCCGGCTGTTGCAGGATTTTTTAAATGCTGTTCCTGCAAAATTCAAGTAGTGGGATATTGCTCTCAATCATGCCAATTTTTTGCAGGTGCCGGGTTATGATCTGTATGAAAGAATGAACTATGTGCTCCCATTGAAAGAACCCTACGAAAAGCTGTATGAGAATTTCCGCGACAATATCAAACGGAATATTAAAAAAGCAGCTAAACTGAACTGCGTTGTAAAAAAAGATATTCCTGTAGCTGATGTCATCAGTTTGGCAAGAGAACAGTCAAAGGATTTTGCTTCGCTCACAGATAAGGATTTCAGCAGGTTTGCAAAACTTTATCAACAATTGCAAGCCAACAAACAGGCCATTACCTATGCTGTTTATAGTTCGTTGAATGAGTTGCTGGCTTCTGCTGTTTTTTTCTTTTACCAAAACCGGGCTTATTATATTTTGGTGGGCAATCACCCCAACGGTAAAACCATTGGGGCATCACATGCTTTGATCAATGCTTTTATAAAAGACCATGCAGGTAAAGAGCTGTTACTCGACTTTGAAGGCAGTGATATCCGCAATCTTGCTTTTTTTTACAGCAGCTTTGGTGCATCAGAGGAAAAATATGCTGGGTTGAAATACAATAATCTTCCCCGTTTATTGAAGTTTTTTAAAAAATAATTGAATTAATCATTCACCCTTAATATACCGGTACCGGAGAATCTGACTTCGCCGGCAACAGCAGAAAAAGTTCCATCTGCAAGCTGAACAGGCGCAAACTTCAATAGTACAAAAAGCCGGGAAGCTGGTTTCCCTGTTGCATATAAATTTTTAACCTGAGCAGTAATATCAATTTCAACCTGCTGTTGTGCACCGGGAGCAGTGAAAGAATAAAGATCGAGCAGGGTAACAAAATTTTTTTGAGACGAAACCAGCTTTTCGCTTTCATTTAATGTATTGGTTAAATATACCTCATACACGCCTTCTGGTGAAGCGATTACTTTAGGGGTATAAAGAACCAGTATAAGTTGGCTGTTTTTAATAGCGCCTGTCGTTTGCTCCCGGGGAATATGCAATTCAATATACGATACAGCAGTGCCTGTTACAATAGCGGTATCCTTTTTAAAAAGCAGCACAGTATCTTTCGGACTAAAAATTGTTGTTGTATTGTTCCCGGTTGTGCAAGCGGATAATAAGGAAAACAACATTATTACTGCAATCATTGGCATGGCCTTAATTTCCGTGGCGCTCGACGGAAAATTTAATACGCCTGATAGCAAATTCTGCATCGGTGCCCACTTCAACCCTGTTTAGCGTTACGCCTCTTACATAAAAAGAAACAGATGCGCTTCTAAGATCGTCAAGTGTAAGCCCCAACGCCGCAGCAGCCTTGGTGGCATCCAGTTCCACTTCATCAGCAGGATTGTCTGTAAAATGATGATTGGTATGATGTTCGGCCGAAAAAAGATCAAGCAAACCAACAAAATGTACACTTCTGTAATCAGGCGTTTGACCATCTGGCTGATTGAGGTATACTTCTACTACACCTTCCGGCATTTGACGAACCGCCAGCCCTTCAAAAGTCATGATCAGTCTTTCAGAAGTACTGGCGTCTGAAAAGTCAAAAGAATTCCTGTTATTTCTCCTGATGAACGAATCAATTTGCGAAGAGCGCTCCCTGGCGAAGTCGGCTTTTTGTCTTTTGCCATTTAGTTGAACGGCACTTTCTTTTGTTATCAACACTTCTCTCCTCACTGCCATTGGTCTTGCCGGGGGGCAGCCAGGAAAAGGAGGAAGATCGTCATACTTGTAATTTAATTGGGCAGAAATTTCCACTACCTGGCTGCCTGTGAGTGATACCTGGTTGCCAAATTCATCAAAAAATACATAGCTTTTATTGAGCCAGGTGGCATCAGTGGGGTTCGCCCTTCCGTCGCACATGGCCCTCCATACCTCCCATAACCTGTCTATTTCTGAATGGTGAAGCCAAAATACCGGATCAACAGCTGCGGTATTTACAATAGCCATGGCTCCATTTACGCTGGTATGAACAGAGCCATGCGGGCCACTGTTTAAATTACTTTGAAATGTGTAATAAGGAATAATGGCCATGGAGTTATTAAACGCCGTGATAATGCTGGCAGGTAAGGCGCCACCACCGTTAATGGCCGCACTTCTTGCCATGTACAAGGGGTTGCCGGGGCTGTTTTCCCTGTAAGCAGCAGGTAAAACAGGGTCTGTCATATAATCCCAATAAGGAAGCGTAAGGTCGGCCCTGCCTGATTTGTGTCTTAATATCCTTTCAAAAAAATACAGGTACATACGGTGCCATGCCAAAAAGAAAACGCCCTCTCCAGCCCGGTGGCAGGTATTCCAGGATTGTAAATTATCTGGCAGGTTAGTGCCGTGAATAGCCGTTTGGTATAAAAAACTCGTGGGGTTGGTGTAGGGCAGGGCCTTCATCTTCAGTAATCCAACCTTAATTGCATTGATCTCTGCCTGCGTAAGCGAATTGACATTCTTGCGCAGCTTCATTGCTTCCATGCCGTACCTGCGCCGGAATTCATCATTTGAAATAGGCGGTGGTATATAGAAGGAGCCGGACTGGCATTCAATGATATCGGCTATCGGCCTCACGGAAGTGGCGGGTCTGTCTTTTTTTTCAGCAGTTCCTACAAAAATAAAAATTCCGGACAGCAGCGTCACAAACAGGAAAACATAACTTTTCATAATACTTTTTTTGACTGCCAGGCTGAATAGGTAAACCTGCAGTTTGTTAATGCTTATTAACAATGGATATCGTTCATCCAGTGTAAATCTACTTCAGTATTTTTCTTGGAATTGGATAGAATGACTGGCTTTTCTACAGGGAAAAAATAAATATGTGGATATGTTTAAAATCATGCTAAACTAATAAAAAAATTAGATATTTTTACCACGAGTTTTAAATCAGCAAATTTAACAGACTCCTTTTCCTAATATCCTCTTGAGAACAACGCAGATTTTTATTCCATTGAAATCCCTGGACAACCTGAGATAGTTTTAATATCCTTTCATTTACCTGCTGTTCTTTTTTAGAATGATACTGGCCAGTAATTATCTAATTATTCCAGGCGGTTTTTTTTCGTCTGCTGGTAACTGTTATTCAAAAAAAGAAATCCTGTACCTGTTGTGTTTCACCTGTTAAGCATTTCATTAACAATGTAATGTGCTGCTGTGATACGTGGAAGCTAAATATAATTTCAACTTTTTAATTTGTAATGATGAGCGGAAAGGGATTTTTTACGGGAAATAAAAAGCACTTTGCAGGGTATAAAAATATATTCACATTATTTATTCTGTTTTTTACAGGTGTGTTTTTTTGCGGAAAGGTAAATGCACAGGCTACCTGTTTTGGTGTGATCGACGGCAGCACAACAGAATTTTGTGTTATGTCTGGTTCCATTACTTTTTCAAACGCGGTAGCGGCTGGTGAAAATGTGCAATGGCTTACCTCCGGCGATGGTGTATTCAATGACCCTTATTCCCAGAACCCGACCTATACACCTGGACCTGCTGATATTGCCAATGGGTATGCTTTTATTTATCTGGATGTATATAAAGATCACCCGGTGGATTTTTGTTCGGTGCTGCCCGTGGTAACCCTGCATATTGGCTCGATGAATAAAACAGCAACACCTGCCAGTCAGACTATTTGCTCAGGTTCAGCGCTCACGAGTATTGTTTTTTCTGGTGGTTTAAGTACCACCACTTATAACTGGACAAGGAATAATACTTCCACCATTACCGGTACAGCCGGTACCAGCGGAACAGGCAATATTATTGGTAATCTGGTCAATGCAACTGCAGATCCGGTAAGTGTACGGTTTACCATTACACCCACTGCCGGCAGTTGTACCGGCACCCCCATTAACGCCGTGGTAAATGTAAACCCAAGGGTGATCGCCACTGCAAGTGTGGCCTCTCAAACGATTTGCTCAGGCGCTGCGATCACACCCATTGCTGTAAGCAGTTCTGCCAATAATACCACCTACACCTGGACAAGGAATAATACAGGTTCGGTAACCGGTATTGCTTCCAGCGGCACTACTGGAAATATTACCGGTACATTGACCAATACTACCGGTTCGCCTGTTACTGTCACGTTCACCATTACCCCAACAGCTAATGGGTGTACAGGTACGGCAATTACTTCTACAGTTACTGTGAATGCCAATTCAAACGTGGTAACATCCACACCGGCGTTGCAGTCAGTATGTTCCGGATCTCCCATTAGTAATATTAGTTTTAGTGGGGCAGGCGGTGGAGCCACGTATAACTGGACAAGAAATAATACTGCCGGGGTTACAGGTATTGCAAACAGTGGTTCGGGAACCATCAGCGGCACCCTCACCAATACCACTTCTTCACCGGTATATGTAACGTTTACCATTACCCCAACAACAAACAGTTGTTCCAACAGGGCCTCTGTACTCGTAAGCCCAAGGCCAGCGGTTACGGCAACACCCACTACGCAAACGATCTGTTCTGGTACAGCCCTTACACCTGTATTGCTGACAAGTACTATCGCCAACACCACTTATTCCTGGACAAGGAACAATACTGCATCTGTAACAGGCCTGCCATCTTCCGGTACAGGGAATATTTCCGGTATTTTAACCAATACCACCAGTACCACGGCTAACGTAATGTTTACCATTACACCTTCCGTTAATGGCTGCACTGGTACTGCAATAGTTGCAACAGTAACGGTAACGCCTGGGCCGAATAATGCAACAGCCACGCCATCCACCCAAACGATTTGTTCAGGAGGTACTGTCAGCCCTATTTCAATGAGTGGCAGTGGCAGTGGATCAATTTACAACTGGAGCAGGGATAACATTGCACTGGCAACGGGTATCGCTTATACAGGTTCAGGAACAATTAATGGTCAGTTAACAAATACAACCGGAACGGCACTTACGGTAAGATTTACTATTACGCCAACAAGAAACGGATGTGTGGGTACCCCCGTAACTTCTAATGTGGTGGTAAATGCCGCTGCTAACACGGCTTCTGCCACTCCACTAAATCAAACAGTCTGTTCGGGTTCACCGATTAGCCAGATTGTATTAAGTGGTGCCACATCTTATACCTGGACGAGAAATAATACGGCTGCAATAACAGGAATAGCTTCCAGCGGAACAGGGAATATTTCCGGTACACTTGTGAATAACACGGGTGCCCCGGTAAATGTAACCTTCACTATTATCCCAACTACCGGTGGCTGTTCAGGTGTACCGGTTATTGCTTCTGTATTAGTGAACCCAAGGCCAACAGCTGCTATTTCCGGAAGCCAGGCAGTTTGTGCAGGCGGATCGTCACCCAATGTCACCATCGTATTTACAGGTACAGCGCCCTGGTCATTTACTTACACAGATGGAACAACGCCGGTATCGCTGAGTGGCAGTTATGCTAACTCTTATACATTCCCTGTTCCTGCATTGCCTGCCATCTACACAGTCACTTCCGTAAACGACGCCAATTGTGTGGCACAGCCCGGTGATATCACAGGCAGTGCAAACATCACGCAGCAAACATATACTATCAATGCAGTTGCAGGTGCAAATGGCAATATTAACCCTGCAGGAAATACTGCCGTCAATTGTGGCACCAATCAAACCTATATAATTACTCCCAATGGCGGGTTTAACATCGCTAACGTATTGGTGGATGGAGTGTCGGTGGGGGCTGTGTCAACCTACACTTTTACAGATGTAACAGCGCCACATACCATCAGCGCAACATTTGGCACCAATGCACATACCATCACTGCCAGTGCTGGTGTAAATGGAACTATTACCCCATCGGGTGCTGTAGCTGTCTCTAATGGCACCAGCCAAACATTTACTATTGCTGCTGCCCCTTGTTATCAAATTGCAAGTGTTCTGGTAGATGGTGTTTCAGTGGGTACTGTTTCATCTTACACTTTCAATAATGTAACAGCGCCACATACCATCAGTGCTTCATTTATACAAAGCAACTTTGTAATTAACGCCAGTACCACTGCAAATGGAACTATTAGTCCTGCAGGTGCAACGAACGTGGCTTGCGGCGGCAGTCAAACCTACACGATCACACCCAACAGTTGTTACCAAATCGCTGATGTGTTGGTAAACGGTGTGTCAGTGGGTGCTGTGTCCTCTTACACTTTTACAAATGTTACGGCTCCGCAAACTATCAGTGCTTCATTTACACTGCGTAGTTTTGCCATTACGGCCAGTGCTGGTACCAACGGAAGTATTACTCCTGCGGGCGTAACCAATGTGAATTGTGGTAGTAGCCAGACTTACACCATCATTCCTAACAGTTGTTACCAGGTTGCTGATCTGTTGGTAAACGGTGTGTCAGTAGGTGCAGTGTCTTCATACACTTTTACAAGTGTTACGGCTCCGCAAACCATCAATGCTTCATTTACACTTCGTAGTTTTGCCATCACGGCCAGTGCTGGTACCAACGGAAGCATTACACCTGCGGGCGTAACCAATGTGAATTGTGGTAGTAGCCAGACTTACACCATCACTCCTAACAGTTGTTACCAGGTTGCTGATGTGTTGGTAAACGGTGTGTCAGTTGGTGCAGTGTCCTCTTACACTTTTACAAATGTTATAGCTCCGCAAACGATCAGTGCTTCATTTACACTACGTAGTTTTGCCATCACGGCCAATGCTGGTACGAACGGAAGCATTACACCTGCGGGTGTAACCAATGTGAATTGCGGCAGCAGCCAGACTTATACGTTTACACCTAACAGCTGTTATCAAATTGCGGATGTACTGGTTAACGGAGTTTCTGTTGGTGCTGTTTCCTCTTATACTTTCAATAGTGTATCAGCAGCAAATAGTATCAGTGTTTCGTTTTCACCCATTACTTATACGGTTACGGCTGTTTCAGGAGCAAACGGCAGTATTAGTTCTTCCGGCGCAACGAATGTAATTTGCAGCGGCAGTCAAACTTATATTATTACGCCCAACAGCTGCTATCGGATTGCCGACGTATTGGTAGATGGTGTTTCGGTTGGTGCGGTATCTTCTTATACATTCCACAATGTAACGGCCACGCATACCATCAGTGTGTCATTTATACAAACAACTTATAACGTTGTTAGCTCGGCTGGTGAGCATGGAAGTATCACACCATCAGGAGTTGCCGGAATTAATTGCGGCAGTAGCCAGGCTTATTCCATCTTGGCTGATGAAGGGTATAATATCCAGGATGTGATTGTTGATGGAATTTCACAAGGCGCTTTATCTAATTATACCTTTGACAATATCACCGCAGATCATTCTATCAGTGCAGTTTTCAGTACCGGGGCATTCACAATCACAGCCACTGCCGGAGAAAACGGAAGTATCTCACCGGCAGGTGCCGTAGGCGTTTCTACTGGATCAGACCAGTTATTTAATATTGCCGCCAATAGTTGTTTTCAAATTGCAGATGTGCTGGTAGATGGAGTTTCGGTTGGTGCGGTTAGTTCATATACATTCAGTAATGTAACTGCCCCTCACAGTATAAGTGCCAGTTTCACCCAGATCGTGTATGAAATTTCAGCTACAGCATCGGGAGATGGCAGTATTTCACCGGAGGGTATTACTAACACTGTTTGTGGCGGCAGCCAGGTATATACAGTTACACCGGCACCATGTTATAAAATAGAAGAAGTAGTTGTGGATGGGAATTCTGTAGGTGCGGTATCCACTTATACTTTTGAAAACATAACGGAAACGCATACCATTAGTGCCAGTTTTGTAAGGTCTGATTATGCCGTTACTGCCACAGCAGGTACGGGTGGATCCATCAGTCCTGAAGGTATTACGAACATTGACTGTGGTGATGAAATTGAATATGTTATTGCACCAGAAGAAGGTTTTGTGATCCTTGATGTGCTGGTAGATGGTATATCTGTTGGTGCTGTTACGTCCTACGGGTTTAATGATATACAAAGCAGTCATACTATTCATGCTGAATTTACACCCCTTAACTCTTTTATTATTACAGCAACAGCCACCGCCAACGGCACCATTACACCATCAGGTTCCGTAGGTGTTTTATCTGGTGGCAGTCAAACTTTTAATATCGCTGCCAATAGTTGTTACCAGATTGCAGATGTGGAGATAGATGGCATATCACAAGGCGTTTTGAATACATATACATTTACGAATGTAACAGCGCCACATACCATTCATGCGGAGTTCCTGCAGTTGAGCTATATAATAAACGCCAGTTCCGGAAATAATGGAACCATTTCTTCCCCGGGTATTAGTATTGTTGGTTGTGGTGGCAGCCAGGTGTACAGCTTTACTCCAAACAGTTGTTACCAGGTAGCTGATGTGCTGGTGGATGGGGTTTCGGTTGGTGCTGTTTCATCTTATACATTTAACAACGTTACTGCAGCTCATACCATCAGTGTTTCCTTCTCTCCAATAAATTACAGTATTACTGCCAGTCCAGGTGCCAATGGAGTGATATCACCAGTTGGTTCAACAGGAGTTACCTGCGGCAGCAGCCAACTGTACACAATTACTCCCAATGAAGGATATTATATAGCAGATGTGTTAGTGGATGGTGTTTCTGCAGGAGCAGTTGCTTCCTACACTTTTAACAACGTGACCAGTGCACATACTATCAGTGCCGTATTTAATATAATTGTTTACACGGTTAACGCCAGCACCGGTGCAAACGGCAGTATCAGTCCTGCAGGTGCCGTAGCTGTAAACGCAGGCAGCAGCCAGTCCTTTACGATTACACCTGCCGCCTGTTACCAGGTAAGCGATGTACAGGTTGATGGGATCTCTGTTGGTGCAGTGTCCTCCTACACATTCAATAACCTGTCAGCAGCACACAGCATCAGCGCTTCGTTTATACAAAGCAGTTATGTTATTACCGCTACTGCAGGTGTCAATGGAAATATTACACCAGCGGGTGGCACGGGCATTCTATGTGGCGGCAGCCAGACTTACAACATGATACCCAATCCTTGTTATCAAATAGCGGATGTATTGGTTGACGGGGTTTCTGTAGGCGCCGTATCTTCTTATACGTTCAATAATGTAACGGCGGCTCATACCATCAGTGTTTCATTTACACAGATCATTTATAACATTACAGCATCTGCAGGTACAAACGGGTCAGTTACACCAATGGGTGTGTCAAATTATGCCTGTGGTGCCAGCGCAACTTACCTGATTGCTGCAAACGTTGGGTATAACATTCAGGATGTGGTGGTAGATGGAATTTCTTTGGGAGCAGTAGCCTCCTATACTTTTGATAACCTGTCGGCATCTCATACGATCAATGCTGTATTCAGTTCCGGGGCATTTATTATTTCAGCCACATCCGGAGGCGATGGATCTATTTCACCTTCGGGTGATGTGGGTGTAACAGCAGGAGCTGATCAAACGTTCAGTATTGTTCCAAACAGTTGTTATCAGATAGCTGATATTGTTGTTGATGGTATTTCTGTTGGTGCTGTTCCTTCCTACACGTTTACTAATATTACATCTTCACATTCAATCAAAGCTAACTTTACCCAATTGAGTTATGGTATTACTGCTTCTGCCGGCAACAATGGCAGTATCAGTTCTCCAGGCGTTAGTGTTGTTGCTTGTGGCAGCAGTCAAACTTATACAATCACTCCTGCCAGTTGTTATCAAATAGCCGATGTGCTTGTAGATGGTGTTTCTGCAGGGGCGGTAAGTTCTTATACTTTTAGTAATGTAAGCGCTCCACATTCCATCAGTGTTACGTTTGTACAAATTACTTATAGTATTTCCGCTGTAGCGGGAGCTAATGGTTCCATCAATCCGGCGGGTGTGTCTTCTGTAATATGCGGCGGCAGCCAGTCATTTATTATAACTGCTAATAGTGGTTTCAATATCCAGGATGTGCTGGTGGATGGCGTATCAGTTGGCGCTGTAACATCTTTTACATTTAATAATGTTACATCAGATCACAGTATCCAGGCCCTGTTCAGCGCTGTTAGTTCATTTACTATTAATGCTACGGCGGGTAGTAATGGAAGTATTTCGCCTTCAGGTGTTGTTGGTGTGTTAAATGGTGCCAGTCAAACGTTTAATTTTACTGCCAACAGTTGTTATCAAATTGCCGATGTGCTGGTTAACGGGGTTTCAATAGGAGCAGTGAGTTCTTATACCTTTAATAATGTAACCGCCAACCATACCATCAGTGTGTCTTTCACACAAATTGGTTATACCATTACTGCCAGTGCAGGGGCCAATGGAATTATTACACCATCAGGTGTATCTAATGCAGGTTGTGGCGGCAGCCAGACGTACACGATCACGCCTAACAGTTGTTACCAGATTTCGGATGTGCTGGTAGACGGCGTTTCTGTAGGCGCAGTGAGTTCTTATACCTTTAATAATGTAACGGCCAACCATACCATCAGTGCTTCCTTTACGCAGATTGGTTATACCATCACAGCCAGTGCGGGGGCCAATGGAATTATTACACCATCA
>Ga0164290_1000627_pt1 | contig 100638 bp, 100 predicted proteins | sample Micstemetagenome_FD_108782 | JGI IMG/M metagenome (GOLD analysis project Ga0164290, IMG submission 108782) | Contaminated culture microbial community from soil near Moab, Utah, USA - Microcoleus steenstrupii SON62 (Illumina Assembly) | ecosystem: Environmental > Terrestrial > Soil > Soil crust...
ATCATCGGCACCCTGTGGCTGGGCGTGCAGCCCGGTCTGGTGCTGGATTACACCGCCGCCTCGGTCGAGGCCCTGACTTCCGCCTATCAACTTGCGATCGGCGGGTGAGACCATGATGCCTGATCTCGATTTCGCCCTGCGCCTGTCCGCCCCCGAGAGCACGCTCGCGGTCGGGGGGTTGGTGCTGCTCATGCTCGGCGCCTTCATGGGCGACAGGAGCGCGAAGCTGGTGTCGGCCCTGTCGGTGGCCCTGCTGGTTGCGGCCACGGCCGTGACCGTGACCGGTCCGCTGGGGCAGGCGTTCAACGGCGCCTATGTGGCCGATCCGCTGGCCGTCTACGGCAAGGCGGTGATCTTCCTGTCCAGCGCCGTGGCCATCATCCTCGGCGGCGGCTGGATGCACCGGACGAAGATCGCCCGGTTCGAATATCCGATCCTGATCGTGCTGGCCTCGGCCGGCATGGGGATGATGGCGTCGTCGGGCGACCTGATCTCGCTCTACATCGGCATCGAGCTGCATTCGCTGGCCCTCTATGTGCTGGCCGCCTTCCATCGCGACGACCTGAAGGCGTCCGAGGCGGGGCTGAAGTATTTCGTCCTGGGCGCCCTGTCGTCGGGCCTGCTGCTGTACGGCGCCAGCCTGATCTACGGCTTCGCGGGCTCGATGCGGTTCGACGAGATCGCCGCCTACGCCGCGACCAACCAGTCCACCGGCCTGATCTTCGGACTGGTGTTCCTGATCTGCGGCCTGGCCTTCAAGGTCTCGGCGGCGCCGTTCCACATGTGGACGCCCGACGTCTATGAGGGCGCGCCGACGCCGGTCGTGGCCCTGTTCGCCACGGCGCCCAAGGTCGCGGCCATGGTGCTGATCGCCCGCACGCTGGAAGGCGCCTTCGCCGGGTCGCACGACCAGTGGGCGCAGGTGCTGATCCTGATCTCGCTGATCTCGTTCGCCGTCGGTTCGTTCGGCGGTCTGGCGCAGAAGGACATCCAGCGGCTGCTGGCCTATTCGTCCATCGCCAACATCGGCTACGCCCTGCTGGGCATCGCCGCCGGCACGACCCTGGGCATCCAGGCCATGCTGCTGTTCATGACCCTGTATGTGATCGATCAGTTCGGCTTCTTCGCCATCCTGCTGTCGCTCTCGCGCGGCGGACGGCCGATCCGGAAGATCGCGGACCTCGCCGGTCTGCGGAAGGACAAGCCGGTGACGGCCATCGCTCTGACGGTGCTGTCGCTGTCGGTGCTGGGCATGCCGCCGTTCTCGGGCTTCTGGGGCAAGTTCTACGTCTTCGGCGCGGCCGCCGACGCCGGCTACTGGATGGCGGGCGCCGCCGGTCTGGTGGCCTCGGTCGTGGCGGGCTTCTACTATCTGCGGATCATCAAGCTGATGTGGTTCGACAAGGCGCCGGAAGGCGTCGAGCCGACCGACGCCTCGCCGATCGAGGCGAAGACCATCGCCTGGGCCGCCGCGGCGTTCAGCTTCCCGCTGGTCATCGTCGGTCTGACGTGGATGGAGCCGCTGGCGCGCGCCGCCGCCGTCGGGTTCGGAGCCGGATAGGGCGCGATGCCCGCCGCTCCCATCCTGCTGCTCGAAGAAACCGATTCCACCAATGCGGAAGCCCGCCGTCGCGCCGAGGCCGGCGAGACGGGGCCGCTGTGGATCGTCGCGCGCCGCCAGACGGCGGGGCGGGGGCGACGCGGGCGCGAGTGGGCCAGCGAGGGCGGCAATCTGTTCGCGACCCTGCTGCATGTGACGCGCAAGGCCCCGGCCGAGGCGGCGCAGGTGACCTTCGTGGCGGCCCTGGCCATCGCCGATCTGCTGGATGCGTATGCGCCGCTGTCGCTGGTGACGATCAAATGGCCCAATGACGTGATGCTGGCGGGGGAAAAGGCCTCGGGCGTGCTGGTGGAATCCGGAGCGCACGAGACGGGCGGCCTGTGGCTGGCGGTCGGGATCGGGGTCAACCTGGCCCATGCGCCCGAGGGGACCGAGCGGCCGGCGACGGCGCTGGTCCACCACCTGCGCGGCGAGGTGCTGACGCCGCCGACGGTGGAGGCCGCGGCGGCGGTGCTGGCCGAGGCCTTCGCCGTGTGGATGGACCGGTGGGAGACGCTGGGCTTCCAGCCGATCCTCGACGCCTGGCAGGCGCGGACGCCGGGGCTGGACGGGCCCGCGGTGGCGCGGCTGGGGCGCGAGACCGTCGAGGGGCGCGCCGAGGGCGTGGCGCCGGACGGGGCGCTGAAACTGAGACTGGCGGACGGTTCGCTGAGGCTGATCTCGGCCGGCGACGTGTTTTTCGGGGAGGCCGCGTAATGCTTCTGGCGATCGAGCAGGGTAACACCAACACGCTGTTCGCGGTGCACGACGGCGGCGAATGGGTCGCCCAGTGGCGCACCGCGACCCACGCCAACCGCACGGCCGACGAATATGCGGTCTGGCTGAGCCAGCTGCTGGCCATGCGCGGACTGGCGATCGGCCAGCTGGACGGCTGCATCATTTCCAGCGTGGTGCCTCAGTCGATCTTCAACCTGCGCAACCTGTCGCGCCGCTATCTGTCGGTCGAGCCGCTGGTGATCGGCGAGAACGTCGAACTGGGCATGACGGCGCGGATCACCAAGCCGAGCGAGGCCGGCGCCGACCGGCTGGTCAACGCCATCGGCGCGCACATGGTCTATCCCGGCGACCTGATCGTCATCGACAGCGGCACGGCCACGACCTTCGACGTGGTGGCCGCCGACGGAGCCTTCGAGGGGGGCGTGATCGCGCCGGGCATCAACCTGTCGCTGCAGGCCCTGCACGAGGCCGCCGCAATGTTGCCCCGTATCGCCATCCAGAAGCCGGACAAGGTGATCGGCAAGGACACCGTATCCAACATGCAATCGGGCGTCTTCTGGGGCTATGTCGCCCTGATCGAAGGCCTGGTCGCGCGCATCAAGGCGGAGTGGGGCAAGCCCATGACCGTCATCGGCACCGGCGGCGTCGCTTCGCTGTTTGAAGGGGCCACCCCATCCATCGACCGGTTCGATCCGGACCTGACCATCCGCGGCCTGCTCGAAATCTGGCGGCGGAACACCCACATCAAGGACGTATGAAAAAGAATCCCAACGACGAACTCGTCTTCGTCCCGCTCGGCGGGTCGGGCGAGATCGGTATGAACCTGAACTGCTACGGCTACGGGCCGGAAGCGAACCGCCAGTGGCTGATCGTCGACGTGGGCGTGACCTTCGGCGACCTGTCGACGCCCGGCGTCGATGTGATCGTGCCCGATCCGGCCTTCCTGGACGGCGAGAACATCCGCGGCATCGTCCTGACCCATGCGCACGAGGACCATATCGGCGCGCTCGGCTGGCTGTGGCACCGCATCAAGGCGCCGATCTACGCCACGCCTTTCACGGCCTTCCTGATCCGCGAGAAGCTGCGCGAGGCGGGCATTCTGAACGATGTGAAGATCATCGAGGTCCCGCTGAGCGGCACGATCGATCTGGGGCCGTTCCAGGTGACCATGATCACCATGACCCACTCGATCGCCGAGCCCAACGCCCTGGCGATCAAGACGCCGCTGGGCACGGTCTTCCACACGGGCGACTGGAAGCTGGATCCCAGCCCGGTCATCGGCAAGCCGACCGACATCGCCGCCATCACGAAGCTGGGCGATGAAGGCCTGCTGGCCATGGTCTGCGACTCGACGAACGTCTTCGTCGAGGGGCAGGCGGGGTCCGAGACCGACGCCCAGGCGGGTCTGATCGAGCTGATCGGCAGCCTCAAGACCGGCCGTATCGCGGTCGGCTGCTTCGCCTCGAACGTGGCGCGGATGGTCAGCGTGATCAAGGCCGCCCAGCTGGCGGGACGGCGCGTGGCGCTGGCGGGCCGGTCGATGCATCGGATCACGGCGGCGGCGCGCCACGTCGGCCTGTTCAACGACAGCCAGCGCATCCTGACCGAGGAAGAGGCCCGCGTCTGGCCGGCGGACCAGATCCTGTACCTGTGCACCGGCAGCCAGGGCGAGGACCGCGCGGCCCTGTCGCGCGCCTCGCAGGGGACCCATCCGCTCATCAAGCTGGGGCTGGGCGACCACTGCATCTTCTCGTCGCGGGTCATCCCCGGCAATGAGCTGGCCATCGCGGCCCTGCAGGACCGGCTCGCCGACCGCGGGGTGCGCCTGTACACCGAGAAGGACCATCCGCACGTCCACGTCTCGGGCCACCCGTGCCGGGACGAGATGAAGCAGATGTACGCCTGGGCGCGTCCGCGCATCTCGGTTCCGACCCACGGCATGCGCCGCCACCTGGCCGAGCACGCCAATATGGCCAAGGACCTCGGCGTGCCGGAACAGGTCACGCCGCGCAACGGCGACATGGTGCGTCTGGCCCCCGGGCCCGCGGCCATTATCGACGAGGTCCCCAGCGGCCGGCTGTACGTCGACGGCGGGCGTCTGGTTACCGAACAGGGCGAGGCCCTGCACGAGCGGCGTCACGCCTCGACCAACGGCGTGCTGATCGTCAGCTTCGCCATGGACAAGCGCGGCAAGATCGTCAGCGACATCGACGTGCGGGCCATCGGCCTGCCGGGCGATGCGGAATCGCCGCTGGGCGACGCCTTGGACGATCTGGCCGAGCGCGCCGAGCAGGCGGTGATGAAGCTGAAGGGCGATGCGCTGCAGGACGAGATGGTCATCGAACAGGCCGTGTCGCGGGCGCTGAAGAAGGCCAGCCAGCAGATCTGGGACCGCCGGCCGATCGTCGAGACGATCATCCTGCGGATGTAATCGGTCCAGTCAGGCCTTTGAACCGGCGGGTTCGCTTCCTATAAGGAGCCGAATCCGCCGCCAGGACCGCCCCATGCCCGACGCCCCGTCCGAGTTCCGTTACAAGCGCGTCCTGCTGAAGGTGTCGGGCGAGGTCCTGATGGGCGACCAGGGCTATGGCATCGACCAGAAGACGGTCGCCGACGTGGCCCGGGCCGTGGCCGACGTGGCGCGGGAGGGCATCGAGATCTGCCTCGTCATCGGCGGCGGCAACATCTTCCGGGGACTGAGCAAGGCCGCGGGCGACATGGAGCGCGCCACCGCCGACTATATGGGCATGCTGGCGACGGTCATGAACGCCTTGGCCATGCAGGCCGCGCTCGAGAAGATCGGCGTGCAGACGCGGGTGCAGAGCGCCCTGACCATGAACGCGGTGGCCGAGCCCTATGTGCGCCGCCGGGCACTGCGGCATCTCGAAAAGGGCCGGGTGGTGATCTTCGCCGCCGGCGTGGGCGCGCCCTTCTTCACGACCGACTCGGGCGCCGCCCTGCGGGCCGCGGAGATGGGCTGCGACGCCCTGCTGAAGGGCACCAGCGTGGATGGCGTCTATACAGCCGATCCCAAGAAGGACCCGACCGCGACGCGGTACGAGACCCTGACCTATCACGACGTGCTGGCGAAGGACCTGAAGGTCATGGACGCCTCGGCCATCGCCCTGATGCGTGACTCCGGCATTCCGATCGTGGTCTTCTCGATCCGGGAAGACAATTCGCTGCGCCGGACGTTGACGGGGGAGGGGACCTTTACGGTCATCTCTTCCAAAAAGGCCGCCTGAGCCTTCAAAGCCAAGAAAACGCGAGAGAAACGACCATGGCCAAGCCTGACCTGAAAACCTATCGCGAGCGCATGGACAAGTCCGTCGCCGCCCTGAAGGAAGAGTTCAACGGCCTGCGGACCGGCCGGGCCAACGTCGGCCTGCTGGATCCTGTGAAGGTGGAGGCCTACGGCTCGAACGCGCCGCTGAACTCGGTGGCCGCGATCAGCGTGCCCGAGCCGCGCATGATCTCGGTCAATGTCTGGGACAAGTCGATGGTCGGACCGGTCGAGAAGGCCATCCGCGCCGCCGGCCTGGGCCTGAACCCGATCGTCGACGGCCAGACCCTGCGCATCCCGGTGCCGCCGCTGACCGAGGAGCGCCGCAAGGACCTGGCCAAGCTGGCCGGGAAATACACCGAGCAGCAGAAGATCGCCGTCCGCAACGTGCGCCGCGACGCCAACGAGGACCTGAAGAAGGCCGAGAAGGCGGGCGAGATCAGCCAGGACGAGCAGAAGAAGATGGAGACCGAGGTCCAGAAGGACACGGACGCGGCGATCAAGCGCATCGACGAGGCCTTGAGAGCAAAGGAAGTTGAGATCATGCAGGTTTGACGGCGCGATTTGCCGTAGGATAGTCGCCGATGCCCGCCCAGCCCTCTCATCCCGCCGCCCCGACTGACGGGCCGCGTCACGTCGCCCTCATCATGGACGGCAACGGGCGCTGGGCCGAAGCGCGCGGCCTGCCGCGCGTCGTGGGCCACCGCGAGGGGGTTCAGGCGCTGAAGCGCACCGTCCAGGCCGCGCCGGGGCTGGGGATCACCTGTCTGACCGTGTTCGGCTTTTCGACCGAGAACTGGAGCCGGCCCCCGGAGGAGGTCTCGGACCTGATGGGACTGGTGCGGACCTATGTGGCCAGCGACCTGAAGCGGCTGGACCGCGAGGGCGTGAAGGTCCGGATCCTGGGCCGCCGCGCGGGCCTGCCCGCCGACATCGCCGCCATCATCGACCGGACCGAGGCGACGACGGCCCACAACGACAAATTCACCCTGCAGGTCGCCTTCAACTACGGCGGCCGGGCCGACATCGTCGACGCGGCCCAGCGATACGCCGACCGGGTGCTGGCGGGCGAGGCCACAGGACCGCTCGACGAGGAGACCCTGGGGATGGGCCTGTCCACGGCGGGCGCGCCGCCCGTCGATGTGATCGTGCGGACCTCGGGCGAGCAGCGGCTGTCGAACTTCCTGCTGTGGGAGGCCGCCTACGCCGAGCTGGTCTATCAGAGCGTGCTCTGGCCCGATTACGGCCCCGAGGCTCTCGCCGACGTGGTCGAGCAATACCGCAACCGCGACCGGCGCTTCGGCGGACGGGCCACGCCGCGCGCGGCGCCCGCCCTCGCGGCCGGCTGATGGCGGTCAAGGCGGGCGACATTGGCCTGAGGGCCGCCTCGGCCGTCGTGCTGGCTCCGGCCGCCGTCCTGGCCATCTGGGCCGGCGGTCTGTGGTTCCTGGGGCTGATGCTGGCCGCCTGCGCCCTGCTCGCGGTCGAATGGGCGACGATGAGCGCCTCGAAGGCGTGGCGCGTCATGGCCGGGGCCGTGGCCTTCGGCCTGGTCGCCGGGGTGGTGGCGGCGCATGCGCAGCAGCTGTCGCTGGCGCTGGTGATGCTGGTCTTCGGGGCCGTGGCCGCCGGCCTGTTCGCGCGCAACCGCGGGCAGGAGGCGCTGGATGCGGCCTATGGGGTGCTCTACCTCGGCTGGCCGGCGGTGCTGCTGATCTGGCTGCGCGACGTCGACAGCCAGTCGGGGCTGGCGTGGACGGTCTCGGCCTTCGCCATCGCCTGGGCCTCGGACATCATGGCCTATCTGGTCGGCAGCCTGGTCGGCGGGCCCAAGCTGTGGCCGCGTTTCTCGCCGAACAAGACATGGTCGGGCTTCATTGGCGGTCTGGCCGCGGGCACGGCCGCGGGGGCGCTGCTGGCGACCTTCCTCGACATGCAGATCAATCCGGCCTGGGGCGCGCTGCTGGGCCTGGCGGCGGCCCTGGCCACCATGGCGGGCGATCTGTGGGAATCGGCCCTCAAGCGCCGGTATGGCGTCAAGGACGCGGGCAAGCTGATCCCGGGCCACGGCGGCCTGCTGGACCGGGTCGACGGGCTGATGTTCGCCGTCGTGGTGGTGGCCTGCGGGCGGTTGCTGGTCGGCGTGTTCGGAGGCGCGACGTGATCCGGCGGCGCGTCACGGTTCTGGGGTCGACCGGTTCGGTCGGCTGTTCGACGCTGGATCTGATGGACCAGATCGAGGCGGCCGGCGGGGGCGCCTTCGAGGTCGCAGCCCTGACCGGCGGAGCCAATATCGCCCGGCTGGCCGAGCAGGCCCGGCGCTGGAAGCCCGCGGTCGCCGTGACGGCCGATCCGGCCCTGTTGCAGGATCTGAGGGACGCGCTGGCCGGAACGGGCATCGAGGCCGCGGCGGGCGACGAGGCGATCATCGAGGCCGCGACGCGGCCCGCGGACTGGATCATGGCGGCCATCGTCGGGGCGGCCGGGCTGCGTTCTGCCTGGGCGGCGGCCTCGACCGGGGCGACCTTGGCCCTGGCCAACAAGGAAAGCCTGGTCTGCTGCGGCCCCGCGCTGATCCAGCGGGTGAAACAGTCCGGCGGACGGCTGATCCCGGTCGATTCCGAGCATTCGGCCATCCATCAGGTCTTCCCCCATGAGGCGCCCGAACGGGTGGCGAAACTGGTGCTGACGGCGTCGGGCGGGCCATTCCGGACCATGAAGCGCGAGACCCTGGGCGCGATCACGCCCGAACAGGCCGTGGCCCACCCGAACTGGAGCATGGGCGCCAAGATCTCGGTCGACAGCGCCACCATGGCCAACAAGGGGCTGGAGACCATCGAGGCGGCCTATCTGTTCGACATGCCCGCCGAGCGGATCGAGGTCGTGGTGCACCCCGAGTCGATCATTCACAGCATGGTCGAATACGTCGACGGCTCGACCCTGGCCCAGATGGGGCCGCCCGACATGAAGACGCCCATCGCCTACGCCCTGGCCTGGCCGGACCGGATCGCCTGGAAGGCGCCGCGGCTGGATCTGGCGGCGCTGGGCCGGCTGACCTTCCAGGCGCCGGACGAGGAGCGCTTCCCGGCCCTGAAACTGGCCCGGCAGGCGCTGCAGGCCGGGGGCGCGGCCCCGACCGTGTTCAACGCCGCCAACGAGGTCGCGGCCCTGGCCTTCCTTGACCGTCGACTGGGCTTTCTCAATATTGCCGCAGTCGTCGCCGACACCTTGTCGCGCGTGACGACCCCGGGGGCGGTTCCCTGTTCCGACGACGCATGCGACGCGGCCCTCCAGGTCGATGCGCAGGCGCGGCGGACGGCGGAATCGATCATCCAGGGCATCGCGGCGGCAGCCTGACGGCAGAGGGGACCCTTATCGGCATGACGGGCTTTCTCGGCCAGGCGGTGCTCTACATCGTACCCTTCCTTCTGGTGCTGACGTTCATCGTCACCATCCACGAGCTGGGCCATTTCCTCGTCGCGCGCGCCTTCGGCGTGAAGATCGACCGCTTCTCGATAGGCTTCGGCAAAACCATCGTCGCCCGGACCGACAGGCGCGGCACCGAATGGCGGCTGGCCTGGCTGCCGCTGGGCGGATACGTGAAATTCGCCGGCGATCTGGACGCCTCCAGCGTGCCGGACCAGGCCGGTCTGGCCGAACTGCGCCAGCGCGTGGTCGCCGAGGGCGGCGCCGGGGCCGAGCGCGACTATTTCCATTTCAAGCCGATCTGGCAGCGGGCCCTGATCGTGGCCGCGGGACCGGCGGCCAACTTCCTGCTGGCCATCGTGCTGCTTACCCTGCTGTTCAGCGTTGTGGGCGAGCGGATCGTCGCTCCGCGGGTGGCGGCGGTGTCGCCCGGCACGCCGGCGGCCGAGGCGGGCTTCCAGCCGCGCGACCTGATCGTGGAGGTCAACGGACGGCCGGTGCTCGAGAACGAGGACGTCACCCGTATGGTGATGATGAGCGCCGGGGATCCCATGACCTTCGTCGTCGAGCGCGCCGGAGGACCGGTGACGCTGATTGCGACGCCCAGACGGGTCACCGTGGACGACGAGATCGCCGGGCGGGTCCGCATCGCTCAGATAGGTCTGATGCTGCGTCCCCTCGTGAACGAGGACTATCGCTTCCGCCGTCTGGATCCGGTGCAGGCCTTCGGCAAGGGGGTCGGGACGATCGGCACGACCGTCGGCACGACCGCGACCTACATCGGTCGCATCTTCGCGGGCAAGGAGTCGGGCGATTTGCTCAACGGTCCGATCGGAATCGCCAGGGCGGCCGGAGGGGTCACCCAGCAGGCGGTCGCTGCGAATCCCGATCCGGCGTGGATGGCGCGCAACCTCGCCCTGACTTTTATTAGCTTCGCCGCCATAGTTTCGATCGGAATTGGCATTGTTAATCTGCTGCCGATTCCGGTTCTGGATGGGGGCCACCTGCTGTTCTACGGCTATGAAGCTGTGGCCCGCAGGCCAGTCCCCGCCCGCGTTCAGGAGGTCGGCTATCGCGTCGGTCTTGCTTTGCTGGCGGGATTGATGTTGTTCGCCACCTGGAACGACTTGCAAAAGCTGAGCCTGTTCAAATTCCTCGGCGGGCTCGCATGACGAGCCGACGCCAGCCCCCGATGGTCCCCCGCATGATCCGACAAGACGCGCCCGTCCTTCCTTTCGCTCGCCGCCTGCGCCCGAGTCTTCTGGCGCTTGCCGTCGCGGCCGGTCTGTCCAGCCCTGCGCTGGCCCAGACGGCTCCGGCGATCCAGCCCGGCGCGCCGATCGAGGCCGCTCCGGCGCCCCAGGCCGCCCCTGTCCAGGCCGAACGCGTCCTGGTCAACCGCATCCTCGTGCGCGGCAACCAGCGCATCGACCAGACCACGGTCCTGTCCTATCTGCCGATCCAGCCGGGCGATACGGTCGACCCGTCGGTGCTGGACGTCGCCGTCCGCACCCTGACCCGCACCCAGCTGTTCGCCGACGTGCAGCTGGGCGTGCAGCCCAACGGCGACCTGATCGTCGAGATCGTCGAGAATCCGATCATCAACCAGGTGGTGTTCGAGGGGAACGGCGCGCTCAGCGAGGACAAGCTGACCGAGGAAGTCACCCTGAAGCCGCGCGGCATCTACACCCGCGCCCGCATCCAGGAGGACGTCGGCAAGATCGTCGAGCTGTACCGCCTGTCGGGCCGCATCTCCGCGACCGTGACGCCCAAGATCGTCCAGCTGGAACAGAACCGCGTCGACGTGGTGTTCGAGATCGACGAGGGCCCGGAAACCGGCGTCCGCGCCATCACCTTCCTGGGCAACAGCGCCTTCTCGGACAGCGATCTGCGCGGCGTGATGGTGACGCAGGAATCGGCCTGGTACCGTCTGTTCACGACCAACGACAACTACGATCCGAACCGTCTGGACTACGACCGCGAACAGCTGCGGAAATTCTACACCAACCGCGGCTACTACGACTTCCGCGTCCTGTCGGCGATTTCCGAACTGGCCCCCGACGACGGCGCCTTCGCCATCACCCTGACGATCGACGAGGGCGACAAGTATAATTTCGGCACGGTCGAGGTGGTCACCGAGAACGACCGGCTGAACCCCGACTTCCTCAAGATGCTGCTGCCGATCCAGCCGGGCGATCTGTACGAGAGCGACAAGATCGAGACGGCCGTCGACGCCCTGACGTTCGCCGCCGGTTCGGCCGGTTACGCCTTCGTCGAGATCGAGCCCAGCTATCGCGCCAATCCCGAGACCGACACCGTCGACGTGACCTTCAACGTCAAGGAAGGCCAGCGCGTCTACGTCGACCGGATCAACGTCATCGGCAACACCCGCACCCTGGACAACGTCATCCGCCGCGAGATGATGCTGACCGAGGGCGACGCCTTCAACCGCACCCTCCAGGAACGTTCGCGCAACAACCTGCGGGCCCTGGGCTTCTTCAAGGACGTGACGGTCGAGGAGGCGCGCGGTTCGGCGCCCGACCGTTCGGTCATCAACGTCAACGTCACGGAACAGCCGACCGGCGAGCTTTCGGTCGGCGCGGGCTTCAGCTCGGTCGACTCCTTCGTGGTCAACCTGGGCATCACCGAGCGCAACTTCCGCGGCCGCGGCCAGAATGTCGTGGCCCGACTGGAATGGGGTTCGCTGCGCCAGCAGGTCGATTTCCGCTTCACCGAGCCCAAATTCCTCGGCCGTGACCTGCGGGCCGGCTTCGACGCCTTCCACTCGCGTTACGACCTGAGCGAATATTCGTCCTACGACTACCGCTCGACCGGCGGCGGCGTGCGTCTTTCGTATCCGCTGAACGGCTATACGCTGCTGAGCACCCGCTACTTCCTCAAGAGCGACGAGATCATCGTGCCGACCGGCTATTGCTCGGCCGTTGGCCAGGGCTCGACCGCGCTGTGCGATCAGGTCGGGTCGTTCCTGAACTCCTCGGCCGGCTACACCCTGCTGGTCGACCGCCGCAACGATCCCGTCCGCCCGACGCGCGGCTGGACCGGCTCGTTCCGTCAGGACTTCGCGGGCATCGGCGGCGACGTGAACTACGTCAAGAGTGAAGCCGACGTGTCGGCCTATTGGGGCATCACCCCCGACTGGATCGTCACGACCACGGCCTCGGCCGGTTATATCTCGGGCTGGGGCGGCGATCCCATCCGCATCAACGACCGCTTCTTCAAGGGCGGCAACAGCTTCCGCGGCTTCGAAACGGCCGGTCTGGGTCCGCGCGACCTGAACACCACCGACGCCCTGGGCGGCAATTTCTACGCCATCGGCACCCTGGAAGTGACCCTGCCCAACTATCTGCCCGAACAGTACGGCATCAAGACCTCGCTGTTCGCCGACGTGGGTACGTTGGGTGTTCTGGATGACAGGTATACGGTGAATTCGCTGGGCAACCCCGACCCCAGCATTGTTGATGAGCTGAAGCTGCGCGCATCGGCGGGCATCAGCATTCACTGGCGTTCGCCCATGGGCCCGATCCGCTTCGACCTGAGCCAGATCATCGGCAAGGAAGAATACGACAAGACAGAAACGTTCCGCTTCTCGACCTCAACCCAGTTCTAGATTGCGGGACCGAGTTCCCGCTCAAAGGTTAAAGATGAAACTGTTCGCTATCGGCGCCTTCGCGCTCGCTTCGCTGGCCGCCGGGTCGGCCGCCGCCCAGTCCCAGGCTCCGGCCAACCCGGGCCCGGTGATCCCCGGCGTCTGCGTCTTCCACAGTGATCTCATGCTGACCCGGTCCACGGCCGGTCAATCGGTTCAGGCCGGCATGCAACGCCTGCTCACCGAGGTCCAGGGCGAACTGCAACCCTACGGCGCCGCGATCCAGACGGAGGCCCAGCAGCTGCAGCAGGGCGGCGCCGCCGCCGACCCGCAGGGCACGCGCCGTCAGGCGCTGCAGCAGCGCATCCAGGAGGCCCAGCAGCTGGAGCAGACCCGTCAGCAGGAACTGCAGTACACCCAGGCCATGCAGGTGCGCGCCATCAACCAGGCCGCCGACCCGATCCTGAACGCCGTCTATCAGGAGCGCGGCTGCGGCCTGTTGCTGGACCGCTCGGCCGTCTTCGCCTTCAACCCGGCGATGGATGTGACCGACGTGGTCATCCAGCGCCTGAACACCGCCCTGCCGTCGCTGAGCTTCAACCGCATGCCGGTGCCGGCCCAGGCTCCCGCGCAGTAAGAACGCCATGCCCGATCCGCGGTTTTTCGACAGCCTGCCGGCGCTCAGCGTCGCAGAGCTGGCCGGGCGGATCGGGGGCGAAATGCATCGAGGCGGAGACCGTCAGGTCTCCGCCGTCGCGCCCCTGGCTTCGGCGGGGCCGACCGACGTCGCCTTTCTGGGCGACCGCAAATTCCAGACAGCCCTGACCGAAACCCGCGCGGGCTGCGTGATCGTGCCCGCGAGCGCGGTCGAGTTCGCGCCGGCCGGCGCCGCGGTGATCGTGTCGGGAGAGGCCCAGGCGTCCTGGGCGCGGGCCTCGGCGCTGTTTCACCGGCCCGTGCCGCTGGACCACGCCGCCAACCAGGATGTGGCTGCCGAGGATTCGTCGGTTGTCTTCGAACCCGGCGTGGTTGTCGGCAAGGGCGTCGGGATCGGGCGTGGATCGCGAATCGGCGCCAACACCGTCATCGGACCGGGGGTCCAGATCGGGCGGGACTGCCAGATCGGCTCGAACGTCACGATCGGCTTCGCCCTCGTCGGCGACCGGGTGAAGATCTATTCGGGCGCCCGGATCGGCGAGTCCGGCTTCGGCGCGGCGGGATCGAGGACGGGGCCGGTCGACGTTCCCCAACTGGGCCGGGTGGTGCTGCAGGACGGCGTCACCGTGGGCGCCAACTCGTGCATCGACCGCGGCGCCTATGACGACACGGTCATCGGCGAGAACACCAAGATCGATAATCTGGTCATGATCGGCCACAACTGCGTGATTGGCCGAAACTGCCTGCTGGCCGCCAATACGGGCATTTCCGGCTCGGTCATCGTCGGCGACAACGTCATATTCGGCGGCAAGGCGGGGATCGGCGACCATATCCGGATCGGCGAGGGCGCGCGCGTCGCGGCCGGCGCCGGGGTGCTGGCGGACATCCCCGCGGGCGAGACCTGGTCCGGCTATCCGGCCAAACCGATCCGACAGTTCTTGCGTGAAACGATCTGGCTCGCCAAACAGGCGTCCGGAAAGGCGCGTTCCTAGCGCCGACGGCGAGGAAGGCCGAGGATGAGTGACGACGGCAAGATCGACTACGCCGAGGTGATGCGGCGGCTGCCCCACCGATACCCCTTCCTGCTGATCGACAAGGCCGAGGATTTCGTGCCGAACACCTCGATCACCGGCATCAAGAACGTCACCCACAACGAGCCCTATTTCCCGGGCCACTTCCCGATCGATCCGGTCATGCCCGGGGTGATGATCATCGAGGCCATGGCCCAGACGGGCGCCCTGCTGATGTCCAAGTCGATGGACGTGCAGGTCGAGGGCAAGGTGATCATGTTCATGTCCATCGACGGCGTCCGCTTCCGCAAGCCGGCGCGGCCGGGCGACCAGCTGCGCATGAAGGTCATCGTCACGAAGATCCGCGGCGACATCTTCAAATTCCGCGGCGAGACCTTCATCGACGGCAAGCTGGCCTCGGAGGCGGATTTCGCCGCCATGATGGTCACCGTCGATAAGCCGGTCGACGCATGAGCCGGATCCACGCCACGGCCGTGGTCGACGCCGGCGTGCAGATTGCCGAGGGCGTCGAGATCGGGCCTTGGTGCATCGTCGGCCCGGGCGTGGTGCTGGAAGCCGACGTGCGGCTGGTCAGCCATGCCGTGGTCCAGCAGGACACGACGGTCGGCGCCAGAACGATCATCCATCCCTTCTGCGTCATCGGGGGCGACCCGCAGCATACCGGCTACAAGGGCGAGACGGTGCGGCTGGAGATCGGGACTGACAACAGCATCCGCGAGCACTCCACCTTCAACCGCGGCACGCCGCAGGGCGTGGGCGTGACCCGCGTCGGCTCGAACGGCCTGTTCATGACCGGCGCCCACGTCGGCCACGACTGCGTCGTCGGAGACAATGTGGTGATGGCCAACAACGCCACCCTGGGCGGGCATGCGCGGATCGGATCAAAAGTCTTCCTCGGCGGTCTGGCCGCCGTTCACCAGAACGGTCGGGTGGGGCAGGGCGCCATCGTCGGCGGGCTGGCGGCGGTGACGCGCGATGTCATCCCCTATGGCTCGGCCTGGGGCAATCACGCGCGGCTGCACGGGCTGAACCTGATCGGGCTGAAACGGAAGGGTTACGACAAGACGGCGATTCGCCGCCTGCTGGCCGCCTATCGCGACCTGTTCGAGGGCGGCGGGACCTTCGCCGAGCGGCTCGATGCGGTCGAGGGCGCATACGCCGACCTGCCCGAGATCATGGAGATCACGGCCTTCATCCGCGAGGACGGCAAACGTCCGCTCTGCCTGCCGGGCGAATGAGCAGTCCGGGAAAACTGGGTCTGATCGCCGGCGGCGGCGCCTTGCCGATATCGGTGGCGGCGCGGTGCGAGGCCGAGGGCCGGCCGGTGTTCGTGGTGCGGCTGACCGGCTTCGCCGACCCGCATCTGGCGCGCTATCCCGGCATCGAGGCGGGCATGGCCGAGATCGGCAAGGTGCTGTCGGCGCTGAAAAAGGCGGGCTGCGCTGCGGTGACCTTCGCCGGCACGGTGAACCGTCCGGACTTCCGCAGTCTGAAGCCCGACTTCAAGGGCGCGACCCTGCTGCCGGGCATCGTGGCGGCGGCGAGCAAGGGCGACGACGCCCTGCTGCGCAAGATTCTGTCGGTGTTCGAGAACGAGGGCTACGCCATCGAGGGCGCCGACGACATTCTCGGCGGAGAAACCCTGCCGGGCGGAGCGCTGGGCAGGGTGGCGCCGTCAGCGGATCAGCTTTCCGATCTCAGGAAGGCGCTGCATGTCGCGGAAAAGGCCGGGGAACTCGATATCGGTCAAGGCGCGGTCGTCTGCGAGGGCCTGGTCCTGGCGGTCGAGGCGCAGGAGGGGACGGACGCCATGCTGGCCCGGGTCGCAGCCCTGCCGGCCGACCTGCGCGGCTCGGCGGGCGACCGCAAGGGCGCGCTGGGCAAGGCGCCCAAGCCGATCCAGGACATGCGAGTCGACATGCCCGTGATGGGCGCGCGCACGGTCGAGATGGCGGCGGCGGCCGGGCTGGCGGGGGTCGGCGGCATCGCCGGCAAGCTGATCCTCATCGACCACGCCGCCATCGTTGAGGCGGCCGACCGTCTGGGCCTGTTCGTCTGGGGCGAGACGGGTCAATGAGCCGGCCGCTGAAGATCATGCTGGTGGCGGCCGAAGCCTCGGGCGACGCCCTCGGCGCGGGACTGGCCGAGGCCCTGAAGGCGCGGCTGGGACCGGATGTGGTCTTCGTCGGCGTGGGCGGCCCCCGGATGGCCGAACAGGGGGTGCAGAGCCCGTTCGACATCGCCGAACTGTCCATTCTCGGCTGGCTGGAGGGGCTGAAGGCCTATGGCGTCGTCAAGCGCCGGGTGACCGACACGGTGGCCCTGGCGGTCGCCCAGAAGCCGGACGCCGTGGTTCTGATCGACAGCTGGGGCTTCACCATCCGGGTGGCCAAGGCCCTGAAGGCGGCCCTGCCGGGCGTGCCGCTGATCAAATACGTCGGTCCCCAGGTCTGGGCGTCGCGGCCGGGCCGGGCGAAGACGCTGGCGGCCTCGGTGGACCACCTGCTGGCGCTGTACGCCTTCGACGCGCCCTGGTTCGAGCGCGAGGGGCTGCCGACCACGGTCGTGGGGTCCCAGGCGCTGCATGTCGATTTCGGCGACGCGGACCCGGCGGCGTTCCGGGCGTCGCGGGGGATCGCGCCCGAGGCGAAGCTGCTGCTGGTCCTGCCGGGCAGCCGGCCGTCGGAAATCCGGCTGATGACGCCCGTTTACGAGGCCGCCGTGGCGCGGCTGAAGGCGGCCGATCCATCGCTGGAGGTCGCCGTCGTCGCGGCGGGCACCGTGGCCGAAGACGTCGCCGGCCGGGTCGCCGGCTGGCCGTTCCGGGCGCATCTGGTTCCCGAGAGCGAGAAATACGCGGCCATGCGCGCGGCTACGGTCGCCCTGGCCACCAGCGGCACGGTCTCGACCGAGCTGGCCCTGGCCGGCGCCCCCATGGTCATCGCCTACCGATTCCAGCCGCTCAGCTATGCGATCATGAAGCCGTTCTTCACCGGCAAGTATGCGACCCTGTTCAACCACGCCGCCGACGCCGAGATCGCGCGCGAGCTGATCCAGAAGGACGCCACGCCGGAATCGGCGGCGGCCGAGGTCGGGCGGCTGCTGGCGGACCCGGAGGCGCGGCGCGTGCAGGCCGAGCGGCAGACGGCGGCGCTGGACCTGATGGGCCGGGAGGGGCGCGATCCGTCCGAGATCGCCGCCGACGCGGTGCTGAGGGTCATCGCCAGCAAGGCGGCCTAGCGCAGCCTGCGTCTCGCCAGCCGCAGGGCGCCCGCCACGCAGGCGCCGAACAGCGCGCCCTCGAAGCCGGCGGTGATGACCTGGCTGACCGGACCGAAGCTGGCCTCGCCGAACAGGGCGCCCATCCGGTCGATGCCGAGGCGGGATTGGGGGAAGCCCCGGGCGAGCTGTTCGAGACTGCCGCCCATCAGCCGCCCGCCGAGCAGGGGGATGAGCGCACCGGCCGCACCGCCGACCAGGCCGGCGACCGCGGTGCTGTAGCCCGGCGAGGAGGGACCTCCGGCGCGCCGACCCAGCCAGACGCCGAAACCGATCGCGCCGCCCAGCAGGGCGCCCTCGGCCGCGCCCGTGATCTCTCCGGGCGTCTGGCCCAGAAGAAGGCTGAAGGCGTCGACGCCGATCAGTTTGACGGCGGCCCCCGTCAGCATTCCACCGACGGCGCCGCCGACCGTGCTGGTCAGCCAGGGCCGGCCCCTGATCAGGCTTCCCGCCGCGATCCCCAGACCGACCCCGCCGCCGCCCAGCATGCCGACGACGGCCGTGAGGCAGACCAGCACGAGGATGATCGACATGGCGCCCATGCCGGACGGCTGCGGCTGGGCCGCGCCGATCACGCCGTAGAAGAGGCCGCCGAGGCCGCCGGCGACGGCGCCGCCGACCATGCCCGCCACGCCGAGCTTCTGGAGGGTGGTCGCGGGCGACAGCGGCGGCCGGGTCGCTGGAGAGGCGGTCGGGCCGGACTCGCCCTCGATCCGGGTCACGGGCGCGATGAAGCGGTAGCCGTGCTTGGGCACCGTCTCGATGAAGCGCGGGCGGGTCGCGTCGTCGCCGAGCTGTCGGCGTATCGTGCGGACGCATTGGGTCAGGGCCTCGTCGGTGACGGGCACGCCGCGCCAGACCTCCTCGAGGAAGCGGTCCTTGGAAACCAGCCTGCCGTCCTCGCGCACCAGCAGGGTCAGGGCGTCGAGATAGCGGGCGTTCAGCTCGACCGGAACGTCGTCCCGGGTGAGCAGCCGGTCGCCGGTGTCGAGATGGAAGCGTTCGAAGCGAAAGCGGCCGTGCGGCATGTGTTCAGGAGGACCTTCAGACATCGCCCATGCCGCTCACCGGCCGCGCAAGGCAGGGTGGAAGCCTCACCCATCAGGGTCGCCAAGGCAATGGGCTGACGCACAACGAAAAACGCCGGGGCAGGGGCCCCGGCGTTGATCTGGTCGGACCGGGATCAGCCGCGCTTGCTGATCGGCACGTAGTCGCGCTCGGTCGGGCCCGTGTAGAGCTGGCGCGGGCGGCCGATCTTCTGGCCGGGGTCGGCCATCATTTCCTGCCACTGGGCGATCCAGCCGACGGTGCGGGCCAGCGAGAACAGCACAGTGAACATCGAGGTCGGGAAGCCCATCGCCGACAGGGTGATGCCCGAATAGAAGTCGACGTTCGGGAACAGTTTGCGCTCGATGAAATACTCGTCGTTCAGCGCGATCCGCTCCAGCTCCTTGGCGACCTGGAACAGCGGGTCGTTGGGATCGCCGACGGCGGCCAGCACCTCGTCGGCGCTCTCCTTCATCACCTTGGCGCGCGGGTCGTAGTTTTTGTACACGCGGTGGCCGAAGCCCATCAGCTTGTACTTCTTGGCCTTCACGCCCTCGATGAACTCCGGGATCTTGTCCGGGGTGCCGATCTCCTTGAGCATGTTCAGCGCCTCTTCGTTGGCGCCGCCGTGCGACGGGCCCCACAGGCAGGCGATGCCGGCGGCGATACAGGCGAAGGGATTGGCGCCCGACGAGCCGGCCAGGCGAACGGTCGAGGTCGAGGCGTTCTGCTCGTGGTCGGCGTGGAGCATGAAGATGCGGTCCATGGCCTTGGCCAGAACCGGATTGACCACATAGTCCTCGGCCGGAACGGCGAAGCACATGCGCAGGAAATTCTCGGCGTAGGTCAGGTCGTTGCGCGGCGAAACGAACGGCTGGCCGACGTGGTATTTGTACGCGCGGGCCGCGATCGTCGGCATCTTGGCGATCAGGCGGATGGCCGAGATGTTGCGCTGGACCGGATCATGGATGTCCAGGCTGTCGTGATAGAAGGCCGACAGGGCGCCGACGGTGCCGACCATGATCGCCATCGGGTGGGCGTCGCGCCGGAAGCCCTCGAAGAAGCGGTCGAACTGCGAATGCAGCATGGTGTGCATGGTGATGCTGCGTTCGAAGGCTTCGTATTCCGAAGCCGTCGGCAGTTCGCCGTGCAGCAGCAGGTGGCAGACCTCGATGAAGTTGGACTTCGACGCCAGCTGGTCGATCGGATAGCCGCGGTGCAGCAAGGTGCCGACATCGCCGTCGATGAAGGTCAGGGCGCTTTCGCAGGCGGCGGTGGAGGTGAAGCCGGGGTCGTAGGTGAAGGCTTCGGTCGCGCCGTACAGCTTGCGAATGTCGATCACGTCCGGCCCCGTGGAGCCCGAAAGGACCGGCAGATCGACGCTCTTGTCGCGGAAGGTGAGGGTCGCCGTGCCGGCGGGTTTGGCTTGTTCAGTCATTGAAGCCCCTGGGGGTTTGGCGGAGACCGGCGCGGAGAAGGCGCAATCCACGGTCTGATGAATTGTCAGATAGTCTGTTGCAGCGCATCATCCAAGCGCCCGAGGCTTTCTTCACGCCCCAGGGCAGCCAGAGTTTTGGCGATGTCAGGCGAGACGCCGTCGCCCGTCAAGGCGGCGCGCACGGCCGGACCGATCTTGCCGAAGCCGACGGCCTCTTCCTCGGCGAAAACCTTGAGCTCGGCCTCGAGGGCGAAGACGTCCCAGCTGGCGAACAGCTTGAGCCGGTCGCGCAGGCGGGCGATGCGTTCGCCCGATTCGCCCGCCAGCATCGGCAGGCCCTTTTCGTAGATCTTCAGCGGGCGAGACCGCAGGACGAAGGCGGTCTGGTCGGCCAGTTCCAGCACGGTCTTCGCCCGGTCCTTCACGAAAGGCATGGCCTTCAGCAGCCGGGCCTCGTCGTCGGGGGCCAGGGCATGGCCTCGGGCCAGATGGACGTCCAGCGTCATCTTGGCCAGGCGGTCGTCGTCGGCCAGGCGGATCCAGTGGGCGTTGACGTGGGCCAGCTTGTCGAAGTCCAGCCGGGCCGGCGCCTTGCCGACGCCGGTCAGGTCGAACCATTCCAGCGCCTGGGCGTCGTTGAACAGTTCGTCGTCGCCATGGGCCCAGCCGAGGCGGGCCAGATAGTTGCGCATGGCCTCGGGCAGATAGCCCATCTCGGCGTATTCATGCACCGCCTGCGCCCCGTGTCGCTTGGACAGCTTGGCGCCGTCCGGGCCGTGGATCAGGGGGATGTGGGCGAAGCTGGGTCGCGGCCAGTCGAGCGCGTCATAGATCAGGCTCTGGCGGGCGGCGTTGTTCAGATGGTCGTCGCCGCGGATGACGTGGGTGACGCCCATGTCATGGTCGTCGACAACCACGGCCAGGTTGTAGGTCGGCGCGCCGTCGGACCGCAGCAGGACCAGATCGTCGAGGTCGTCGTTGGACCAGCTGACCGTTCCCTGCACCTGATCCTCGACCGTCACCTGACCGGGCAGGGGGCGGCGGAAGCGGACGACGTGCGGCTGCGACAGGTCGTCGACCGTGGGCTCGCGGTCGCGCCAGGGGGATTCGAAGGTGCGGCGCTCGGCCTTGGCGAGATCGCGCAGGCGGCCGGTTTCCTCGGCCGAGGTGAAGTCGCGATAGGCGGCGCCGCGCTCCAGCAGCTCGTTGACGACCTCGCGGTGGCGGTCGGCGCGGCTGAACTGGAAGACCGGCTCCTCGTCGGCGAACAGCTCCAGCCAGCTCAGGCCGTCGAAAATGGCCTTCACGGCCTCGTCGGTGGAGCGTTCGCGGTCGGTGTCCTCGACGCGCACCAGGAACTTCCCGTTGCGTCCCTTGGCGTACAAATAGTTGAAAAGCGCCGTGCGGGCGCCTCCTATGTGCAGGGAACCGGTCGGCGAAGGGGCGAAGCGCGTGACAACGGCGGGGTTGGGATCGGCGGCTGACGTGGATGGGGAGGTCATGGCGGGCGTTATAGCGCCGACGCCGGCAAAGCCCAGCCTCGCCGAGCGGAGCCGCGCCTTCCTGTCGGATCAGGTCGCCGCCCAGACCCTGCGCTGGCGGATGTGGGCGCCCGTGGCGTTCGGCGGAGGCTGCGCCGTCTATTTCGCGTTGAAGAGCGAACCGCCGGCCTGGCCGCTGCTGCTGGGGGCCGTCATCGCCGCCGGACTGTGGCTGGGCGCGCGCCGTCTGGCGCTCGGGCGGGTCTGGACGCTGCCGCTGCTGATGCTGGCCTGTTTCGCCCTGGGCGTCGCGGCGGCCAAGCTTCGGACCGACGCCGTGGCTGCGCCCATTGCACCCGCCATGGCCGAGCCGACCATGGTCGAGGGCTGGGTGATCGATGTCGACAGCCCGGGATCGGCGGGGCCGCGCGTGGTCATCGCGCCCGTGCGGATTCGGGGTCTTAGGCCGGAGCAGACGCCGGTCCGCCTGCGCGCCACCGTGCGCGGAGAGGCGCCGGCGCCGGGCGAGGCGGTGCGGCTGTTCGCCATCCTCAATCCGCCGCCGGCGCCGGCCAGCCCGGGGGCCTATGATTTCGGGCGCAACGCCTTCTTCCAGAGCCTGGGCGGCGTGGCCTTCTCGCTGGGTGAGACACGGCCTGCCTGGCTCGCGCCGCCGCCGTGGCGGGTGCGGGCGGCGATGGCGGTGAACGGGATGCGGTTCGATCTGGCCCGCCGCATCGTCGCGCGGCTGGGCGAACGGACCGGCGGCATCGCGGCGGCCATGACGACGGGGCAGGAGGCGTGGCTGAACCCGGCCGACGTCGATGTGATGCGCGATTCCGGGCTGGCGCACATCCTGTCGATCTCTGGGCTGCACATGGCGGTGGTCGGAGGGTTCGCCTTCTTCCTCGTGCGGCTGCTGGTGGCCGCCTGGCCGTGGCTGGCGCTGCGCGCGCCCGGCAAGAAGGTGGCCGCGGTGGCGGGGCTGCTCGCTGTCGGGACCTATCTGGTCGTGTCGGGCGCGCCGCCGCCGGCCGAACGGGCGGCGATCACGGCCTCGATCGCCTTCTTGGCCATTCTGCTGGACCGGCAGGCGATCACCATGCACGCCCTGGCGGTGGCGGCTTTCGTGATCCTGCTGCTGCAGCCCGAGGCCATCGTCACGCCCGGCTTCCAGATGTCGTTCGCGGCGACGGCGGCGTTGGTGGCCCTGGTCGAGGCCTGGCCGAGGCGGCCGACGGAGATCGACGCGCCCCTGCCGATCCTGATCGTTCAGCGGGCGGGAGCGTGGCTGGGCGCGGCCGTTCTGGCCAGTCTGGTGGCGGGGGCGGCGACCGGGCCGTTCGCCATGCAGCATTTCAACCGCACGGCCATGTACGGCCTGGCGGCCAATCTGGCGTCGGCGCCGGTGTCGGACTTCCTGATCATGCCGATGCTGGCGCTGGGGGCGCTGCTGGAGCCGCTGGGGCTGGGGGCGCCCTTCCTGTGGCTGGCGGGGCAGGGGATAGGACTGATGCTGGCCATCGGGGAATGGACGGCAGGGTTGCCGGGCGCGGTTCGGACGGTGGCGAGCGCGCCGGGCTTCGTCCTGCCGGTCTCCTTCCTCGGCGTGCTGTTCTGCTGTCTGTGGCGCGGGCCGCTGAGGTGGCTGGGCGTTCCGTTCGCGGCGGCGGTGATGCTGTGGCCGCGCAGCCCCACGCCCGATGTCTGGATCGGCGACGGCGGGACCAATGCGGCATGGGTGCAGGCCGGGCAGACCGTCGTGATGCGGCCCGGCGTGCGTCAGTTCGCGGTCGATGTCTGGTCGCGGCGGCGCGGCGTCTCGCCGGTCGAGCGGCCGGCCGAGGGCTGGACCTGCACGCGGTTCGCCTGTGCGCCGGAGACCGCGGCGGTAGGACCGTTGGCCCTGTGGTGGGGCAGGAAGGCGCCGTCGCCCGAACAGATGGATGCCCTGTGCCGATCCGCGCCCGTCGTCAGCGTCCGCGCCGGGCTAGCGGCCCTGCCGGCGTCCTGTGACGGCCGACTGGTGCTCGACGGGGTCGACTACGCCCGGGGCGGCGCGATCGAGCTGTGGCGCGACGGCGAGCCGTCAGCCAATCGCTGGCGCGCCGTCTGGTCGGCCGATGTGCGCGGCGACCGGCCGTGGAGCCGGTTCGGCGACGCCAACGTCAGTGATAGCGGCGGATGAGGCCGACCAGCTTGCCCTGAACCTCGACCTGGTCGGGGCCGAAGATGCGGGTCTCGTAGTTGCGGTTGGCCGGCTCGAGCGCGATAGAGCCGCCCTTCTTGCGCAGCCGCTTGAGCGTGGCTTCCTCGCCCTCGACCAGGGCCACGACGATATCGCCCGAGGTGGCGGTGTCGGTCGATTTGATGACCACCAGATCGCCGTTCAGGATCCCGGCCTCGATCATGGAGTCGCCCTCGATCTCGAGCATGTAGTGCTCGCCGGCGCCCAGCATGGCCTCGGGCACCGGATAGCGGGCGGTTTCGTGCTCGATGGCGGCGATGGGCGTGCCGGCGGCGATCTTGCCCATCAGCGACAGTTCGCGGGTGTCGTTGGCCGGATCGGCGGCCATCGGCCGTCCGCCGCCCTGGATGACGTCGGGGCGGAAGGGCTGGCGGCCGCGCGGCTGCGAGGTCGTGGCCTGTTCCGGCAGTTTGGTCACTTCCAGCGCCCGGGCCCGGTGGGCCAGACGGCGGATAAAGCCCCGTTCCTCCAGCGCCGTGATCAGGCGGTGAATGCCCGATTTGGACGCAAGATCCAGCGCCTCCTTCATCTCGTCGAAGGAGGGCGAGACGCCCGTTTCCTTGATGCGCTCATGGATGAACATCAGGAGTTCGTGCTGTTTGCGCGTGAGCATGGAGGTCCTCGAGGCGAATCCGTTGTGAGAAACGTAGCGGAACAAACCGCAAACGTCCACAAGGTGTTCCTGAGGTGTTCCGGTTAAGGACCGGTTACCGTCAAGCTGGAGGTAGTTGCCGGTTCGATGGATCGGGGCGATGCTGGGCGTCGGGGATGGGGGGCGGCTTGCAGGCGATACTCGAAAATGTGGGACGGGCGTCAGCAAGGCTGGTCCGGGAGATGGTCAGCTTCCGCGGACGGGCGCGGGTCGTTGACCTGATCTATTTCGGTCTGGCCATCTGCCTGATCCGGCTCGTCGCGAAGCTTCCGCTGGAAGCGCGGGCGTGGGACGTGAACTGGTTTGCCAACGCCGCCGTGGACATCGTGATTCTCGTCCCCTGCCTCGCCCTTTTCTGCCGGCGTCTTCATGATCAGGGGCTGTCGGGCTGGTGGGCGTTGTTGCTGGTCCCCGGTCCGCTCGTGGACCTCCACCAGTCCTACCGGGCGGTCTTCGCGGTGGTGAATCCGGAATGGCTCTTCCAGTCCGATCCGCTGAACGGGTGGGGGATGGTGATGATCCCGGTCGGGCTTGTCGTCCTGGTGCTGGCTCTGCGGCCCGGAACACGGGGCCCGAACCGTTACGGCCCCGATCCGCGGAAGGAACAGGTGTTGGCGGTCTAGCCCATCAAGGCCCGCGTCGCCGTCTCGACATCGGCCTGGCGCATCAGGCTTTCGCCGACGAGCACCGCCTGGGCGTGGGCGTCGGAGACGCGCTGGACGTCGTCGGGCGTGAAGATGCCGCTCTCGGCGACCAGCAGGGCCCGGACGGGGCTGAGCATGGCGAGGCGTTCGGTCACCGCCAGATCGACCTCGAAGGTGCGCAGGGAGCGGTTGTTGATCCCCACCAGATCGCCGCCCAGCTTGCACGCCCGGGCCATTTCGGCCTCGTCGTGGGTCTCGATCAGGGCGTCCATGCCGAAGCGGCCGGCCTCGGCCAGCAGATCGGCGGCGAGGGCGTCGTCGACCATGGCGAGAATGATCAGGATGCAGTCGGCGCCCAGGGCCCGGCTCTCGGCCACCTGCCAGGGGTCGACGAGGAAGTCCTTGCGCAGGCAGGGCAGGGCCGTTGCGTCGCGCGCCTGTCCGAGGAAGGCGTCGTCGCCCTGGAAGCTGGGGCCGTCGGTCAGGACCGACAGGCACTGCGCGCCGCCGCGCTCATAGGCGCGGGCGAGGGCCGGCGGGTCGAAGTCGGCGCGGATCAGCCCCTTGGACGGGCTGGCCTTCTTGATCTCGGCGATCAGGGCGGGGCGGCCGGTTTCCTCGACGTGGCGCTCGAGAGCGGCGCGGAAGCCGCGGGGGGCGGAGGCGTGACGGGCCAGCGCCTCGACGGCGTCCTGCGAGGTCGCGGCCTTGCGGACGTCCACGTCGGCGCGCTTGTAGGCGGCGATGCCGGCGAGGACGTCGCTCACGCCGGGTCTTCTTCCGGCTCGGGCGAATTGGTGGCGACGACCAGATCGGCCAGGGCCTGGGCGGCGCGGCCCTCATCGATGACACGGGCGGCGATGGCGGCGCCGTCCTTCAGATCGGCAGCGCGGTCGGCCACGACCAGGGCGGCGGCGGCGTTCAGCAGGACGATGTCGCGATAGGCCCCCGGCTGGCCCGCCAGCAGATTGTGCAGGGCCAGGGCGTTCTCCTCGGCGTCGCCGCCGCGCAGGGCGGCGATGTCGGCGCGGGGCAGGCTGGCGTCCTCGGGCGTGACGGTGAAGCGGCGGACGGCTCCGTCCTTCCACTCCGCCACCTCGGTCTCGCCCGTGGTGGTCAGTTCGTCGAGGCCCTGTCCGTGGACGGTCCAGGCCCGGGTCGCGCCCAGCCGACCCAGCACTTCCGCAAGGGGCTCCAGCAGGCGCGGATCATAGACGCCCATGACCTGACGTTTTGCAGAAGCCGGGTTCGAAAGCGGGCCCAGAAGATTGAAAACCGTACGGAAACCGATCTCGGCACGCACCGGTCCGACGTGGCGCATGGCGCCGTGGTAGGCGGGGGCGAACAGGAAGGCGATGCCGGCGTCGTCCAGCGAGCGGCGCTGCTGAGCGGGGGTGGCGGCGAGGTTGACACCGAGGGCGGCGAGCACGTCGGACGAACCCGACTTTGAGCTCAGGGCCCGGTTGCCGTGCTTGGCGACCTTCAGGCCGGTGCCGGCCAGGACGAGGGCGGCGGCGGTCGAGATGTTGAAGGTGTGCTGGCCGTCTCCGCCCGTGCCGCAGGTGTCGATGACGTCATAGGGGTGGTCCAGCCGCAGGGCCGCGTCGCGCATGGCCGTGGCGAAGGCGGCGATCTCCTCGACGGTCTCGCCGCGGATGCGCAGGGCGGTGACGGCGGCGGCGACCTGGGCCGGGGTCGGCTCGCCGCGCAGACAGGCGGCGAAGAAGGCGTGGGCCTCCTCCGTCGACAGCACGCGGCCGTCGACCAGCTTGGCCAGCAGGGGTTTGAAGCCGTCGGCCATCAGACCATCGCCCGGCGTCTGACATTGGCCAGATCGAGGAAGTTGGCCAGCAGGTCGTGGCCGTGTTCGGTGGCGATGGATTCCGGGTGGAACTGGACGCCATGGATGGGCCGGGTTCTGTGCGCCAGCCCCATGATCTCGCCGTCGGCGGTCCAGGCGGTGACGTCCAGCACGTCCGGCAGGGTTTCCCGGCGGACGGCGAGGCTGTGATAGCGGGTGGCGGTGAAGGGCGAGGGCAGGCCCTTGAACACGCTTTGGCCCGCGTGCTCGATCGGCGAGGTCTTGCCGTGCATCAGGGCCTTGGCGCGGATCACCTCGCCGCCGAACGCCTGGCCCATGGCCTGATGGCCCAGGCAGACGCCGAAGACGGGCATGTCCAGGGGCGCAGTGTCGAGGATGGACAGGCAGACGCCCGCCTCGTTGGGCGTGCAGGGGCCGGGGGACAGCAGCACCGCCTCCGGCTTCAGCGCCCAGGCTTCGGCGGCCGTCAGGTCGTCGTTGCGCACCACGTGCGTCTCCGCGCCCAACTCCGCGAGGTAGTGGACGAGGTTGTAGGTAAAGCTGTCGTAGTTATCGACGACCAGGATCATGGTCTGGCTTCTAGGGGGTGCGAGGCGACCCGCCAAGCGCATCCGGTTGTAAGTCTTCGTTAACCAAACCATCCCGAACTGGGACTCTGGAACGGAGACCGGCCATGACCGACAAGACCATCGCCAGGGCTCGCGCCCTGCTGACGCCCGTCGCGGACAAGGCCAATCCCTATGCGGCCCTGGGCGCAGCCGCGATGGCGGCCATGGCGGCGGTGCTGATGGCGGGTGTGATGGTGCTGGGGCCGGGCGTGCGCTTCGACGAGCCCGTGATCTCGGCCCGGCCCTAGCGGTTGCCGAACGGATAGCGCCAGGCGTCTTCCGCGGCGCGCATCGGCGCCCGGGCCTTGGCCCGGGTCTCGGCGTATTCGGCGGCCGGATCGCTGTCGGCGACGACGCCCGCGCCGGCCTGGACATGGATCTTGCCGTCGGCGAACAGGGCGGTGCGCAGGACGATGCAGATGTCGGCCTCGCCGCCCGCCGAGATGTAGCCCACGCCGCCGCCATAGCCGACGCCGCGCTTGGTCGTTTCCAGCTCGTCGATGATCTCCATCGCCCGCACCTTGGGCGCGCCCGACAGGGTGCCGGCGGGCAGGGCGGCCAGGAGGGTGTCGACGGCGTCCAGCCGGGGATCGGCGTCGCCCTGGACCTCGGAGACGATGTGCATGACCGAGCTGTAGCGCTCGATGCGGAAGCTCTCGATCACCTCGACGGTGCCCGGGGCGGCGACGCGGCCGACGTCGTTGCGGCCGAGGTCCAGCAGCATCAGATGCTCGGCCCGTTCCTTGGGATCGGCCAGCAGCTCGGCCTCAAGGGCGCGGTCGGCCTCGGGGGTGTCGCCGCGGGGACGGGTGCCGGCCAGGGGGCGGATGGTGACGCGGCCGTCCTTGAGCCGGACGAGGATCTCCGGGCTGGATCCCGCCAGCTGGAAGTCGCCGAAGTCGAGGAAGAAGAGATAGGGCGAGGGGTTCGAACGGCGCAGCGAGCGGTAGAAGGCGAACGGGTCGGCGCTCCACGGCGCGGCGAAGCGGTGGCTGAGCACGACCTGGAAGATGTCGCCGGCGCCGATGTAGTCCTTGGCCCGGGCCACCAGGGCGCCGAAGCCCGAGGCGTCGACGGGGGAGGCGAAGTCGGGCGTGGGGGCCTCGACCGCGGCGGGAATGGCGGGCAGGGGGGTGCGCAGGTCGGTCTCGAAGGCGTCCAGCCGGGCTACGGCTCCGGCGAAGGCCGCCTCGGCCGTTTCGCCGCCGTCGGGATAGGCGGCCGAGACGAGAACGATCTCGTGGCGCACGGAATCGAAGATGGCGACCAGCGTCGGGCGGGTCAGGACGGCGTCGGGCAGATCCAGCGGGTCGGGGTTCGGCGCGCCCAGCGGCTCGAGCAGGCGCACCATGTCATAGCCGAAGACGCCGAACAGGCCGGCGGCCATCGGCGGCAGGTCGTCGGGCAGGTCGAAGCTGGAGGCGGCCATCAGGGCCCGCAGCGAGGTCAGGGCGTCGCCGCTCTCGGGGGTGAACCGGCCCCCGGCGATCGCGGCCCCGCGCGCCAGTTCGGCCCGGCCGTCGCGGCAGCGCCAGACGGCGTCGGGCTCGCGCGTGATGATCGAATAGCGGCCGTTGACGGCGCCGCCCTCGACGGACTCCAGCAGGAAGGCGTGGGTCCGGCCGTGCCCGACCTTCAGAAAGGCCGAGACGGGCGTCTCGAGGTCGTCGACCAGCCGGCGGACGACGACGCGGGGAAGGCCGGCCGCCCAGCCCCGCCGGAAGTCGTCAAAGTCCGTCGCGCCGGTCCCCGGGGTCATTGACCCTGGGCGGGCGCCGCGGGGGCGCCGGCGGCGGGCGCGGCCGGGGCTTCGGCGGTCAGGCCGAGCGCCGCGCGGGCCAGGGCTTCGTCGTAACGGGCCTTGGAGCGTTCCGAGGCCGTCTTGAGCGCCAGTTCGCCCACGGCGTTCACATTGTCGCTGGCCATGCGCTGGCGGAACTCTTCGGCCATCGGCGCGGCCAGGACGGCCGGGGCGGCCGTGATCCGGTCGGTGCGGCCGATGACGAAGGTGTCGGCGGTGTTCTGCTGCGAGAACACCTGGCCGCGGCCGCTGCTGAACATGCCCTGGACGACGCCCTGGCCGTACTGCTGGATCGACTGGCGGTTCAGGCCGGTTCCGGTCTGGACGGTCGCGCCGGCCGAGGCGGCCACGGCTGCCAGGTCCTCGCCGCCGCGGACGCGGGCGGCCAAAGCGTTGGCGCGGGTGGTCAGCAGGCGGACGTTCTCACGCAGCACCCACTGCTCGGCCAGCGGCGCGCGGATCGCCTCCAGCGGCGGCAGGGCGGCGGGCGTGACCTCGTCGACGCGGACGACGAAATACTGGCCCTGGCCCATGTCGATGACTTCGCTCTCGCCGCCCTTGCCCAGGGTCCACATGGTCTGGACCAGCTGCGGCGGCAGCGGCGGGTTGATGTCCTGGCCGTTGCGCAGCTTGCCGTCCTGGCGGATCGCCGGGACCTGGATGATGCGGGCGCCGACTTCGGCCACGGCGGCGTCCAGCGTCTTGCCGGCCTGACGGGCCTTCTCATAGGCCTCGACGCGGGCGTAGACGGCGGCGCGGGCGTCCTCGGCGCGCAGCTCCTGGATGACCTGCTCGCGCACGTCGGTCAGGGTGGCGGGGCGGCCCGGGGTGATGGCGGTCACCTTGGCGACGACGAAGCCGACGCTGGCCTGAACCGGAGCCGAGACCTCATTGGCGGCCAGGCCGAAGACGGCGGCGGCCACGGCGGGGTCGCCCAGGGCGCTGCGCGGGGTGTCGGCGTAGTTCGCGGGCTGGATGTTGTTGGCGCCGGCGACGGCGGCCGGGGTCTCGCCGGCGCGCAGGCGGCCGGCGATGCGGTCGGCGGCGGCGCGGTTCGGGGCCGTCAGGGTCACGAAGGTGCGCTTCTCGGGCAGGGACAGGGCGTCGCGGCGGAAGTTGAACCGCTCCTGGATCCGGGCCTCGGTGATGGCCGCGGGCGCGCCGCGGTCGTCGAACAGGACCACGGAGGCGGTGCGCGACTCCGGCAGGCGCAGCTGGGCGGCGTTCTGGTTCATGAAGGCGGTCAGCTGGGCGTCGGTGGGCGCGCCGGCGATTCCGGCCATGGCCTGGGTCACGGTGAACCAGCGGCCGTCGCGGGTTTCCAGCGCCTGGCTGGCCAGAACCGCACCGTAGATGCGCGGCAGGCGCATGCCGGCGCCGAGGGCCGAGGCGTAGTGCTGGGTGATGTACTGGTCGCGCATCTGGGCCTCGAACATCTCGGGCGTCAGATTGTTTTCGGCCAGTTTCGACCTGTAGAGGTTCTCGTCGAACTTGCCGGTGACGGAGTCGAAGAAGGCGGGCGCCTGGCGAAGCTGGCGCAACACCAGTTCCTTGCCGGGACGGATGCCGACCTGCCAGGCCCAGTTCATGAAGCCCAGCTGCTGGGAGCGCTGCTGAAGATATTGCGCCAGGCCGCCTTCGCCGATCAGCTCCTCGAAGGTCAGCGGACGTCCGGCCTGTTCCTGCGATTGCTGGAGGATGCGGTCCATCTCGGTGCGGAACTCGGCCTGGCTGAGGCTGCGTTCACCGGCGCTGACCACGTGCTTCGGCCCCAGATTGCCCAGCACGTCCAGCTGTGTGCCCCCGGTGACGAGCAGCGCAAGCGCCAGAACGACTAGCAGCCCCATGGCCCATTTGGATTTGGCGAAGGTGCGGAACGCGGTGAGCATGGTCGGTCCTGGCGGAACAGCGGCGAGAGTGTCGCTTGGCCTATAGGGCGTGAGCGACCCGCACGGCAAGACGATGGCCATTCTTGTCGGGCTGCGACCGTCGGCCCTTCCGGACCTCTCGACCCGACGCGGCCCTGGCGGCTTGGCTTGGACGGCCTCGCCGCATAGAAGGCAGGCATGAAACAATCCGTGAAGCTGGTCGCCGGCAATTGGAAGATGAACGGCCTGGGCGCGAGCCTGGGCGAGGTGGAGACGCTGCGCGCCGCGCTGGATAGGGAGCCCGCGGCCTGCCGCGTCGCCCTGTGCCCGCCCGCGACCCTGATCGAACGGATGGCCCGGTCGGCGGCGGGGAGTTCGATCGAGATCGGCGGACAGGACTGTCGGGCCGAGACCCACGGCGCCTTCACCGGCGACATCTCGGCGGCGATGCTCAGGGACGCGGGGGCCACCCTGGTGATCCTGGGCCATTCCGAACGCCGTCAGGGTCATGGCGAAAGCGACCTGCTGGTGTCGGCCAAGGCCGAGGCGGCGTTGGCCGCGGGTCTGGCGCCCATCGTCTGCGTCGGCGAGACGCTGGAGCAGCGGGAGGCCGGCCGCGCCGTCGAGGTGGTGCGGTCGCAGATCATGGCGTCGTTGCCGCTGGCGCTGGCGGGCCGGGACTTCGCCGTCGCCTATGAGCCCGTCTGGGCGATCGGGACGGGCCTGACGCCGACGCTGGAGCAGATCGAGGAAGTCCATCGCGCCGTGCGGGCGGCCATGATCGAACGACTGGGGCTGGCGATCGCGGCGACGCCGATCCTGTACGGCGGCTCGGTCAAGCCGGACAACGCCGCCGAGATCCTGGCCGTGCCCGAGGTGGGCGGAGCGCTGGTGGGCGGGGCGTCGCTGAAGGCCGCGGACTTCCTCGGCATCATCCGGGGCGCCTGAGCCGTCGGAGCGTTTGCTCCCGTCCCGCATCAATGTTAGACGCCGCCGCTTGATCGGCGCGGTGTCGCGCCACACATATCGGCTGCCATGCTCCAGACCATTCTCCTCGTCGCCATGATCCTCATTTCGGTCGCGCTCGCCGGCGTGATCCTGATTCAGCGCTCCGAAGGCGGCGCGCTGGGCATGGGCGGAGGCCCGTCGGGCTTCATGACGGCGCGCGGCGCCGGCAATCTGCTGACCAAGACGACGTGGATCCTGGCCATCCTGTTCTTCTTCTGCGCCATCGGCCTGACCATCCTGGGCAACGTCGAGCGCTCGAGGCGGTCGGTCGTCGACGCCGACGCGATCGGCGAGCTGATCACGCCGACGACGCCGCAGACGGCGCCGATCGAAGCCCCCGCCGGTCCGGCCCAGCCTGCTGCGCCCTCGCTGCAGAATCTGGAGTCGAGCCTGTCGGGAACGGCGCCCGCGCCGGCCCCCGCCCAGCCCGCACCGGCGCAGTAAGGATGAGCGGGGACCTTATCCCCGCCTTCCGCTCCCGCCCTCAAAGTCTCCAGTCCGCCGCCCCCGAATCGGCGGTAAGGTAATCTCCCATGGCCCGTTACGTGTTCATCACCGGCGGCGTGGTTTCCTCATTGGGAAAAGGCCTCGCATCCGCCGCTCTCGGCGCGCTTCTGCAAGCGCGCGGCTACAAGGTTCGCCTTCGTAAGCTCGACCCCTATCTGAACGTCGATCCGGGCACGATGAGCCCGTATCAGCACGGCGAGGTCTTCGTGACCGACGACGGGGCCGAGACCGACCTCGACCTGGGCCACTACGAGCGCTTCACGGGCGTCTCGGCGGCCAGGTCGGACAACATCACCACCGGCCGCATCTATTCGACCATCCTCGAGAAGGAGCGGCGGGGGGACTATCTGGGCGCGACGGTGCAGGTGATCCCGCACGTCACCGACCAGATCAAATCCTTCTGCCTGACGCCCGCCCTGACCGACGAGGGCGAGGATGTGGACTTCGTGCTGGTCGAGATCGGCGGCACGGTCGGGGACATCGAGGGCCTGCCATTCTTCGAGGCCATCCGCCAGCTGGGGCAGGACCTGCCGCGCGGCCAGTCGTGCTTCGTGCACCTGACGCTGCTGCCCTACATCAAGACCGCCGGCGAGATGAAGACCAAGCCGACGCAGCACTCGGTCAAGGAACTGCGCTCGATCGGCATCCAGCCCGACATCCTGCTGTGCCGTTGCGAATTCCCGATCCCGCCCGAGGAGAAGCGCAAGATCGGCCTGTTCTGCAACGTGCGCGAAAGCGGCGTCATCCAGGCGATGGATTCGAACGACATCTACGCCGTGCCGCTGGACTACCACCGCGAGGGGTTGGACGCCGAGGTTCTGGCCCATTTCGGCATGACGGACGCGCCCGCCCCGGACCTGTCGATGTGGGAAGAGATCGCGCGGCGTCGCCTGCACCCCGATGGCGAGGTCACCGTGGCCATCGTCGGCAAGTACACGGTCCTGAAGGACGCCTACAAATCCCTGATCGAGGCGCTCCAACACGGCGGCGTGGCCAACAACGTCAAGGTCAACATCGACTGGGTCGAGGCCGAAACCTTCGAGGGCGACCGCGAGGCCTGCGACGCGCGGCTGCAGGCCGCCCACGCCATCCTGGTGCCGGGCGGCTTCGGCGAGCGCGGTTCGGAAGGCAAGATCGAGGCGGCGCGCTTCGCCCGCGAGCGCAAGATTCCCTATTTCGGCATCTGTTTCGGCATGCAGATGGCGGTCATCGAGGCGGCGCGGAACCTGGCCGGGTATCCGAAGGCCTCATCGACCGAATTCGGCCCGACGACCGAGCCGGTGGTCGGCCTGATGACGGAATGGACCCAGGGCAACCAGCGCGTCCTGCGTCAGCAGGGCGGGGACATGGGCGGCACCATGCGGCTGGGCGCCTATGACTCGACGCTGAAGGCGGGGTCGCGGATCGCGCAGATGTATGGCTCGACCACGATCAGCGAGCGGCATCGCCACCGCTATGAGGTCAACATCAACTACCGCGAGGCGATCGAGCAGAAGGGGGGCCTGACCTTCGCCGGCCTGTCACCCGACGGGGTCCTGCCCGAGACGGTCGAACGCGAGGACCATCCGTGGTTCATCGGCGTGCAGTATCATCCCGAGCTGAAGAGCCGGCCGTTCGCGCCACACCCGCTGTTCGCGGGCTTTATTGAAGCGGCGGTGGTGCAGAGTCGGCTGGTTTGACCGCAGCGACGATCCCTTCGAACGGACGTCGGTGACGACACCGGACGCACACTTCAGTGCCCGGCTGACTTCTGCTGTCGACGTACATGTGGCCCTTGCGGGCGCATTTCAAAGATTCGAACACAGCCGCTTCCCTCGCCTGTTTCGCACGGAGAACAATGTTCTATTCTTCGCTGCAACGCAAGATTTGAACGGAAACAATGGCTTCAGGTTCCAGTGAACATGGTCCGGTCCGCCTTGACGGCTTCCAGGATCATGGCGGTCACCGCCCGGATCCGCGCCAGGGGCCGCAGATCCGCATGCGTCACCAGCCACAGGCTGCGATCCAGATGCACGGCGTCCGGCAGAACCCGGCGCAATCCGGCCTCACGGGCGGCAATGAAGTCGGGCAGCACGCACAGGCCGGCCCCGGCCAAAGCGGCCTGCAGCTGGGCGATCAGGTTCGAGCTCTGCAGGGCGACGTGAATGTCCACGTCGGGCGCCTGCATATAGTCCAGTTCCGGCGCGTAGAGCAGGTCGCCGATGTAGCCGATGAACCGGTGCCCGGCCATGTCGGCGCGGGTCAGGATCGGCGGGCGGGCGTCCAGATACGAGGGCGCGGCGTACAGGCTCAACCCGTAGTCGGTCAGTTTGCGTGAGACCAGCCGGCCCTCGCGGGGGGCGCTGAGCGTCACCGCGATGTCCGCCTCGCGCTTGGACAGGCTGAGCACGCCGGAGATGGCGACCAGCTGGATGTCCAGTCCCGGATGCCGGTCGGCGAGCCGCGCCATCAGCGGGGCCAGCACATAGCTGCCGAACCCCTCCGGCGCGCCGATCCGCACCGTGCCGCTGAGCGCCTGGTCGGCCTCGCCCAGTTCATGGGCGGCGCGAAGGGTCAGGCTCTCGATCTTCTCCGCCGTCGGCATCAGACGCTCGCCGTGCGGCGTCAGGGCGTAGCCATGCGGGCTGCGGTCGAACAGCTGGGCGCCCAGACCCGTCTCCAGCGCGGCGATGCGCCGGGCGACCGTGGTGTGGTCCATGGCGACGCGCGCGGCCGCAGCGGTCAGCCGCCCGGTCCGGGCCACCGCGAGGAAGGCCCTCAGATCATTCCAGTTGAAGTCCGCCATTCCGGCTCCTGTGCAAAAACGCACAACGATTGCTCAAACCTTGGCATCGTCAGAACAGAAAAGCCATGAGATACCGACGCTATCGAACGCGACCTTCGTTCAGAGGACCCTCGACATGGCTTTCGACTCCGCCGCCTACGCCCCCAGCTCGCTCGCCCCGGCCGTGCCGGCCTCGAGGCTGATCGACGACGCCGTCGATCCTTGCCCGATGTGGACGGCCGAGAACCCGGATCGCGCCCTCGCGTTGCTGTTCGTGGCGCCGCGCGACTGCGCCGCCGTCGACGTTCTCGTCTCGCTGTAAGCAAGGCCCGCAATGACCGCCGCACCGACGCCCATCCCTTCCGCGCCCGATCCCATGGTCGTGGCCGAGACCCTGACCACGCTGATGCAGAACGCCGCCGCCGCGGTGCGCACCACGATGGTCCAGGCCGCGACGCCGCAGACGCTGCCCTATGACCCGACGACGCTGGCGAAGGCGATGATCGACTTCAACACCTCGGTGATGATGCGGCCGGCCAGCCTGTTCGAGGCCCAGGCGAAGAACTGGAACGACTGGACCGCCCTGTGGCGGACCATGGGCGAGCGGGCGATGGGACAGGAAACGGCGCCGGTCGCGGCGCCGGCCAGGGGCGACCGCCGCTTCTCGGACCCGGCCTGGAGCGACGAGCCCGTCTATGACTATCTGAAGCAAGCCTATTTGCTGGCGGCGCGCCAGTTGCAGGAATTCGTCGCCACCGCTCCCGTGGACGAGGACACCCGCGCCCAGGTCGACTTCGCCAACCGCCAGATGATGAACGCCCTGGCGCCCACCAATTTCGCCCAGACCAATCCGCAGGTCGCGCGCCGCATGGTCGAGAGCGGCGGTCTCAGCCTGATGACCGGCGTCTCCAACCTGCTGGAAGACATCGGCAAGGGGCAGGGGCTGGTCAGCCGCCGCGCGCCAAACGACTTCGAACTGGGCGTCAATGTCGCCGCCACCCCCGGCGCGGTGGTGTTCAAAAACGAGCTGATGGAGTTGATCCAGTACGCGCCGACGACGGACAAGGTCTATCGCCGGCCGCTGCTGTTCGTCCCGCCGCTGGTCAACAAATACTACCTGTTCGATCTGACGCCCAAGGCCAGCTATCTGAAATGGCTGGTCGACCAGGGCCACACCGTCTTCGTCATCTCCTGGGCCAATCCCGACGAGAGCCACGCCGACAACGGTCTGAACGCCTATGTGAAGGACGGCGTGATCGCCGCCCTGGACGCCGTGAAGGCGGCGACCGGCGAGCCGGACGCCGATCTGGTTTCCTACTGCCTGGGCGGCACCCTGTCGGCGATGACCCTGGCGTATCTGGCCGGGACGGGCGGCGCCGATCGCGTGGCCTCGGCGACCCTGATCGCGACCCTGGTCGACTTCAGCGACATGGGCGAGTGGTCGGTGTTCACCGGCGAAAACGACATGAAGGCCTTCGACCGCTATCTGGACGAGAAGGGCTATGTCGAGGCGCACGACCTGACCAAGCTGTTCTCGACGGTGCGGGCCAACGACCTGATCTGGTCGTCGGTGGTGAACCACTATCTGCTGGGCGACGAGGCGCGGGCCTCGGACCTGCTGTGGTGGTTCGACGACGGTTCGCGCATTCCGGCCCGGATGCTGAAGGAGTACGGCGCCCAGGTGCTGCGCGGGAACCGGCTCAGGGAAAAGGGCGGGGTGTCGATCGACGGCGTCGCGCTGGATCTCGGCGCGATCCAGACGCCGGTCATGATCGTGGCCCTGAAGGACGACCACGTCGCGGCCTGGAAGAACACATACGCCGGCCGCGGCTTCTTCGGGGGGCAGACCCGCTTCCTGCTGGGCGGCTCGGGCCACAATGCAGGGATGATCAATCCGCCGGCGGCCAACAAGCACGGCTACTGGATCAACGACGCGGCGCCGGACGACGCCGACGCCTGGCTGGCGGGCGCCGAACAGAAGGCGGGCTCGTGGTGGCCTGAATGGCAGGGCTGGCTGGACGCCGCCGCCGGCGACGAAAAGGTCAAGGCGCGCAAGGTCGGCTCCGGCAAGCTGAAGGCCGGAGAAGCGGCGCCCGGATCATACGTCCGCGTCCGCCACTGAGACCTGAGCCAGGGCCTCAATCCGGCTTCGAATCACGACGACTGCGAGGCCGGCGGGGCCGGCAGGGCGGTCGCCCCGCGTGCCCTGAAACGCCGTTTTCCGACGTAGGAACCTGGGCCGTATCAGGTCGTTTTCGCCTTCGGCTTTTGGAGGAGATACGTCATGCCGACCTATGTCTTTCACCTGCACGATGGCCCCTCGGTGCCCCCTCAGGAAGAGACGGTGGAAGCGACGGATATCGATCAGGCCCGGGATCTGGCCGAGATGCGGTTGCTGCTGAGCAACCAGTTCACCCACGTCGCAGTGCTTCAGGACGGCGAGGAGCGGCTGAGATTGAAACGCGACGGTCGCGGCCGTTGAAGACGGGGCCCGCGCCGGAATCGCCCGCCGGAACGCGGACGTCTGTCGGGACGCTTGCAACGCGCGTGCTTCAGGCGTCTTGAACCTGTCCATGGCCAAACGTCCCGCCACCGCCAGAAAGACCCTGTCCGAGGCCAACCTGGCGGCGCTGGGCGCGGATCGCCTCGCCGCCCTGCTGATCGAGGTCGCCGACGGGGATCTGAAACGCCGCCTGCGGATGGAGCTGGCGGCCGAGGTCGGAGCGCCGGATCTGGCGCTGGAGCTGGACAAACGTCTGAACACCCTGGCCGCCAGTCGGGCCCGGGTGTCGTGGCGCAAACGGCCCGACCTGCTGGCTGACCTTCAGATGCTCCGGCGAATGATCGTGGGCCGGCTGGGCGCCATGGATGCGAAACTGGCGCTCGATCGGCTGGTGGCCTGGTTCGACCTCTATCCGTCCCTGGCCGCGCGGGTGAAGGATCCGAAGGGCGAACTCACCCTCGTTTTCGATGCGGCGTCCGCCGACCTGGCGTCGCTGGCCTCGACGGTTGGTCCCGACGGCGCGGGGCCCGTGCTGAACGACGCACTCTCCACCCGGCTTTCCGAGTGGGCCTCGTGGGTCGGGCGCGGCGCGGGAGCGCTGAGCCCGGAACTGGCGCGGCGGCTGTTGACGGACCTGACGAAGGGCCGCCCCCGCCCGACGGGCCGCCTCGCCCTCGTCGTGCGCAAGCTGGCCGACAGGGCAGGGGATATGGACGCCTGGGTTCTCGCCATTCCCGACGACGACCGGCGCAAGCCCGAGGTGGCGGCCGAGGTCGCCCGGCGTCTCGCCAGGGCGGGTCGCGCGGAAGAGGCCCGCGAGGCGCTGGAGGCCGCACGAATCGAACCGCCGCCGGCCAGCCGCTGGGGACGAGGAAAGGCCGTCGAACGGCCGGCCCTTCCGGACAGTTGGCACGCCGCGGAAATCGCCGTCCTCGAGGCCGAGGGTCACACCGCCCGGGCCGACGAGGCGCGCTGGAGCCTGTTCGAGCGCACGCTGTCGGAAGACATGCTGAGAACCCTGCTGGCGGGACTGCCGGACTTCGAGGACGTCATCGCCCTGGACAGGGCCTTCGCCATCGCCGCCGCCTTCGTTGATCCCATGAAGGGGCTCGCGTTCCTGATGAACTGGCCGGCGCTCCGCGAGGCGGCCGAAATGGTGCTGGCCCGGCGGGATGAAATCCGGGGAGGCGTCGACGACGCAGCCCTGTGGGCGGGCCGGCTGGCCGGCCGATATCCGGACGCCGCCCTTGTGCTGGTCAGGGCCAGGGCCCGCGCCCTCGCCCGGCTGGGCGAAGGCGTCACCGAAGAGGTCGAGAGTCTGATCGGAGAGGCGGAAGTCCTGGCCGCCGGCGCGAGCGCCGCAACGGCCGAGACTCACGCGGCCTTTGTCGAGAGCCTGAAGGCGATCGCCGCGCCCAGGCGTCCGGTCTGGCGTTGAAAACGGCGTCGGACGACGGCGTCTGTCGCCGTCATCGGCCTGTCGTCGGCTACCATCGGTAAACCTCGGCAAACATCGTCCGCCGCCCGCTTGGCAGGCCGGATCGTTCCGCGACTGTATCATCAAACAGGCACGCGAGGCTCCACGATGTACAGTTCGGACAGGCGACCGTCATCTTACGACCGGGGACTGCCGACGGCCGTTCAGGTCGCTTCCGTTCAGAACGGATCCATGGCGCACGCGCGCAAATGCGTGATCCTGCTCGAGATGGAAGCGGGGGTTCGCCGCGATTTCGCGGTTACCGCGCTCCAGAGCGGCGGCGCCACCGTCATAGCGACGGTTACGGGACGGCCGCTCGATAATCTGGACGCGGTTTTCGCCAGCCACGCCGTCGTCCTCGACGGCGCGGCCTCGACCTACGACAGCCTGGACATCTGCCGCCGACTCGCCGAGCTCAAGGGCCCTCCTGTCATCCTGATGACCGGGTCGGACAATGAGGCCGAACGCATCATGGGACTGGAGCACGGCGCCGATGACTGCGTGCCGGCGTCGGCGAGCGCCCGCGAGCTCCTGGCCCGTGTTTTCGCCCTCGTTCGCCGCAACGCCTTCCGGGCGCCGCTGGAGGCGACAACGGGCGCCGATTCGGCGTCCCGCGTGACCTTCGCCGGCTGGTCGTTCTGCCCTGCATCCGGCGAACTGAGAGGCCCCACCGGTCGGACGGGCTTCCTTTCGCGAACGGACCACGCCGTCCTCGCCGCCTTCGTCGAGCATCCCCGTCAGATATTGTCGGTGGACCAGCTGGCCGAAATCATCGACGGCGAGCCCCTTACCGAGGTCGCAAGGGTGGACTGGCGCGTGAGGATTTCCCGCCTGAGACGCCGGCTTGACCGCCTGGACGGGGGAGGTGGGCTGATTCAGACGGTTCACGGGAAGGGCTACGTCTTCGCCGCCGACTGCATGCGCGACGCCAATTGATCAGGACACGGCGTTCGCTATGTCGTCGATGTCACACCAAGAGTTTGTGTTGTAAATGTGAATTTTTCGAAAGCTTAAAATCACGATCCCTCTAGCCTTGCTTAGGCGTGGCGTGTTGAGGGAGGTCCTGTGGTCTCCGCTCAGCGTTCTTCAATTGATGAAGATTGCCTTTGAGAGTGTGGGGACTGAAAATTATGCGAAACACAAAATCCAAACTTCTTTCGTCGACGGTCTTTATCGGGATTGTTACTGGCTCGTTACTCGCTGCGCCCATGGCCTATGCGCAGGAGGCCGAGGCCGCCGATCCGGCCGAAGAGACGCTCGACGAAGTCGTCGTGACCGGCTCCCGCATTCGCCGTGATCCAACCAACGCCCCCACGCCGCTGATCCAGGTGTCGCGCGAAGCGCTGCTGACCACCGGCCAGAATACGGTGATCGACTTCCTGGCCACCATCCCGGCCCTGTCGCAGTCGACCGTGCCGTCGGATACGACGGGCTCCAACCTGAACGACGGCGGCCAGTCCTTCGCCAACCTGCGCGCGCTCGGCGCACAGCGGACCCTGACCCTGGTCGACGGCCGCCGTCACGTGGGCTCGAACGGCGGGACCCTGTCGGTCGACGTGGACGCCATTCCGCGCCTGCTGATCGAGAACATCGAGATCGTCACGGGCGGCGCCTCGTCGGTCTATGGCGCCGACGCCGTCTCCGGCGTGCTGAACTTCGTCCTGCGCAAGGACTACGAAGGTCTCCAGATCGACGGCAACTACGGCATGATCAACCAGGACGGCCAGGCGAACAAACGCCTGTCGATCCTGGCCGGGGCCAACATCCTGGATGACCGCCTGAACCTCTGGGCCTTCGGCGAATACGAGGAGATCGACGAGATCCAGGTCCTCGACATCGACTGGCTGAAAGAGTCCTGGTTCATGGCTCCGGTCGACTCCGATCCCACCTCGGCTGCGATCGGCCCGGCCAACGACGGCATCGTCGACGTGGCGCTGTTCTCGAATGTCCGCACGCTGTCGCGCCCGCGCTGGGGCCGCACGGTGCTGGCGAACATGCAGCGTCCCAGCCGTCTGGACGATCCCGAGGTTCCGTTCGCCGATTGCTCGGCCACCGCCGCGTTCAACACCCCGACCAACAACAACTGCTTCAATCTCGAACCCGGCAAGACCTACATCTACGAGGGAACCACCGGACGGCTCGCCGACTTCGGGCAACGCGTTGGCACGGCGGGGATCAACCGCGTGAACAACATCGGCGGGGACGGTTCGAACCCGGCCGAGTTCGGCCAGATCTCCCGCGTGGGCCAGTCGGAATCCTCGCGGTTCGCGGTCGGTGCGAACTTCCAGCTCACCGATGCGATCTCGGGGATCGTTGAAGCCAAATATATCGAGGAACAGACCTTCGACACCTCCCAGCCGGTGTTCTTCGACGTCAACATCTCGGACCGCCGCGCGGCGAACCTCGTTTCGGCCCTTCGCACGAGCACCCAGTTCGACGTGAGGCTGTCGGACAACGCCTTCCTGCCGGCCAATGTGAAGGCGGCGATCCAGAACAACATGCTGGTCCGCTACAGCCAGCCGACCAACACCGCGGACGGAACGCCCCTGCCGGAGGTGGCGGCGCCCTTCGCCCGCCACGCGCTGTTCGGCCCCGACCGCACGCAGGACAACACCCGGACCCTGCAGCGGTACGTCGCCGGATTGCGCGGCGAGTACGACCAGCTGGGCTTCATCAGCGACGCCACCTGGGACGTGTCTTACACCTATGGCGAATATGAAGGCCTGAACCGTGAACGCGGCGTCGACACGCTGCGCTTCGCCCTGGCGGCGGATGCGGTCGTCGATACGGCCGGCATCGTCAGCGGAAAGCCCGGCCAGATCGTCTGCCGGGTGCAGCTGATCCGCGCGACCAATCCGGCCCTGCCGCTGGACGACTATGCGTTCGGCGGGGACCTTCGCGACTCGGCCGAAGGCCGCGCCGCGATCGATCAGTGCCAGCCGCTGAACATCTTCGGCGCGGGCAACCAGAGCGAGGCCGCGCTGGCCTATGTCGACGCCGCCATCACCGTCAGGGAGCGGAACGAGCAGGAGGACGCCATCGCGTCGTTCTCGGGCTCGCTGTGGGACCTGTGGGGCGCGGGTCCCCTGGGCTTCGCCGTCGGCGCCGAATATCGTCGCGAGTTCACCTCGGCCATCGGGCGGGATGCGGACACCGGGCGGCGTCTCCTGTTCCTCAACACGGGTCCCGACTTCATCGGAAAAGAGTATGATTCAACGGAGTATTTCGGGGAATTGTCGATCCCGCTGTTCCGCGACAGCTTCATGGGCGAATATGCCGAACTCAGCGGCTCGTATCGCACCGCGAACTACTCGACTGTCGGCGACGCCGAGGTCTATGGCGTCAACCTGGTCTATCGCCCGATCCCGGACATCGCGATCAAGACCAGCATCAACAACTCGATCCGCGTTCCGTCCCTGGGCGAAAACTTCGCGCCCCGGATCCAGACCTTCGCGAACGCCTTCGTCGATCCCTGCGCCACGGCCCAGATCAACGCCGCCGGGCTCAGCGCGACCATCCGTCAGAACCGGATCGCCAACTGCACCGCCCAGGCGGCCGCTAAGGGCCTGACCTTCGACTTCGCCGGCGCGACGGCCACCAACACGGACGACTTCGCTCCGGTCTATGGCGGCGGCATCGCGGGCGTGATTGGCGGCAACCCGGATCTGAAGCCGGAAGAGTCGACATCGTTCACCTTCTCGACCGTCTTCCGGCCCCGGTTCCTTCCTGACTTCACCCTGGTGCTCGACTACTACGAGATCGAGATCGAGGACGTCATCGCGGCGCCCAACGCCCAGACCTTGGCCAACAACTGCGTCAACGGCCCGGCGGGCAACCCGCAATGCAACCAGATCATCCGGAACAACCCGAACGTCGTGTTCGGGATGGGGGCGCCGCAGGGCGATCCGGTCGGCGGCTTCATCCAGCAGTCGATCAACCTCGCCAAGCTCCAGACCCGCGGCATGGACTTCACCGGCCGCTACCGCCTGGATCTCGAGGAGCACACGGGTCGCAATTGGGGCCGTCTGGACTACTCCATCACCGGTTCCTGGCTGCTGGAACAGAAGACCTTCCTTGATCAGGGCAACCCCGCCTCGTTCACGGAACTGGCCAGCACGATCGGAGCCGGGGCCCAGTTCCCGCGCGTTCGCTTCACCTCGTCCCTGACCTGGACGCCGAACGACATCTGGAGCGTGAACTGGTCCGTGGACTGGCAGTCGGCGCAGAACATCGTCTTCGCCCGCGATCTGATCACGAACGCGGACGCGCGCGATCCGGACACCTACGACACCGGCAACTTCGCGCGCCACGACCTGACGATCCGGTGGAACGTGGACGACAACCTGACGGTCCGGACCGGCGTGGTGAACATGTTCGACGCCGAACAGGCCCGCCACCTCGGCACCACCATGTTTGACAACTTCGATCCTTACGGAACGCGCTTCTTCATCGGCTTCAACTACAAGCCCTACTGAGTCAGCCCTTCGAAGGAACGGCGAAAGGGGCGGCTCGCAGGAGCCGCCCCTTTCTGCTGTCTGGACAAGGCCCGCCGCTATGGACGCCACGGGGGCGGAGCGGCCGGCGACGGGCAGCCGTCAGCAGATGTTGAGGGACGCCTTGTAGGCCGAGGGCGTCAATCCGAACGCGCCCTTGAAGGCCGTCGTGAAATGGCTGTGGTTGGCGAAGCCGAGGTCCATCGCCACGGTCGTGATGTCATCGGTTTCGCCCAGACGGCGCAGGGACCGCGCCAGCCGCAGCCGCGCCTGGTAGCGATAGATCGGCATGCCCTCGATCTGGCGGAACAGACTGGTCAGATAGACCGGTGAAGCGCCCACGCTGGCCGCCAGGTCCTTGAGCGAGCGAGGCGTGCTGGTCTCCTGGACAAGTTCGCGAATGCGCTGGACCAGGGTCAGCGACCGTCCGCCCCTCGGCGTGGCCCGTTCGGGCGGCTTCATGGCCGCGACCTGATCCAGGATGATCCACAGCGCCTCCTCGCGGATGGCGGGCGACAATGCCTCGCACCACGAGATCAGGGTCGCCAGCCGCATCGCCTCCCTCTGCAGGTCGGCTCCGATGGGCAGGACGGTGCATTCCCCGGCCTGGCCAAACGGTCCCGGCGGACAGCTGACGGACATGTAGGCGACGTCGCCGGCGACCGGGTGGCGTTGCCTCAGGGTCATGCCGGCCGGAACCAGGACGACCTGGTTCAGATCCATCCAGACGGTCCCGGAGTCCCACTCGAGACAGAGGGCGCCGCTCAGGGGAATGAGGGCGACGGCGCACGGCCCGGAGGCGAACGGAATGCTCGCCGTGCCGGGGTTTCGGATCGTGACGATCTCGGCCTGCAGCAGGGACGAATTGGCCAGCGGCTGCCGATTCACAATCGGGCCGTCCGTCGTCCCCTGACCCGGCGTATGGCCGGGGTCCGGGTGCAGCCGATCGTGCTCGTCCATCAGCGCCGCGCCATCCATGCAGCCCACGGCGGCGACAGGCGCCTGCCGCGGCGAATGCCGTGCTTGCTCGCGGGACTGGACATCGTGTGTGGAAGACTGCGCGCGTCGCGCGGGAGCCGATATCGAAAGCGGCTGGCCCGGAACACAGACCGGCGGCGCCCGAGGGGGCGTCGGTCAGGGCATCATCGGTTTTTGCTCGGCAATCATCGCCTTGCGCGCCTTGTTGGCGGCGGCGGGTCCCGAGCACGCTGCGACCCTGTCGGCAAGGTTTCACAGCCGACGATGGATGCGGAAAGCCGATGATGGACAACTACGCACGACAGCGTTTCCCGGACGAGCGAGCCGGCTCGGGCGGCGCAGTCACCTCCCCTGGACGAAGCGCCGTCAACGGGTCGCTGGAAGGCTGGCGCGACAGCGGCCGAAGCGGCCGGGGCGCCCGGGCCATGACCGTGTCGGGCGTCACCGACCTGGCCTCCGTCTCTGAGCACATCCTGTGCATTCACCTGGGTCGCCCGACCATGGTGAACTGCCGTCTTGACGATCTGATGCAGAAGGGCCGTCGGCAGGTTCGGGGCGACATGGACATCGTCCCCCTGGGGTCCAGCATTTCCTGGGAGACGGAGGAGGATGCGCCGCTTCTGTTGCTGCAGGTGAGTCCGGTGGCCCTGGCCAGCGCTGCGGCGCAACTGGGTCTTGATCCCTGCCACGCCGTGCTGGCCGCGCAGTTGCAGGTGCGCGACACGCCGCTGGAGCGCATCCTCATGGCGATCGAATCCACCCTGCTGGCGGGGGGCTCCATTGATCCGTTGTTGTTCGATTCCCTGAGCCTGGCCGCGACGGTGCGGCTGCTCCAGAGGTTTGCGGACGCGCCTCCGCCGCGTCCGCTTCAGTCGCTCGCCCCTCGCAAATTGCGCCGGGTGCTCGAACATATCGAGACCCATCTGGGCGAACGACTGAGCGTCGCCCGTCTCGCGGAAGTCGCCGGCGCCAGTCCGTCCCACTTCGCCGCGCTGTTCCGTCGTTCAACCGGCGAGAGCGTCCACCAGTATGTGCTGGGCCGGCGCGTCGAGCGGGCCCGGACCCTGCTGATGGTCGATGGGGTCAGCATCAGTCAGACCGCGCTGGAGGCCGGCTTTGCGCATCAGAGCCATATGGCTTCGTGCCTGAAGCGGGCCCTGGGCCTGACGCCCAGAGAGCTGGCGAAGCTCGGCGACGAAGCGATCACGGACAGGCCGTGATCGCCCTGGCCCGGCGTCAGACGGACGGCTTCCCGGCGATCGCCGCGGAGGCCGGCCGGAACAGCCCCAGGACGATGATGATCGCCATGGGGATGCCGACGAGGAAGATGTGCACCAGCAGATTGCGGATAATCTGTTCGATATCCGACGACATGCCGAACGGCGCCAGCGACAGCTTCACGACAATCTTCATGACCACGAAGATGCCGATCCCGAAGGCCAGGCCGGAGATGAGAGGGCGCTGGAACACGATGGGCCAGAACCGTCCGGCGACGACGAATACGGCGCCGGCGACCCACAGGATGCCGTAGTGACAGACAGCTCCCAGCACGACCACCGAGGCGTCGCCCTTGAAGGCCGCCGGGCCGAGCAGGCCGCTGGCGATCGCCTTCATCACGCCCCCCATGGTGACGCCCGCCTTGGCGAAGCTGGCCGCGTACACCAGGTCGATCGACCCGGCGCAGACCGCCGCAAACAGGGTCACCCAGGCGGCGTCGATCAGTTTGATAGCGGGGCGAGCGCCCGGCGAATTTGAAAGAGTCATGTTATCCTCCATCCCGCCGCGATCTACGCAGGGGGACGCGGCGGCTTCGCGCGGATTTCGCGGGGTTCGGACACGTTCCTACGCCCGAGCGCAATTTTCCCCTGGCATGTCGAATCGCGATGCGCTGGTTCGTCGACAGGACAAAGTCGAACGGCTCACGAGCGATGCGTCCGCCACGCGCCGCAAAGGGCGCCGGATGGATCTCACATGTCGTTTCGCGCGGATTTCAAGGAGTTTGGACATGATCCGATGACGCCATCGGACCGGCTGTCCGGGGGACGACGGGTCCCGGTTCTTTTCCATTGCCGTGACCGGACGCGCGGGTGTTAATTCGGGACCAGTCAGGCAAGTCGATGAGCGTATCCTACCTCCCCACGGCCGCACCGGTCGATCTGTTCAACGAAGCGGACTTCCGGTTGGGGGCGTTCCATGCGCGGCCGGGCGTCCGGGAGATACAACTCGACCTTCATGTGGAGCGGCTGGAACCGCGCGTGTTCCAGGTGCTCATCGTTCTGGCGCGCTCGCGCAACCGCACGATCAGCCGGGACGCCCTGATCGCCCTGTGCTGGGACGGGCGCTTCGTCAGCGACGACGCCCTCAACAGGACCATAGGCCGGCTCCGGCAGGTGTTCGCGCGCGACCCGTCGGGCTCGGTGACGATCGAGACCGTCCCGAGGCTTGGTTACCAGCTGCGCGTCCACGAGAGCGACGCTGACAATGATGCCGACTCCGTCGTTTCGCCGCCAGCCGGGGAAGAGCGGCCTGGCATATTGCAGCTGGGCCGGCGTCCCTACTGGGCGATCGGCCTTTTCGCCCTGGTGTTGGCTGCGCTGGCCGGGGGGACGGCCGCCTATCTTCAGGTGACTTCGCAGCCGGCGGATTCGGACATCGGCATTCGGGCCCTTACGACCGACATCGGCGTCGAGGCCCATCCCGCCCTGGCGCCTTCAGGCTCCATGATCGTCTACGCCGCATCCTCCGAGGGCGACCGTTCGCACCTGTATCTGCGAACCATCGACGACGGGCCGGTCGAACAACTCACTTCGGGGGACGCGGCGGAGACCTCGCCGAGCTGGTCGCCGGACGGACAGCGTCTCGCCTTCGTGCGCGTCTCGCCGGAGGGCGGCTGCGAAGTCATGACCATGGCGCTCCCTCGAGGGGCGGGGCGGGCGGTCACGACATGCAGCCCGGGCAGGGGCATGTCCCTGGTCTGGCTCAACGACCAGACCCTGCTGTTGGCGGACCGGCCGAACCCCGTCGATCCGTTCGCCCTGTTCCGGGTGGATGTCGGCACGGGCGCCCGGGTCCGCATCACCAACCCATCGGCCGGCAATGTCGGGGACCAGATGCCCGCGGTCAGTCCCGACGGACGCACAATCGCCTTCAGGCGGACCTCGGCGCCCGGCATCTCCGAGGTCTTTGTCGCGAAAGCGGACGGAGGAGAGGCCCGCCAGTTCACCCGTGACCACTCGACGGTCCTGGGCCTCGCCTGGGCCGCCGACGGCCGGCATCTGTATGTCTCGACCACGCGCGGCGGGGACTTCGGCCTGTGGCGTTACGACACGTCCAGGGCGGATCATCCCGAACGGATGGTGACGGGGCTGAGGCGGATCGGACGCCTGTCAGCCGATCGGGAAGGGCGGGTGGCCTTCGAGGCGTTCGACGTTCGCTCGGAAATCGTCCGCGTCACCGGCGACGCCCAGGCCCCCCGGACCGCTTCCAGCGGCGAGTCGGCCTATCCCCATCTGTCGCCGGATGGAAAATCCCTTCTGTTCTCGTCGGATCGAAGCGGCGAACCGGCTATCTGGATCATGGGTGCGCCGGCCGGTTCGCCGCCGCCCACCCGGCTGATTTCGCGCGACTATGACTATGTCGCATGGCCTCGCTGGTCTCCGTCCGGCCGCCAGATCGCCTTCCTGGCGACGACCGGCAGCCGGTCGCAACTCAATGTAGCCGCCGCCGACGGCGGTCGGGTCCGGACAGTGTTCGAGACCGTGGACACCCTGTGGAGTCCCCACTGGGTTTCCGATGACATGGTGGTTCTGGCGATCAACAAGTCGGGCGTCTGGCGGCTCTGGAAAATCCGGATCAGCGATGGTCAGGCGACCCCGGTGTCGCCGCCGGGTTGGGATTCGGTCCGCGTAGGGCCGGGCGGGCAGCTCTACGGCACGCGGTTCGCCGCCGACGGGGTCTGGCGCCTGCCTGCGAACAGCGCCGAGGCGCCGGCCCTGGTCGCTTCGCTCGCCCCGGTCGAATGGCGGAACTGGGGCATCGACGGCGACGACATCATCACCGTCCGGCGGACGGGGACCAGCGTCGAACTGGTCGCCACTCCGCTTTCCGGGGGGCCTGCGAGGGTGATCGGAACCCCGGCGGGCGTAGCAGGCCTCTCCGGCGTGACGGGGGATGCGACGCATGGCTTCTACCTGACCCGGGGCGAGACGAACGAGTCGGACATCGTCCTGCTGGACACCGTGAAGCGCCGCGACTGAGCGATCTGCGCGGACGTTCTGAAACGGCTTTGCATCGCCCGGTCCGCGAGACGCTACAGTCACGTTTGACGAAGGCCCCGGGGGCATGCCCTATGCCGCTCCTGTCCTTGGCCTGAATCATTCGAAAGTCGTTCATGCGCGCTCGTCTTGTCTCTCTCGCGGCCCTTCTTGCGGTTGTCGCGCCGTCCGTGATCATCACCGGCTCCGCCGCCGCCCAGACGGCGGCCGTCGCCAGCGCCGCCCAGGCGCCCGAGCTGCGCGCGGCTCCGGTCGCCGATCTGGTGTCGGAGGTGGCCATTCCGTGGAAGCGCTTCACCCTCGACAACGGCCTGACGGTGATCGTGCACGAGGATCGCAAGGCGCCGGTGGTGGCGGTTTCGGTCTGGTACAACGTCGGCTCCAAGGACGAGCCGGCCGGCTCGACCGGTTTCGCCCACCTGTTCGAACACCTGATGTTCGGCGGGTCCGAGAACGCGCCGGGCAGCTATCTCGGCCGCATGCGCAACCTCGGGCCGTCGAATCTGAACGGCACGACCTGGTTCGACCGGACCAACTATTTCCAGACTGTGCCGACGCCGGCGCTGGAGCAGGCCCTGTTCCTCGAAAGCGACCGTATGGGCTACCTGCTCGGCGAAGTCGGCCAGGAGGTGCTCGATCTGCAGCGCGGCGTCGTCCAGAACGAGAAGCGCCAGGGCGACAACCAGCCCTACGGTCTGTTCGAATACGCCCAGCTGGAAGCGCTCTTCCCCGAGGGCCATCCGTACCGCCATTCGACCATCGGCTCGATGGCCGATCTGGACGCCGCCAGCCTGGAGACGGTGCGCAACTGGTTCCGCGAGAACTACGGCCCGAACAACGCCATCGTCGTTCTGTCCGGCGACATCGACGAGGCCACCGCGCGGCCGCTGATGCAGCGCTATTTCGGCGCCATCCCGCGCGGCCCGGTGAACACGCCGGCCGAGGCGGACGTGCCGACCCTGGCCGCGCCGGTTGTGGCGACCATGCATGACCGGGTGGCCAACACCCGCCTGACCCGCAGCTGGGCTGTGCCCGGCCTGCTCAGCGATGACGCCGTGCCGCTGTCGGTCGCGGCCTCGGTGCTGGGCGGCCTTGCGTCGTCGCGCCTGGACAATCAGCTGGTCCGCGGCGAGCAGACGGCCGTCGCGGTGACGTCGTCGCTGTCGGACTTCCACCGGATCGGCATCTTCGACATCTCGGTCGATGTGAAGCCGGGTCAGGACGCCGCCGAGGTGGGCCGTCGTCTGGACGCCATCGTCGCCGACTTCATCGCCCGCGGACCGACCGAGGAAGAGGTCGCCCGCGTCGCCACCCGCTACGTCGCCGGCCGCATCCAGAGCCTGGAGCAGGTCAACGGCAAGGCCAACGTCCTGGCTGAGGGCCAGCTCTATGCGGGCGACCCCGACCACTACAGGAAGGAACTGGCCCAGTACGCCTCGGTGACGCCGGCCCAGGTCACTGCCGCCATGCAGCGCTGGCTGACCCGTCCGGTCTTCGACATGACCATCGCTCCGGGCGAGCGCGAAGCCTATGTCGAGGCCGCCGCCTCTCCGTCGGGCGCGGCCCCGGTCCCCGCCGCCGAGATCCAGCGCGTCGCCCGCGATGCGATGCCGGAGATCGGTCAGGTGCCGGACCTGCAGTTCCCGGCGGTCGAGCGTGCGACCCTGTCGAACGGGATCAAGCTGGTCTACGCCCACGTCGACACCGTGCCGGTGACCCGGGTGGCGGTTGAATTCGACGCCGGCTACGCCGCCGATCGCGCCGATCGTCTCGGCGCCCAGGCCATGATGCTGGACCTGCTGGACGAGGGCACCACCACCCGGGACGCCAACCAGCTGGCTGAGGAAGAAGAACGCCTCGGCGCCTCGGTCAACGTCAGCGCCTCCATGGACCGGACCTCGGCGGAACTGTCGACGGTGACCGCCAACCTGACGCCGGGCCTGACCCTGCTGTCGGACGTGGTTCGCAACCCGGCCTTCGCCCCGGCGGAGATCGAGCGCATTCGCGCCGCGCGCCTGTCGGGTTTGGCCAGCGAACGCACCAACCCCGGCGCCATCGCCGCCCGGGCCTTGCCGCCGCTGATCTACGGCGAGGGCAGCCCCTACGGCCGGTCCTTCACCGGCTCGGGCGACGAGGCGACCGTGACCGCCCTGACCCGCGCCGACCTGGTGGCCACCCACGACGCCTGGATTCGCCCGGACAACGCGACCATCTTCGTCGTCTCCGACCTGCCGCTGGCCCAGATCACGCCGCAGCTGGAGGCCGCCTTCGGCGACTGGCGCGCGCCCTCGACGCCCAGGGGGACGAAGGATTTCGCAGGCGCCGTCCCGGCCACGACCAGCCGGATCGTGTTGATCGACCGTCCGCAGTCGCCGCAGTCGCTCATCTACGGCGGCGCCGTCCTGCCGGTCTCGGGAACCGACGATCTGCTGGCGCTGAATGCGGCGAACGTGACGCTGGGCGGCGATTTCCTGTCGCGCATCAACTCGGACCTGCGCGAGACCAAGGGCTGGTCCTATGGCGTGCGCGGCGGGGTCAACGCGCTCGAGCATCGCGTGCCCTATATCGTCAATGCGCCGGTTCAGGCCAACCGCACCGGTGACTCGATCGCGGCCCTGATCGCCCAGTACGACCGTTTCCTGGAAGCGGACGGCGTCCAGCCGAACGAGCTGGAGCGGACCATCAACGGCAACACCCGGTCGCTGGCCGGCGGTTTCGAGACGTCGGGCCAGATCCTCGGCGCCCTGCGTTCCAACGCCCTGTACGGCCGTCCGGACGACTACCAGACGACGCTGTCCAGCCGCACCCGCGCGCTGACCGCCGCCCAGCTGGACGCCGCCGCCCGCGAGGTCATCCACCCCGACCAGTTCGTCTGGGTGGTTGTGGGCGACGCGTCCGTCGTGAGGCCCCAGCTCGAGAGCCTTGGGCTTCCGATCGAGGTTCGATCCGCGACCCAGTGAGGCGCGGGCCTGTCCTGTGCGAATCGAGGCGCGCCGTTCGCGGCGCGCCTCTTTTCGTTGGTCGACCTGCGGGCGTTCGCTATAGGGCGCGGGGATCGCCGCCCCGCCCGGCGCATGGATCTGCAGCCAGCGACGAACCAGACGGCCCGGCGGACGGCGTCCCAGACCGGGCCTTCGCCCAGTTCCGCGCCTACGTCCTGGACCAGTTCCGGCTCCTCCATCCTCAGCTCCAGGAATACGCCGTCTTCGTCTGGGTGTAGAACTCCACGGCGGCGAAGCCCTGTTCGCGTGCGCCGTAGCTGGACGATTTCGAGCCGCCGAAGGGCACGTGATAGTCGACGCCGGCGGTGGGCAGATTGACCATGGTCATGCCGGCGCGGGCGCGGCGCTGGAAGTCACGGGCGTACTTCAGGCTGGTGGTGACGATGCCCGCCGACAGACCGAATTCGGTCGAGTTGGCGACGGCCAGAGCCTCTTCATAGTCCTTGACGCGGATGGTCGAGGCCACGGGGCCGAACACCTCCTCGGTGTTGATGCGCATCGCGGGATCGGTGTCGGCGATCAGGGTGGGCTGGACGTACCAGCCGGGGTTGACGAGCTTGAGGCGGTCGCCGCCGGTGACGATGCGGCCGCCGGCCTGGCGGGCGATGTCGATGTATCTGTAGCTGGTTTCCATCTGCGCCTCGGAGACCGCCGGACCCATCTGGGTGTCCGGATCGAGGGCGTCGCCGACGCGCAGGGCGGCGACCTTTTCGGCCAGGGCGGCGACGAAGCGGTCGTGGATGGCGTCGGTGACGATGAGGCGGCTGGAGGCGGTGCAGCGCTGGCCGGTGGCGAAGAAGGAGCCGTCCAGGGCGATCATGACCGCCCGCTCCAGATCGGCGTCGTCCAGAACGATCAGCGGATTCTTGCCGCCCATCTCGAGCTGGACGCGGGCCTGCCGCTTGATGGCGCCGAGCGCCACCCCGGCGCCGACGCCCTGCGAGCCGGTGAAGGACAGGCCGTCCACGTCCGGGTGGTCGACAATGGCCTGGCCGACGCCGCCGCGGCCGATGACGAGGTTGAACACCCCCTTGGGCAGGCCGGCCTCGACCAGGATGTCGGCCAGGGCCGAGGCCGTGGCCGGGGTCGGCCCGGCCGGCTTCATGACCACGGTGTTGCCGAAGGCCAGGGCCGGGGCCGCCTTCCAGGCCGGAATGGCGATGGGGAAGTTCCAGGGGGTGATCAGGCCGTAGACGCCCACCGCCTGACGATAGGTCTGGATCTCGACGCCCGGACGCACGCTGTCCAGGTTCTGGCCGTGACGGCGCAGGGCCTCGCCGGCGAAATATTTCAGGATGCGGCCCGCGCGGACGGTCTCGCCGATGCCTTCGGCCAGGGTCTTGCCCTCCTCACGGGACAGCAGGCGGCCGAGCTGTTCACGGCGCTCCATGACCAGGGTTCCGGTGCGGTCCAGAACGTCCGATCGAACCTCGGGACTGGCCTCCGACCACGAAGGGAAGGCGGCCTTGGCGGCGGCGACCGCGGCGTCGACCTCGACCTGACCGCCGTCCGGCGTGCGGGCGACGATCTCGTTCGTATTGGACGGGTTGTGGCTCTCGGTGGGCCGGCTCACATCCGCGCGTTCGCCGTCGATCAGATGGCTGAGGTTCAGTGTGTCGGTCATGGCGGGTCCCTGAAATATGGCCGGGCGTAGAGAAGACGATCAGCCGGTCACGTCTTCCAGTTCACAGCCCCGGGTCTCCTTAGAAGCCATAGGTTACCGGCGGGCCGAGGCCAACCGCCATGGCGGGGAAGCTGAGATGGCGAAGTCGGCGATCCATGGGGCGAAGCCCGCCACCGCCAGCGCCGATCCGCGCATCCGGTTGGGAAAGATCTCGCCCGGCATGATCCACATGATCGCACCCAGCTGAGGTTGAAGAACAACACCAATGCCTTCCAGAATGTCTATTTCGACACCTCGAGCGACGGCGTGACGTGGAAGCGGCTGAGTCCCGCGATCTATGCGGCGGGGGAGGGCGAGGCGCGGTTCCGGAACTTCACCTGTCGGGCGCTCTGACAAGGTTCGCGGGCGGACGGCAGGCCTGCCCCCTCGTCCCGCGTGAGTGTCACGTGGACCACGTCCGTCCGGCCTGTCAGGAACCCGGCTTCACAATAGCTGAGATAGTAGCGCCAGAGGCGACGGAACCTTGCGTCGAAGTCCGGCGCCATCCGCGGCCATGCGGCGTCGAAAGCCGTGCGCCATCGATACAGCGTCTCGGCATAGTCCTGTCCGAGCCGCCGGACGACCCCGCCCGCAAGACCCGATCGGCGCGCGGCGCCGAGCAGGCGCGTCTCGGACGGGAGCATTCCGCCGGGGAAGACCTGCAGCTGGATGAAATCCGGGCGCCGCCGGTAATCCTCGAACAGGTCCTCGCGGATGGTGATGACCTGCAATCCCGCGACGCCGCCCGGGGCCAGCAGGTCGCGGATGCGGTCGAAATACGCCGCCCAGTAGGCCTCGCCGACGGCCTCGAACATCTCCACCGAGACGATCCGGTCGTAGACGCCCTCGACATCGCGATAGTCGACCAGCTGGATCGACACCTGATCCGACAGGCCGGCGAGTTCCAGCCGATGCCGGGCGTACGCCTTCTGCGCGGGAGACAGGGTGATCGCCGTCACCGTCACGCCGAGCTCACGCGCCAGATATTCTGCGAAACCGCCCCATCCGCAGCCGATCTCGAGCACAGACTGTCCGGGCCGGATATCGGCCGCCCTTGCGAGGGCGGCGTACTTGGCGGTCTGGGCCTGTTCCAGGGTGGCCGTCGCGTCCTCGAACAGGGCGGCGGAATAGGTCATGCCGGGGTCCAGCCAGGCGGCGTAGAAGTCGTTGCCGAGGTCGTAGTGCGCCATGATGTTCTGCCGGGAGCCGCGCCGGCTGTTCCGCGCCAGGGCGTGCCTCGCTGCATTGACGCCGCGCCAGACGGCGGAGCCCGACATGATCCTCTCGAGGGCCTCGTAATTTTCCGCGAAGGCGACGAGGAGGGCCGCCAGATCGGGCGTGTCCCAGTCGCCGGCCATATAGCCGTCGGCGAAGCCGATATCGCCGCGCGCGATCAGGCGGGCGAAGGTTCGCCAGCGGCGCACCTGCCAGACCGGACGACCGTCTTCGCTGACCTCGCCCAGCGAACGGATGGCCCCGTTCGGAAGGATCACGGTCAGGCCGCCGGCGCGCCACAAGGCCGAAAGGCCGCTGAGCAAGGACCGCGTCCACCATGGCTCGCGAGCGGCTCGGGCCCGGGTCCTTTCCGGCGATCTTCCCGCTACCTCGACACGGCCATGCATCAGCGCACCGACGGGGTGAGTGTGGCGGTCGGCAGGCCCAGTTCCGCCATCCGGCGCCGCAATCGGGCGGTTTCCGCTGCCGACATCGTGGGACGGCGCGACAGCAGGGCCGGGAATTCGCCGTCCGCCGTGGTGGCGATCATCCAGCTGTAGTCGTCGGCGCGGTCGATCACCCAGTAGCGCTGCCTGATCAGGCCGCCAAAGAAGCTGGCCTCGAATTTGTTGTTCTGCGGCGCATTCAGGACGCGGGCGGTGGTGTCGAAATTCTCCACCCGGCCCGTGGCCGAGCCACGGCGGCAGCTCTGGCGGATGGTGAAGCGGCCGTCGTCCCGACGCGACCAGACCTGACTGGCGGCCCAGCAGTTGCGCTGATGGTCGTTCGGCGTCCGCAGGATTTCATACCAGCGCCCCATGAACCGATCGAGGTCGATGGCGCGGCGCGGTTCCGTCGTCGACCAGGCGACGCCGGGGATCATTGCGACGAGGACGGCCAAGGCGATCCATCTATGTGACATGGCTGTGGTCTCCGTGAACAGGACAGGCCGATGCGACACGACCGATGCTGGTTGCGTGACGATGGATCGGCCGCCGCCGACGCATCCGCATTCCCTTGAGAAGCAGCTTCAGCGCCTCCCAGTGAATGCCGCCGACGACCTTGAGGATCAGCAGGGGATGGGCGGTCCAGGCCGCGATCAGGTTCGCGTCGGTCAGGGGCCGGCGGCGGGCGGTGAAGGCGGCGGTCAGCATGGAGCCGGCCCGATCCTCGACGTCGATCGTCAGGTTCAGGGTCTCGCCCGGAGGCCGGACGACGAAGCGATAGGTCATCGCCATGTCCATGAAGGGCGAGACGTAGAACCGCTTGTCCGCGGTCTGCCGCTGGACGGGATCGTCGTTCGCCGCGACGACGTAGCTGTGCCGTTCACCGAAGGTGTTCGAGACCTCGTAGACGGTCGCCGCCAGCCGGCCGTCGGGGTGATGGCAGAAGTAGACGCTGATCGGGTTGAAGGCGCAGCCGAGCACCCGCGGCATGGCCAGAAGGCGAACGGCCCCCTCGGCGCGGATGCCGGCGTCGGCCAGGCGCTGGAGGACCTGCCTCTTCAATGGACGGTCGCTCCCGTCGCCATGATCCCGTTCGTGGAAACCCAGCAGGCCGAAGCGTCCGGCCGACAACCAGCGCAGAGACCCGATCACGGCCGGCGCCTGGTCCAGATCGATCAGCAGCATGAAGATGCGATAGCGCAGCCCATGCCTGACGGGCCTATGGCGCTCATGGGTGACCACGCCCTGATAGACGCCGAAGCCGGGGTTGTCGGCCGTGGCCCTCATCAGGCCGCCCGCGCCAGCGCCGGCCGCGGATCCAGCACGATGCGGCCGCTTTCGTCCGCGACCGACCACGGCCGCCGCACGCCGCCCAACTGTTCGGCGACGGCCAGTCCGGCCTGGAGTCCGTCCTCGTGGAAGCCGGCCCCGAACCAGGCGCCGCAGAACCAGATGTTCCGGTCGCCCTGCAGGGACCACAGCTGCTGCTGGGCCGCCAGGCCGGCGCCGTTGAACACAGGATGCTCATAGTCGAACTCGGCCAGGACCTGTTCGGCGCGCGGTTCGTGCAGCGGGTTCAGCGTGACCATCAACGGGGCGCCGGGGAGGGACTGCAACTGGTTCATCCAGTAGGTGACGCCGCCGGCGGCGCGGTCGTCGCCCTTGTGACTGACATGGTTCCATGCGGCCCAGGCGGCGCGGCGCTTCGGCATCTGGCGGATATCGCGATGCAGGACGGCGCGATTGCGCTGGTAGGGAATGGCCCCCAGCAGGCGACGCTCATCGGCCGTCGGCGTCTCCAGCAGGCGCAGGGCCTGGTCAGCGTGCACCGCCAGCACCACGGCGTCGAACCGCTCGGCGCCGGACGCGGTCAGCACCGACGCCCCGTGGGCGTCCCGGGTCACCCCGCGCACGGCCTCGCCGCTGCGGACCTGTCCGCCGAACGCCTGCTTCAGGGCCGAGACATAGACCCGGCTGCCGCCGTCGACCGTCCGCCAGTTGGGCCGCATGTCGACCTCGAGCAGGCGGTGGTTGCGATAGAATTTCACGAAGGCGGCGGCGGGATAGTCCGCCATCTGTCCCGATGACGCCGACCAGATCGCCGCGGCCTGAGGCAGCAGGTGGTGGTCCATGAACATGCGGCCGTAGCCGCCCTGGTTCAGATATTCGCCCAGCGAAATACCCGAGGTCTCGAGCACAGGAAGGTCTTGCGGCGCCTCGCGGTGGAACCGCTTGAGATCGGCCAGCATGGCCCAGAACCGGGGGCTGGTCAGATTGCGCTTCTGGGCGAACAGCCCCGCCGCGCCATGGCTGGAATATTCGAAGGCGCCGCCGTCGACCGACACGGCGAACGACATGTGGGCCGCCTTCGAAGCGACACCGAGGTGATCGAACATCGCCGTCAGATTGGGATAGTTTGGCTCGTTGTAGACGATGAAGCCGGTGTCCACGGCGATGTCGCCCTCCGGGGACGACACGTCGACGGTGTTGGAGTGGCCGCCCAGCCGGCCGTCCGCCTCGTACAGGGTGACGTCGTGGGCCTGTGACAGCAGCCAGGCGCAGGACAGGCCGGACACTCCGGCGCCGACGACGGCGATCCTGCGATGCGGCTGATCGGAAGGCATGAAGGTGGCTCCGTGCTGAGTGACGGAGCAGCTACGCGACGACGATCCGTACGGATGCGCATCCAGGACGCGGATGCGCCCGTAGCTGGGGTCTCGCGCGCAGATGCGCGTCCATGAAGGATCGTCGATGCCTCTCGCCGCCCTGTTCCGTTCGCTCCAGGACGCGCCCGCGCCGGACTTCATCACCCGGCCGGCGATCGCCGGCATGGTGGCGGGCGCCCGAAGGCGGTTGGCGGAGGACACGACCTCGGATCGCGCCTTCGCGGGCGAGATGGCGGCCCGGGCGATCGCGGAGCACGCCGACGCTGCCAACAGCCAGCACTACGAACTGCCGGCGGAGTTCTTCCGCATCTGCCTCGGCCCGAAGCTGAAATACTCCTGCTGCCTCTATCCGACGGGGGAGGAGACGCTGGCCGAGGCCGAGGAGGCTGCGCTCGCCGAAACCTGCGCCCACGCCGACATCCGCGACGGGCAGGCGATCCTTGAACTCGGCTGCGGCTGGGGCTCGCTGTCGCTGTGGATGGCCGAACGCTATCCGAAGTCCTGGATAACGGCCGTCTCTAACTCCAGCGGACAGCGCGCCTTCATCGAGGCCGAGGCCCGGAGCAGGGGGCTGACAAATCTCGTGGTCCTGACGCGCGACATGAACACCTTCGAGGTCGCCGCCCGCTTCGACCGCATCGTCTCGGTCGAGATGTTCGAGCACATGGCCAACTGGCGGGCCTTGCTGACCCGGGCGCGGACCTGGCTGGAGCCGGACGGACGGCTGTTCATCCACGTCTTCACCCATCGGCGAACGCCCTACCGGTTCGAGGTCTCGGACACCTCCGACTTCATCGCCCAGCATTTCTTCACCGGCGGGGTCATGCCCAGCCACGGCCTCATGCGGGAATATTCGGACCTGTTCGGGATCGAACAGGAATGGCGCTGGAGCGGCGCCCACTACCAGAGGACCGCCATGCACTGGCTGGCGAACATGGACGCGGAGCCGGCGGCCGTGCGCCGCCTCATGGAAGCGACCTACGGCGATGACGCGCGATTGTGGACCCGGCGCTGGCGGCGCTTCTACCTCGCGACTGCCGGCCTGTTCGGCGACAGCGCGGGCGCCGAGTGGGGCGTCAGCCACTACCGTCTGAAGCGGACCTGAGGAGAGATCGATGCGCTATCTGCTGGCCTATGTGGGCGCGGGCGTCACCATGGCGGTGCTGGACGCGATCTGGCTGACGACCATGGCCGACCGGCTCTACAGGCCCGTGATCGGATCGATCATGGCCGACAAGCCGGACATGCGCCCGGCCATCGTCTTCTATCTGCTGTACGTCTTCGGCATCGTTTTCCTCGCTGTCCTGCCCGGCCTGCGCGAGGGATCGCTGAGCCGCACCCTGACGACGGCGGCGGTGTTCGGCCTTGTCGCCTACGCCACCTACGACCTGACCAACCAGGCGACGCTGCGGGTCTGGTCGACCCACCTCACCCTCATTGACCTGGCGTGGGGGACCGTCGTCACAACCGCGGCGGCCCTGGGCGGATATCTGCTGGCGCGACGATTCGGCTGAGCCTCCCGCGTTGCGGCCCCGAGAACCCTGTGGCAGCGTCCTTCCGTGCCTGAATCCTCCATGCCCTCCTCCGCTGACGAACAACGCGCGGCCCTGACCGCGGCCCTGCAGCGGGTGGCGTCCGGCGACCGCCGGGCGCTGGAGGAGGTCTATCGCCGCACGTCCGGGAAACTATTCGGCGTGGTGCTTCGTATCTTGCCCGACCGGCAGGAAGCCGAGGACGTACTGCAGGACGTGTATCTCACCGTGTGGCGCAAGGCCGACAAGTTCGACGCCGACCGGGCCAGTCCCATCACATGGCTGGCGGCCTTGGCCCGGAACCGCGCCATCGACCGCATCCGGTCGCGTGGCGGCCGGGTCTTCGTGTCCGACGAAGCCGTCGCGACCCGCCCCGACGCCGGGCCCCTCCCGGGCGATGAGCTCGAGGCCGGCGAAGCCGCCGATCGGATCCACACCTGCCTGGACCAGCTGGAACCCGAGCGGGCCGACGTCGTCCGTCAGGCCTTCTTCGGCGGCATGACCTATGACGCCCTGGCCAACCGGGTAGGCGTACCCCTGGGCACGATGAAGAGCTGGATGCGGCGCTCCCTGCTTCGCCTCCGGGACTGTCTGGGTGAGGCCTATGCCTGACCTTTCTCACGACGACCTGACCCCCGAGGACGAGCGCGACCTGCAGGCTGCCGAGTTCGTCATCGGCCTGCTCGACGCGGAGGCGCACGCCGCCGCCGCGGCGCGGCTGGGAAGAGATCCCGGGTTCGCCAGGGCGGTCGAGGCCTGGGAGCGGCGTCTGACGCCCCTGATCGCCAACCTGCCGTCGGATACGCCCCCGGCCGAGCTGTGGGCCCGGATCGCCGCGCGGCTGCCCCGGACCTACGCCGAACGCCGCTCGTGGTGGGACAGCCTGACCTTCTGGCGTACAGCCACCGGCGTCGCAGCCGCCATGGCCGCCGCCCTGGCCGTGGTTGTCCTGGTCCCGGACAAGGCCGCCGGGCCGGATGGCGATGCGCCTTCGAAGCTGCAACCGGTCCTGGCCAGCACCCGAATGCAGACCGAGGCCGGGCAGGTGCTGTTCGTGATCACCTTCGATCAGGCCCGCAACCGGGTCATCGTCACCTCGGTCGCCGGCGACGGCGGATCGCCCGGGCATTCGCACGAACTGTGGATGTTGCCGAAGGATGGCGCGCCGGTTTCGCTCGGGATACTGCCCAGCGGCGGAAGCCACGCCATGCCGATGTCGGTGGAACTCACGCCCGACGCCTCGCTGGCCGTGTCCGTCGAACCCGTGGGAGGATCGCCGACCGGCCTGCCGACCGGACCGGTCGTGGCCCAGGGCCGGCTCACGCCGCTCTGACCCCGCGAGGCAGGCTGCCGCCGTAGGCGCTGACACCGCGCCGCAGGGCGTTACCGGAACGTCCGGAAGGTCACCGAGTATCGGAGGCGGTCGCCGGGCGTGATGCTGTGCTGCCAGGCGTCGCGAGCCTCACCATCGAGCAGATAGGCCGAGCGGGGCTCCAGCAAGATGTTTTCCCGCAGCCACTGTTCGCCCGCGCGCCGCCGGAGACGGAGCACGCAGGGGCTCCCGAACGAGACCCCGACCACCTTGCCGTACTCGGGTCGGTCACGGTGCCAGCCGATGCCGGCGCCCGGCGGATATTCCGTGATCAGCGCCTGCACCAGGGCGTGGCCGTCGACGCCTGCGAATGCCGCGGCCCGGGTCTTCAACGGGCCGAGCCAGGGGGGCAGCGGATCGGCGTCCTTCACCCGGCGGTGGGTGAAGTCGTATCGCGAACCATAGGCTACGGTCTGACGATGGCCCTGGAAGCCCCTGAAATCGAAGGGCGCGAAGGGCAGTTCTTCAAAACGCCGGATGAGGTCGGCCTCCTCGGCCTCGCTGAGAAGGTCCGGGCGGTAGGCGAACCCTGGCGGCGTCGGCGGCGGGTCGCCGAACAGCGACAGGGTGTCGCCCGCGATCCTGCGTTTCACTGCCGCGTCTACGACGGGCGGCCGAACGGCGCCGGCTGCTCCTCGCCGCCGCCGGCTTCCGACTTGTGCTCGATCTTTCCTGCCTCGACTTCGGTGCGGGAAAACACCTCTTCCTGACCGTCCTCGAGCAACTCGTTTTCGGGACCGCCACGGCCGCCAACGATCATGCCCGCAGGCGGGGCGTCGTCGGGAAATGGTTCGGGCTTGCTCATGGATCGGTTCCTTGTTCGGCCCGGCGCAGGCGGGGCTGGCCCGTTCAGCCCCGCCTGCGCCGGCCGAGCAGCGGCAGGCCGAACAGCAGGGGCAGGGCGAAGAAGACGAAATGCCCGCCCGTCGCGAAGTAGACGGCGACGCTGACCGCAATCGCGATCGCCGCGACGAGCAGCATTGTCGTCGGGCGCATCAGGAGCCCTTGAGCTCGCGCTCAACGTCCGCCGCCATGTTTCCCACCTTGCCGACAGCGGCGCGCAACTGCTCCTCGCTGACGCCGTACTTCTGGCTCCAGTCGCGGACCTCGTAGTCCTCCGAGAGATTGATGCGGAGGCGATCCTGGCCGCCCGTCTGTGTCTTGTCGTCGCTCATGCTGAAACCTCCGAACATGTAGATTCCGGCCATCGCATAGACGGGGACGCGTGCATCATCGTTGACGAGGGCCATGAAGGCAGAACGGTCTCGTCGCAGGGCGGTTCTGTCGGATCACGGACAGAGCGGTACGATTTGTCGCCCGCGCCTGCGCGGAACGTGCCGGCGGCGAGCTGCCCTGCGCCTGGCCCGGTCAGACGGGGTCGAGTCCAAGCGCGCGTGACCGCCGACGCTGGGTTTCGTAACATTCGCACGACGCCTGTTCGAGAATTCGGCGGTCAAGAATCCGGATCGACGCGCGCAGATAGGCGATGGCGCCCATAGCCTTCAGTTCGCCTGCGGCCGAGTTGATGGTCGTCCGCTGCATGCCCATCAGGGCGGCCAGATCCTGCTGGGTGATCTCCAGCTTGGTGCCCTGGCTTCGGTCATCGAACATCAGCAGCCAGCGCGCCAGTTTGGCCGTCGAACGATGGACCGTGTTGCAGGCGGCGGTCTGGGCGGATTGCGCCTGGTAGTCATGCACGAGGCGCGTCAGGAGATGACGCAGGTCGGCGCTTTCCCTGGCCTGTGCCCGCAGGACCGAGGCCGGCAGGACGAGGGCCGATCCCGGAATCTGGACGAACACCTGCCAGGCGCAGGGCGCGTCCGCCATGAAGGGCGCCAGCCCGGACATGCCCTCGGAACCGACGACTGCGGTCTCCACACTCTTCCCGTCGGAGAAGATTGTCAGGTTGCAGAGCTGGGCCGACAGGGGGAAGTGGATCTCCTCCACCTCGGACTCCTGCTCGATCAGAACCTGGCCCTTGCGAAGGTCCACCTCGCGCATGCGTGGAAGCAGGGCCGCGAGGTCGTCCGGCCCGATCGCGGACAGGAATCTGTTCTTCAGGATGGTGGTCATCAGGGAGTCCTCCGTCCCGGCCGGGACGGAGTCGGTAAAGCACGTGTCCTTCATGGGTTGCCGGGCGCCATTCCGTGCAGGCTGAACACATTCCGGGAAGGTCCGGAGCGACCCTCCGGCAGACCCGGCAGGCTCAGCAGCAGGACGTCGTCGCTTTCGTCCACGGGCGGCATGCAGACCAGGCGTGCCGCGCATGCTCCGGACCGGAGCCGGAGCTCCAGTTCGGCGGTCGAACCCGCGGCGGCGAGGCGTTTCGCCAGCCGCTTGCCGGCCTCCTCTGCGGCGCGCCCGGACCGGAACACCATGGGATTGTCAGCGCCAAGGGTCTCGACGGCCCATCCGTCGCCCAACGGTTTCACCAATATCCTTTCCATCGCAAACTCCACCTTTGGCTCAGCGGCCGGCCATGTAGGTCGCGGCTGCGGCCACGCAACCTTCGCCCGTGCGGCGTCCGGGAACGCGATTATCCGTTCCCGGTGCAGGCGTAAGTCCGGATATGGACAGAGGCGGCGGCGGGTCGAATTATCCCGTCGCGGGTGGGGCCTGACCCTCGTCGCTCCAGGTTATTTCGGCGCGTTCGGCTCCGTGGCGCGCGACCAGTTTCGCCGGGCGGCCGCGGATCCACAGGCGGTCGCATTCGATCGCCCGCCAGCCCTGCGGCAGGACGACCGGACGCGCGGGCCATTCGGACGGCTCTGCGTCTGAAACCTTGATCCCCGGAAAGCCGAACATGAGGCCTGTCAGGAAGCCGCCCATGTTGGCGAAGAAAGGACCGGACGCGACGCCTTCGGACGGCAGGTCGATCCGATATTCAAGCGTCTGCTGGAAGCGCCCGTACTGGTACAGGCCATACCCTTCCTCGAGCAGCTTCAGCGAGAGGGCGCGGTCGCCCGCCCACGCCGCCCACGTCCCGTACAGGGCCGGCAGCATCGGCGATCCGACGTAGTCCTTCCAAAGGCCGAGATAGAATTTGAGCGTCTTCTGGGCCGTCTCTTCGTCGATGTCCGCCCAGTAGGGGAACAGACCCATGAGCGGAGAGGGCGTGGCCCCCTTTTCCTCTGACGGGCGGTAGCCGTCGTGCGAGGCGATGACCCCGTCCGAACGCATGGGCAGACGCAGGCGGTGCGCGACCCGGCCCCACGCCGCAGGGGGCGTCAGACCTCGCAACTTCGCCGCCGAGATCGCCCGCGCCAGAACGATGCGGGCCGCCATCAGGGTCATGGCGTCATTGTCGTCCGTCTCCTTGCGCTCGGCCGGTCCGCCGCCCTCGCGCAGGGCGTATCCGGATCGCGTCCGGTCGACCCGATCCACGAACCAGTCGGCCACCCCCGACAGCACGGGCCAGGCCGCCTCCCTGACGAATTGCTCGTCTCCCGTGACGTCGCCGTACCAGGCGAACGCCCGGGCCACATGCATGTTGATGTGATCCTCGCGCGCCGCGGCTCCCGCGCCGCCGGGCGCCGCTTCCTCGCCCCGCGACGGCCCCGCCTCCCACGGAAACTGCAGCCCGAGCCGCCCCAGCATCTGCGCATTGCTCCGCGCCGCCGGCAGCCCCCGCGTCCGAAAATCCAGCATCGCCCTCGCCGCATCAGGCTGGCTGAAGGTCAGCGGCGGAATGGCGAACGCATCGACGTCCCACATCACATGGCCGAAATAGTAGTGATAATCCCGCCATGTCGCGAGGCCGTAGATCGAGGTCGACGACGGCGACGCAGCATGCACCGAGGTGTTGAGATAGAAGAAGGCGGCGTCCGCCATCGCCTGCCACTTCGGCTCGGCCCCGACCAGGCGGATGCGGCCCTTCCACAGATCCCGCCAGACGGCGCGGTTGCGCCGGCGAAGTTCGTCGAAACCGACATCGTTCGCCGCGGCGATCATTCGGACCGCATGCCGCTGCGGCTGGTGGTGCATGACGTCGGGCACCAGACTGACCATCTGCCGGAACCGGTAACGCCGGCCCTTGCGAGTTCGCTGGGTCCATGTCGTGGAGAGCGGTCCGAGTGCGTCCCAGGGCTCCTGGGTGCGGGCCGCCTCGTGCTCGACCGACGTCATGAGTGCGAGGCCGCACTGACCCATCGCGCCTTCGGATTCCCATAACAGCGAGCCGTCGCACACCGGTTCAAGCTCACCGGGAGTGTCCAGGCGCCGCTCGACCTGACGCCCCCGCACCTGGGTGCTGTCCAGTCGCGCTCTCACCATCAGATCGCAGGCCCCGTCGACCTCCACGGTCAGTTCCTGGCACACGATCGTGGGGTGGGTGCGGCTGGCCAAGGTGACCACCTCGACGTCGGCGCGGCGCTCGCCGATGCGCACCGTGAGGCGACTGGTCAATTCCGCCGTCTCGAAATCGTAGGCCTGGTCGACCGGTTCGACCGAGCCCGGCTGGTCGGAACTCCACAGACCGTCGATCGCGATATCGCCGCTGAGCGGATAGGGCGTCGCCACCGCCGCCTCGATCCGCTTTTCGTGGTGTTCGCCAACAAAGCCGCTGACAATGCACATGCCCGACTGGAGGGGATTTTCCCGTACCCGCAGACCGATCAGTCCATTCGATACATAGGCGGGCAGGGCGCGTCCGCGGGCGCCGCGTTCCACCGGCGGGCTGACGGGTCTGGATGTCATGGGTCCCTCGCGGATCACCTGGGCGCATCTCGCGCCGGGCGGGGCCCTAACGAGCGGCCGCGCCGCCGGTTTCGTTCGTCATTGGACAGAGGCGTATGAAAGCGCTTCAGCGTCGGCTGACGTAGGGCGAGCCGGCTATGTGAAACCGCCAGGGGATGTCGATCGCACGGCTGATCCCGATCCTTGGCCCGACGGCGAGCGGGCCCGCAAGACCACGCTGCAAATCGAATGGGGGGTCGAGAAGGGACGCGCCGTTCAGGCTCCCATCGATGGCCAGCGCCTGACAGATCTTGCCAGGACCGGAGCACAACGCCCTGAGCCCTGCCGTGCCCCGCCGGGAGATCATCGTTTCGAGGCCAAGCGTCGGTTCAAGCGCGCGGATCAGGACCGCGCTGCCGTTCCCGCATGTGAAGTTCAGGCACCAGTGCAGGCCGTATATCCGATAGACATAGGCCCTCCCGGCCGGGCCGAACATCGGAGCGTTGCGCGGCGTCAGCCCGCTGAAACTGTGCGAGGCCTGATCGTCGGCCGCGTAGGCTTCGGTCTCGACGATGCGGCCGCCGACGCCGTTCACCGCCAGCAGACAGCCAACCAGGTCGCGGGCCACGGCCTCGACAGGTCGTTCGAAGAACTCGCTGTCCGGATGGATCTCCTGGCTCGTCATTGGCGGGAACATGCACCGTGCGCTGCGGTCGCGACACCCTCGGCGACCGGGATCGTTCCGCGGTCGGGTTCTCCCGGGCAATGAAGGATTTGCGACACAGGAACCGCCGGAGCTCTCTGGCGCTTGTGGTGTCCCGCAACTGGTTGATCAGGAAAACGTCGTGACTCTCGAACAGGCGCTGTGGATTCTGGTCCCGGCCGCGGTCGTCCTGGCGGTCGTGCTGCTCATGGGCCGAACGCGATCGAACCCGGCGCTGTCGCACACCCGCAAGGCGCCGCCGCCCCCGGGCCTTTGATCGCGATGGAGACGACCATGGCCAGGGAAGATGTCGCGCCTTCAGCCGGCGCCGCAGAGCAGATTTCATTGGCGACCCCGAACGTGTGCCTGCACGGCGAAGTCAACGAAGCGATGCTGAGTCAGTGGATCGAGCTGACACTGCCGCTCCGCGGAGGAAGCGGGCCGCTGGTTCTGGAACTCAGCACCGTCGGCGGCGATGCGGAGGTCGGGCGACGGATCGCGGACGATGTGCGCCTGCTGCGAGAGGCCGGGTGTGCGACGCGCTTCGTGGGCAAGACGATGATTTATTCCGCCGGCGCGACCATCATGGGCGGCTTTCTGCGAAGCGAGCGCTGGCTCACGCGCGACGCGGTGATCATGGTCCACGGCCGCAAGCTGTCAAAGTCCCTGAATTTCGAAAACGCGCTCCGGGCGGAGCGCCCCGGGGTCGAGGCGCTGTTGGCCGAGATTGACCAGGGCATCGAGATCGAACGGGTCGAGTTCGCCAAATTCATCAAGGGCAGCGATGTCGCAATGGACGAGATCGAGCGCCGGACCATCGCCAATTGGTACATCCCCGCCGACGAGGCGCTGAAGCGCGGCCTGATCGCCGGAATCCTCTGATTTCACCCTTTTTCCCGTGCCTGGGCGTGTTTGCGCGACCCACTGAAAGTTCTCATGCCCCTCCTGTCTGTTCTCCGGTTCGCCTTCACCCTCCTGTCGCTTCTCATCCTCGCCCTCGCCGGCTGGCTGATCTGGTCCTGGCTGGAGGGCGTGACGACGGTGGAGGAGGCGGGCCGCGTCTATGAGGTCAGGCAGGACTGGCGACTGTGGACGGCCGGGGCCTTGCTGGCCTGGTCGCTGCTGGGCCGGTTCGTCGTTCGCCTGTTCCTGGCGCAAGCGGATACCGACCCCTCGCGGCCTGAGCGCGGGCCGGGCCAGACCATCCAGAGCCCGACCGGCTCGTCCCTGTTCGTCGAGACTTCGGGGCCCGTCGCGGCCCCGACGATTGTGATGACCCACGGCTGGGGGTTGGACGGCACCATCTGGTACTACGCACGGCGCGACCTTGGCGGCCAGCACCGGGTCGTGACTTGGGATCTGGCCGGGTTGGGCCGGTCCAGGGCGGCGAAGGACGGTGTGTCGCTCGAAGCTTTCGCAACGGATCTGCGCGCTGTGATCGAAGCGGCGTCGCCTCGCGAAAAGGTCACCCTCGTCGGGCACAGCATCGGCGGAATGACGATCCAGACCCTCGCCCGCGACCATCCCGACTTCTTCCGCGAACGCATCAGCGGGGTCGTGCTGCTCAACACCACCCATACCAACCCGCTCCGCACCATGGTGTTCAGCCCCCTGATGCGGGCCTTGCAGAAGCCGGTGCTTGAGCCCGCGATGCGGCTCGCGGTCCTTCTCCAGCCCGTGCTGTGGCTGGCGGCCTGGCAAAACTATCTGAGCGGCGGAACCCACTGCGCAATGCGTTTCGGTTTCGGCCGGTTTGTGACGCGTAGTCAGCTGGACCACAGCGCCCTTCTGACGACGCGCAATGCGCCAGGTGTTCAGGCGCGAGGCAACCTCGCCATGTTCCACTGGGGCGCGACCGACAGCCTTCCGGGCATTGACGTGTCCACCCTCGTCCTGGCCGGCGATCTGGACATCGTGACCAAGGTCGAGGCCAGCGAGACCATTGCAGACCTTATCCCCGGCGCCTCGCTCCAGATCGTCGAGGGCGTCAACCACATGGGCTTCCTGGAGCTGGCCGAGGCCTACAACAGTACGATAGCCGCCTTTGCGGCCCCTGAGGCTCGGCCCGCGACGTCGGGCGTGGCCATCTGAGGGGGACCCGCTCGCCTCGCCAGCCCGCTCGCCGCTCCGAACAACACGTGTCCCTGATGTCCGAATTCGGACAGACTCCAGGTCATCGACCGCGCTTCACTGGTTGTAATCATGGAATGGAGGGAGACCTGACCTACTTTTGCTTTATCGAGTCATCCATCCTGTCGGTTCCGCACATGGAGCCGCTGGCTGCCGATGACCCGCATACTGCGAAGATTGAAGCGGAAGCTTTGCTGATGCAGCACGGCAGCGGCTACGCCGCCCACGTCTTCGAGGGCAATCGGCGGGTCGGAACGGTCCGTCGGGATCGCGACCCCTCCGACCGAGCGTTGGATCAGACGGGCTGGGCGTGAGCCGTTTGACGCGGCCAGGCGTTCCCCAGACCTGCGCATGACGGCGTTGTGAAAACCCCCGGGACGACAAGTTCATGAAGACCTTCCTGCGAGACAACGGTCTGACGCTGACGCTCCTGTTGCTGTTCGGCGTCAGCGTGGTCGGTCAAGCTGCGACCGGGTTCGCGGCCGAGAACGCAGAACTGGCCGACCATGGCCAGTCAATAGTTGATCTCGGGAGCTACCTGATCAGCGGCGCCTTCCTCTCTTCCCTGTTCGAAAACTGGGAGAGCGAGTTTCTGCAGATGTGGGCGTTCGTCATGCTGACGGCCTATCTGTTCCAGCGCGGTTCGCCGGAATCCAAGGATCCGGACGGGCCGGCGCCCCAGGATCGCGATCCCGCGCTGGACGCGCGCAAGGCCGGCGCTCCCCTGCCGGTACGCCTCGGCGGGTTTGCGCGGATAGTCTACGCCCACTCCCTCGGCCTCGCGCTGTTCCTACTCTTCATCGCCTCGTTCGCGCTGCACTTCGTGAACAGCGCCCGGCTCGCGGCAGACGAGGCAAGGTTGCACGGCGGGGCGTCGGGCGGCCTGCTCGCTCATATGGGCGAGGCGCAGTTCTGGTTCGAAAGCTTCCAGAACTGGCAGAGCGAGTTCCTCTCCACGGCAGTGCTGATCGTGCTGGCGATCTTCCTGCGCGAGAGGGGTTCGCCGGAGTCCAAGCCTGTCGGCGCTCCCCATGCCGTGACGGGAACGGACTGACGGCGACCTGATCCTCTGCGATCAGCCCTTGGGGGGTCTGGCTCCGTCCTGATGCTCGCCGGCCTCGGCGGTTCTCTCTTCGAGGTCGAAACGGTCGCCGCTGGACAGCACATGCATGCGCACATCGAACATGGACAGCGCCCGATCCCGCCCGGCTTCGGCGATGTTCGAATGGGTCGCGCCCTCGCCATCCACGACATAGGCGGCGCCGCTGCCGATGACCCTGAACCTCCGCCCGGTGACGACGATTGCGGTGTCTTCATCAATCCCGATGCCGAGAATGCGCGGGTTGTGGGCGACGGCGCCCAGAAGCCTCCCGTACCGACCCCGCTCCGCGAAATGCTGGTCGATGATGACGTTCGGCACCAGGCCCAGGCCGGGAGCCATATGCAGGTCGCCGATCCGGTAGGACTCGGAACTGGCTCCCTTGACCAGCATGGTCTCGCTCATCACCGATGCGCCGGCTGACGTTCCCGCAATGAGGCCTCCGGCCTGGTGCAGGGCACGGATACGGCGCTCCAGGGGCGTGTCGCCTATCTGGCTCGAGATGCGCAGCTGGTCTCCGCCGCTGAAGAAGACGCCCGCGGCGCCCTCGAGGATGTCCAGCGTCGATCCCGTGAGACTCTCCGACCGGTCCTCGACATACAGCTCGACCAGATCGGTCACGCCGATGGCCCCGAACGCCTTCTGATAGCTCTCGAAATAGCCTTCCGGTTCATGGGACGCGACGGTGGCGATGACCAGCTTGCCGCCGTTCAGATGCCGCGCGACCTCCTTGAGAATCACCCGGTCGCCTTCCTTGTCCTCATGTCCGCCGATGATGACGAGGGGGCCGGGGGATTCAGCCATGCGGCGGCTCCAGAATGATGTCGCGAACAGGGGAGGGGTCTTGCGATGAGGACGCGGGCCGATAGTCGAGGACCTGCCGCCAGACGGCGTCCACGCGCGTCGGGGTCAGGATGACGAGGTCGCCGGGCCGGGCCATCCGGAGGCAGACGCCGACCGCGTCTTCCTCGCGAAAGACGCCCTTGATCCGGGCGGGGTCGAAGCCGCCGTGCAGGGCGCCTTCCGTCATCATGCGGATGACTTCGCCGGCCGGCCGGCCCCGGTTGTCGGGCGTCTCGCGGAAGACGAGCTGATCGAAGTACTCTGCCCCGATCTCTCCCATGGCGAGGATTTCCTCGTCTCGGCGATCACCGGGCACGCTGAGCATGGCGATGCTGCGGGATGCTTCGGGCTTGATCGCCATGACCATGCGTCCGAGGGCGCGCAGGCCCTCGGGATTGTGGGCGTAGTCCATGATGACCTTGAAGCCATGGTCGTCGTGGACGTTCAGGCGGCCGGGGTTCTGCTCATAGGTCGAGCGGAAACTCATCAGGGCGGCGCCGATCGCGCCGGGAGCGACGCCGGCGGCATAGGACATGGCCGATGCGGCCAGGGCGTTCGCGACATTGAACGCGGCCTGTCCTTCGAGCGTCGCGGGGATATCGCGGGCGAAACACACCGGCAGGGCCCGCCCGCCGTCATGCAGGACGATAGCCCCCGTCGCCTCGTCGTACAGACAGGCCAGACCGCCGTCGGCAATGTGCTTGAGCAGGAAGCCGGGCGCGTCCTCGCCGCCGCGCATCGAGAACCAGCAGATGCGACCGCCGGCGTGCCGGGCCATACGGATGGTCAGCGGATCGTCGGCGTTCAGCACGCTGGTCCCGCGTCGCGGCACGCTTTCGGTCACGACCGACTTCACGGCGGCCAGATCCTCGAGTGTGTTGACGCCTTTCAGGCCGAGGTGGTCGGGCTGAACATTGAGCACCGCGCCGACGTCGCATCGGTCGAAGGCCAGCCCCTCGCGCAGGATGCCGCCGCGGGCGCACTCCAGGACCGCCACGTCGACGGTCGGGTCGCGCAGGACCATGCGTGCGCTCTTCGGACCGCTGGCGTCGGCGGCGTTGATCCGCTCGTCGCCTATGTAGACGCCGCTTGTGTTGGTCAGGCCGACCGTCTGGCCCTGGGCCTTGAAGATGTGGGCGAGCATGCGCCCGACCGTCGACTTGCCGTTGGTCCCGGTCACCGCCAGCACCGGAATGCGGGCGCGCGAGCCCGCCGGGTACATCATCCGTATGATGGGCTCGGCGACGTCACGGGCGGCGCCCTCCGACGGCTCCAGATGCATGCGAAGACCCGGGGCCGCGTTGACCTCGACAATGCCGCCGCCGGTCTCGCGCACGGAGCGCGAGATGTCGGGCGAGAGCATGTCGATGCCCGCCACGTCGAGACCCACGGCCATCGCGGCGCGCCGGGCGATGGCGGCGTTGTCGGGGTGGATTTCGTCCGTCCGATCGATGGCCGTGCCCCCCGAGGACAGGTTCGCCGTCGTGCGAAGCAGGACCATCTGACCCATGGCCGGAACATCGTCGGCGGTCAGCGACTGCTTCCCGAGAATGGCGCGAGCCGCCTCGTCATCCAGCCGGATGCGCGTGAGGCTGTTCTCGTGGCCGGCGCCGCGGCGAGGGTCTGCATTGACCGCCGCCACCAGCTCGGTGACCGAGCTGCGCCCATCGCCGATCACGTGCGCGGGCTTGCGCTCCGCGACGGCGGCGACCTGGCCGTCGACCACCAGAATGCGGTGATCCCGTCCGGGCAACTCCTCTTCGACGATCACGCGCCGGCTGTGCTGCGAAGCCAGGGCGAACGCCTGGAGAATATCAGCCTCGGTCTGCAGACCCGTCGTGACGCCGCGTCCGTGATTGCCGTCCAGCGGCTTGATCACCACCGGGCGTTTGAGCCGCATCGCCGATGCGAGGGCGTCCTCGGCCGTCGTCACGACGACGCCCCTGGCGACGGGACAGCCGATAGCCTCCAGCAGCGCCTTGGCCTGGGCCTTGTCCCCGGCCAGTTCCGCGGCGACGAGGCCGGTCCGGTCGGTCACGCTGGCGCGCAGCCGGCGCTGTCGCGAGCCCCAGCCCAGCTGGACCAGGCTCTGGCCGTTGAGCCGACTGACGGGGATGCCCCGCCTGCGGGCGGCGTTGACGAGCGCCTGGGTGCTGGGTCCGAACGCCGACTTCCGCGCCGACGCCGCGATCAGCGGCAAGGCCGCCTCGCAGGTCGCGGCGCCTTCCACGCCGGGGACCCGGAGCGGGGACACGACCAGGTCGAGGCCCTCAAGACCCTTCAAGGCGGAGGGCAGGAGACGATCGACGATCTGCAACGCCAGCCGGCCGGCGAGAAGGCCGGTCTGCTCGTCCGCATAGGCGTACAGGACGTTGTAGACGCCGGACCGTCCCTTGACCGAGCGGGTCTTGCCGCGGGCCATCGGGCTGCCGGCCAGACGCTGAAGTTCCAGGGCGACGTGTTCGACAACGTGACCCATCCAGGTCCCGTCCTCGAGGCGGCGCACGAAGCCGCCGGGCTCGCCGTAGCAGCAGCCATGCCGCTGCAGGCCCGGCAACTCCGCCAGCAGGGCCGCGGTGAAACCTTCGATGAGATTGGTCGGCCACTGCTCCAGCGCGCCCAGATCGACCTGGATGCGCACCATGGGGCGATGACTATAGAGATGGGGGCCCCGATAGACGCCCGTTTCGAGAACCTTCATTCTAGGCCGCCAGCGATTGCGACGGCTGCTGTTCCATCGTCACGCCCCGGATGAGGGCGCGAACGACGCAGGCGGCGGCGTGGGCGCGCGACTGGGCCGCGCCTGTCACGAGGGGCGTATTGTCGTGACGGCTGCGAATGGTCCATGCCCACTCGCCGTGCCGTTCCTCGATACGCCACTGATATCCCGAGTGATCGTTCATTCCAGACTCCCTGTCGGCCCCGGAACACCCGCGCCGCATGGCAGTTCCTGTGTCCGAAATCCGACAGAAAAATTCTCTATAATCAGGTGGTTGCATGTGGAACCATCGCCGTAGCCGCGGTTTATCAGGGCCTCCACAGGGGTCTGCAGCCATGAGCATCCAATCTTCGACTGCGCGCGTGACCAGCGAAATCGCGGACGTCGTCGGCTTCCATCAGCGCCTGTCCGAATGGAACGCGCGCCGTCTGGCGCCGTCGATTCCGCACGGCGGCTGGATGGCCGACGCCAGGGAAGACGCGGAGATGACGCTTCTTGAAGGCGCCTTCGTCGAGCGCGCCCGTGCGGACGCCGCGCCCTGGCTGAACGACCTGCCGACCAGCGTAGACGGCTTCATCACCTGGTTCGAAAATCTGAAGGGCGGCGGGCCCGGCGAGGGCGATCCGCTTTTCCCTTGGCTGGCGGAGGAAGCGACGCTGGATCAGATGCGGTGGTTCCTGCTGCAGGAAGTCGCGGGCGAGGCCGGTTTCGAGGATCTGGTCGCCTATGCCCAGGTCAAGATGCCGACCCGCCCCAAGCTGGAACTGGCCCGGAACTACTGGGACGAGATGGGGCGCGGCAACGAGGCCGGCATGCACGGACCGATGCTGGACCGACTGGCGGATGCGCTGGACCTGCACCCGACCATCGCGGAGACGGTCTGGCCGTCGCTGGCGCTCGGCAACACCCTGGTGGCCTTCTCGACGACACGCCGATACGCCTACCACGCGCTGGGCGCGCTGGGGGCTGTGGAGTTGACCGCGCCCTGGCGCGCCGCCCATGTCGCCGCTGGCCTCAAGCGGCTCGGCGTCGGGGTGGAGCGCAAATATTTCGCCCTGCACGCCACCCTCGACGTCGAGCATTCCCGCACCTGGAATGAAGAGGTCTTCAAGCCGCTGGTGGCGGAACGCCCCGAGTGCGTCCGCAGTCTGGCGGAAGGCGCCGTCATGCGCCTGATGGCCGGCGCACGCTGCTACGAGGCGTATCGCGCGCACCTGTGGGGCGCCGAGCCCCTCCTGCGGTCCGCTTGACAGTCGCGTTGACCTACGGGCGGCAGGTCGAGGACGCCGCCCTGGCGGACCTGCTGGATTACCTCGCCGCCCGGAACTACGCCTTCGTCACGCCGACGGCCGGAACGCACGGCCGCGGCCGGGATCGCGGACTGGCCGGGGAGGACAGTCTCCGGGACATTTTCGGGTGGAGCCGGCCATTCACCGCAGACCAGATTGATCCGGCGCTGCTCGCCATCATCCGGCGTGCGCGCATCGTCGAAGAACAGGACGACAGCCTTCGCCTGACCGTGCGCGTCAGCACCGTCGACAGACGCCTTTACCTGCACTCAGCGCCCACCCGTTCCGCCGACGCGGTCTTCCTCGGCCCGGACAGCTACCGGTACGCCCGCTTCCTCCGTCATGCTCTGGGCGAGGCGCCGCCCTTCTCCCAGGCCCTCGATATCGGCACAGGCGCGGGGGTAGGGGCCTTGACCCTCGCGGGCGGTTGGCCGGGCGCGGCGGTGACGGGGTCCGACATCAATCCGCAGGCGCTTCGCCTCGCGCGGATCAACGCGGCGCATAATCGCGTTGCGGTGACCCTGGTGGAGTGCAGCGGCCTGCCGGCGCAGCCTCGTCGCTTCAACGTCATCGCCGCCAATCCTCCCTATATCGCCGGGGCGATGAAGCGGACCTATCGTGATGGGGGCGGGCCGCTGGGTGCGGGTCTCGCGCTGGACTGGGTCGCAGCGGCCCTGCCGAGACTGACGTCCGGCGGACGGTTCCTGCTCTACACCGGGAGCGCGATCGTCCAGGGCGAGGATCTGATCCGGACCGAACTTGAGCGCCTCTCATCCCTGCACGGGTTTGCCCTGGAGTATGACGAGATCGATCCCGACGTGTTCGGTGGAACGCTGAGGCAAGAGGCGTATCGCGACGTCGAACGGATCGCCGCCGTAGGCGCCGTTCTTCTCGCCCCCTAGCCCCAGGGCTTCTGATAGGTTTCCGCCGCCGCCGTTCGCCGATGGACGATGCGGCCGATGGCCTCAAAGGCCACTTCTTCGGCCAGGTAGCCGTCCCGGGCCTGGCCGATTATGGTTTCGATCTCGGCGAGTTCGCCAGCGGCGGAGCCCGACATATTCCGAGTGTTCTGGTCCGGCGTGCTCATGCGTTTCTCCTTGCGTCTCCAACGCCGCGTGCGGGAAGGCGATCCATTCCTCACCGGTTCAGAACGCATCCGCCTGGACGACCGGCTCCTCCATTCTGAACGACAGCCAGAGCGGGAGCAGCTGATAGAGGGCGGCGAAGGCGAACGTCAGATAGACGAGCCGGCCAGGCAGGCTCGTCGATCCGACGAGGAAGGACACCAGGTCCTCTCCGAGCCAGGACACCATCCCCCAGTTAAACCCGCCGATAATCAGAATGGTCAGAGTAACGAGATTGACCGACTTCATGTCCAGTCTCCTTCCGGCGAGGAAAAGACAGTTCTTCCGGTCCGGTTCCTGTGTTGAATTCTGGACAGTCGCCCCGGTCAGTTCAGTCGATCGATGGGGAGGCTGAGGGCCTCGACGGCGTCGGCCACGGCTTCCGGCGCGAAGTGGTGGGCCATGTGCCCCAGCCCCGGCAGCCAGGTGAAACGGCCGTTCGGGAGAAGGGCGGCCAGGGGCCTTCCATGCCGGGCCGGATTGACCACCAGATCGCGGTCTCCCTGCAGGACGTGAACCGGAGTCTGACATCCGTCGTAGGCGGTCGCGGCGCCCATGAGGCTGCTCATCATCATCAGGGCGTCGTGGCCATCGGCCCGGACCTGGCTGTAGCCGCCGGCCAGGGCGAAGGGGAACTGATCTTCGAAATCGCGGGTCATCGACTGGGGCAGAAACATGCTCCGCCACATCACCGGCAAAAGCACGGCGTCGGCCATAACGGACATGCCCGCGAGCCATGCGCCGGACACCGGCCACGCCCGCGGTCCCAGCAAGGCCACCTCCAGCCGCGGTTCGGGGAAGGCGATCGGCGCCAGGGCGACGACGCCGGCGACCTTTTCCGGGGACAGGATCGCCATGGCCATGGCCACTGCACCGCCAAAGGAATGGCCCACGACCACGGGCCGCGAGATGCCGAGCCTGGACATCGCCGTAGTGATCAGTTCCGCCTGCCGCCACACCGAGCCGGTCGTCGCGTCCTTGCCGCTCTCTCCGTGGCCCGGCCGGTCGAAGGCCGTCACCTGGAACCGGGGGGAGAGCGTCGGGCCCAGACCGGCGAGGCCCTCTTCAAGCGTGGTCAAGGCGCCGTGGATGTAGACCACCGGCGGTCCCGAGCCCGTCTGGGCGTAGGCGAGGGAGACGCCCTGGGCGTCGAGTGTTCGGCGAGCATGTTGCATCGCAGCATAGCGAGCGGCGAGGGTGAATGTTCCGCCCCGATTTCTTTCGCATTCGAAAGGCGAATTACTGCAAAGGTTTGGCCAATCCAGTGTCCGAATATGAACACAGGAACTGACTGACCTCCAGAGACCTTGCCATTCCATAGTTTCAACTGGTCAGGTTTCCCGACATGTTCATGCACAACAAGCGCCTCATGTACACGGTGCGCGTCGCGGAGCCGAACCCCGGCCTTGCGACGCTGCTGCTTGAACAGTTCGGCGGCCCCCAGGGCGAGCTGGCCGCGGCCATGCGCTATTTCACACAGGCACTGGGAGAGGAGGATCCGGGTCGCAAGGACATGCTCATCGACATCGCCACCGAGGAGCTCAGCCACCTTGAGGTGATCGGCTCGATCGTCTCGATGCTGAACCGCGGCGCCAAGGGCGAACTGGCCGAGGCTTCGAAGACCGAGGCGGAGCTCTACATGTCCCTGAACAACCAGGGCGAAAGCCACACCACGTCGATCCTGTACGGCGGAGCGCCGGCTCTGGTGAACTCGGCCGGCGTGCCGTGGACCGCAGCCTACATCGACTCCATCGGCGACCCGGCCTGCGACCTCCGCTCGAATATCGCCGCCGAGTCCCGGGCCAAGATCGTCTACGAGCGGCTGATAAACGTGACCGACGATCCCGGAATCAAGGAGGCCCTGGGCTTCCTGATGACCCGCGAGGTCGCGCACCAGAAGTCGTTTGAGAAGGCCCTCTATTCGATCGAGCCCAACTTCCCGCCCGGCAAGATCCCCGCCGATCCGGCCTTCTCCGACAAATACTACAACATGTCGCAGGGCGAGGGCGACGCGCGCGGTCCCTGGAACGAGGGCGAGCAGTGGGAGTTCGTCGACAAGCGCGACGACCAGATGGCGGTCGACGGCGGCGACGGAACGGCCAGCGTCAAGCTGAACGCGGCGCAGAAAAAGGCGGTCGGCGCCATGGCCAAACGCCTTGCGTCGGATCCCGAAAGCAATCCCGTGACGGGCGCCGATCTTGGCGCCGGCCCGGGCGCGGGAACCACGACGGCGATGAAATGACCGGGCGGGCCGGCGAGGATTCTGCTTCGCCGGTCCGGTGCGGCGTGTGGCGCATGACGATGGATGTGATCGGATCGCTTTTCGGCGCGCCGCGTCGTCTTCCTGCGCCTCCGCCCGGGGGCCAGGGTGAGCCTCAGGCTGGTCTGCTCAGGCGAGGCCTCCGCCTGCCGCGGTGATGACAGACAGGCTGGCTGCCAGGTCCGCCGCCTTGAAGGGTTTCGCCAGGCGGGGCAGGGTCGGGGGCAGTCCTTCCACCTCGGCGTAGCCCGACACGATCAAGGTCGGAAGATCTGGCAGGATATCGCGTATCGCGTCGACCAGATCGACACCCGTCATCCCCGGCATCAGGTGATCCGTCACCAGAACGGCGGGGCGGAGGCCGTCCCGGACAACGGCCATGGCGACCTCTGCGGATTCGGCTTCGCGGACGTCATAGCCCAGGTCGATCAGCATCGCGGCCGTACTGGTCCGAACGCCTTCCTCATCGTCGACAAGGAGAACGAGTCCCCGGGCGCTGTAAGCAGGTCCGGCGCGCCTTTCGACCGGCGCGTTTTCGACTGGTCCCGTACTCACCGGCAGCCAGAGCCTGACATTCGTACCCAGATCCGGCCGGCTTTGCATCGTCAGCGCGCCGCCCAGCTGGGCGGCCAGACCGTGGACCATCGACAGCCCGAGACCGGTGCCCTTGCCGATGCCCTTTGTCGAGAAGAACGGTTCCACAGCTCGCGCCAATGTGGCCTCGTCCATGCCGGTTCCGGTATCGGCGACCGACAGGCAGATATAATCCCCCGCCCGGAGTTCCCCCTTGGGCCGGCTGACCACGTCCCGCATGACCGTGATGCGCAGCACGCCGCCGGTCGGCATCGCGTCCCGGGCGTTCACTCCCAGGTTCAGCAGCGCCATTTCCAGCTGGTTGGGATCCGCCCTGGCGGGCGGCAAGTCGTCAGGAACGCTGATCGAGATCTGGATCTGGGGGCCGGTCGTGCTGGCGAGCAGATCGGCCATGCCGTTCACCAGATGTCCCACATCGACGGCGCTGGGTTGCAGGGGCTGCCGGCGAGCGAACGCGAGGAGGCGCTGGACCAGGGTCTTGGCCCGGTCCGCAGACTGCATGGCGCCGGCGATAAGGCGCTGTTCGCGCTCGTTGCCCAGACCCCGGCGCTGAAGCATGTCGAGCCCGCCCACGATGGGCGTGAGCAGATTGTTGAAGTCATGGGCGACGCCGCCCGTCAGCTGGCCCATGGCGTCCATCTTCTGCGCCTGGCGCAGCGCGGCCTGGGCGCCTTCAAGCTCGGCGGCCGCCGCCTTCTCGGCCGTCACGTCGCGTCCCACGGCGTAGAAGACGTCGTCCTCCGGGACGAGGGTCCACGAGATCCACCTCCAGGACCCGTCCGCGTGCCGGATCCGGTCTTCGAACCGGGTCACGGTGTCTCCGCGACGCAGCCGCTCCATCGTGGCGGCGACTGCGGCCTTGTCGTCCGGGTGGACGGTGTCCCGGAAGGGCGTCGCCAGCAGCGACGCCTGATCCCGTCCGAAGGTGGTTTCCCAAGCCGGGTTGATGATCTTCAACCGGCCGTCGAAGCCCACGGTCGCAAACAGATCGCGGCTCATCTCCCAGACGCGGTTCCGTTCGGCCGTCTGCCGGACCACCTTCTGTTCCAGCTGTTCCGCGCTCGCACGCAGCGCGGCTTCGGCGTTGCGGGCCGCAGTGACGTCGTGGCCCTCGACGAAGATGCCCGTGACCTTGCCGGTCTCGTCCGTCAGCGGCTCGTAGATGAAGTCGAGGAAACGGGTCTCTCCCGCCAGCTGGATCGGGATCTGGTCGGCCACGAACCGTTCGCCGCTGGAATAGACGCTGTCGAGAAGCTCGAAAAAGCCCTGGCCTTCCAGTTCGGGAAACACCTCCCTCGCGGTCCTGCCCACGAAGTCCCGATCCCCGAAGAGGTTTCGGTAGGCGGCGTTCGCGATTTCGAACACGTGCTCGGGGCTTTTCAGAATGGTGATGAAGCCGGGGGCCTTTTCGAACATCAGCGCCAGGCGGTCGCGATCGGCGATCTGGCGACGATCGTTCAGGACCTGCGACGTCGTCTCGCTGCAGGCGCAGAACATGCCCGCCACCGCGCCGCTTTCGTCGCGCACGGGGGAGTAGGAAAAGCTGTACCAGGTGTCTTCCTGGAAGCCGTGCCGGTCCATGACGAGGTGAAGGTTTTCCGCGAAGGTCGACTCCCCCGCGAGCGCCCGGTCCGCCAAGGGCCCGATATCGTCCCAGATGTCCGCCCACACCTCTGCGAAGGGCCGGCCAAGGGCGGTCGCATGCTTCTTGCCGAGGATCGGCGCATAGTCGTCGTTGTACAGGAAGGCGAGACTCGGGCCCCAGGCCACGAACATCGGATATCGGGAACTGACCATCAGGGCTACGACCGCCTTGAGGGATTCGGGCCAGGTTTCGGGCGATCCGAGCGGCGAGGCGGACCAGTCGTGCGCGCGCATAAGCGCGCCCATGTTTCCACCGCCGGACAGGAAACCAGTCGCCATGGGATGTAACCGCTCAGACAAGGACGCCCCCTCCGCAGGACATCGCCAACGCATGGGCGCCGGTTAGGTTACGTCGGGAAGGGACGGCGACCGAAAAGCTCGAAATCGGACACAGGAACCCTCGGCCGGGCAGGGCGCTTGTTCAGGGTGGCGAGGGATGCATCCCTCGATCGTCAACTGCTCCACCACCCGCGAAAACTCAGCGCGCGGCAGACCTGTCGCTTGCGAGGAGATGGCGCGCCTTCAGCACGGAGACTTCCCCATGACTGACACCCCCACCCAGCGTCCCGACAAGGACGATGATCACTCCGGCAGCGGGGTCCGGCGCCCCGATCAGGGCGGGACCAACCAGCCCGGCCAGACGCGTGAAGGCCCGGCCAGCGGGGGAGAAGGCGCCGCCGGAGCTGGCGGTAGCGACGGCTTCGGGACCGGCTCGTGAGCCTGCGCCTGTACCGGGTGACGCTGGGCGAGAACGGCGCCGAGACCCGCGCCGTCCATGTCATGTCCGAAACCGATGTTCAGGCCGGCGACGCGGCGGCTCCCCTGATGGATCCCGGAGAGTCCATCCTTGCGATCGAGGAACGTCACGACGACGGATCGGCCGTGGTCGACGGCCCGCCGGCCCGAACCCAGGCGGAGGAACTGGCCTCGGTCACGCCGGGGGCCGCCGCCGTCTCGAACGGATCCTGATCATCCCTGACAAGTCGGTGGCGAGGCGGGGCGTTTTGGTACGGTGTCCCCGGCATGGTCGCCCCGCCGATCTGTCGAGGGAACGCAAGAAACGTGAAAACCAATGGAACAGCCGACGTTCCCGTGTGGGACGAACGCCATCTTCGCCTTGGCGTGACCGCGGCGGGCGTCGCCCTATGGGCATGGAACGTCGACACGGACCGGCTGACCATGGACGACAGCGGCTATGGCCTGTGGGCGATCCCCACCGGGTCGCCGGTGACGTTCGAGGACCTTTCGGCGAACATTCACCCCGCCGACCGCGACCGCGTCCGCGCCGCCTTCGCCGCGACCCGGGGCATCGTCGGCCCATACGAGATCGACTTCCGCATCCTGATCGGGGACGAGGTCCGCTGGATTTCCGCGCGCGGCCGCGGCGATGACGAGGGCATCGTCGGACGGGTGATGTACGGCGTCTTCCTCGATGTCGCCGGCCGCAAACAGGCCGAGGAGGCGCATGAACTCCTGGCCGGCGAGATGAGTCATCGGGTGAAGAACCTGATCACCATCGCCGGCGCCCTGACGACGATGACGGCGCGGTCCTCCGAAACGAAGGAGGACATGGCGCGGGAGCTGACCCAGCGCCTGACGGCCCTGGGGCGCGCCCACGATCTGGTGCGCCCCGTGCCCGGTCAGACGGAGAACGCCGCCCTGCTCGGCGATCTGATCTCGGTCCTGCTCACGCCCTATGACGATCTGGGCGCGTTCAGCGGGCGGATTCGGGTTTCGGTGCCGCGCATGGGCATCGGCGAAGCGGCCGCCACCAACCTGGCCCTGGTCCTGCATGAACTGGCGACCAACTCGGTCAAGCACGGCGCCCTGTCGGCCGACGCGGGGCTGCTGGACGTGGCGTGCCTGATCGAGGGCGACGAAGCCGTCATCGTCTGGACCGAACGAGGGGGCCCCGCCGTCAAGGCGCCGAAGGCGGGCGCAGGCTTCGGCAGCCGGCTGCTGGATCGCATAATGAGCCGGCACTTCAAGGGCGCGGTCGAATACGCCTGGCCGGTCGACGGCCTGATCGCGACCCTGCGCATCAGGACCGAGAAACTAGACGCCTGAGCCCGCTCTCGGGCTAACGCGCGCCCGGGTGCGTGGCGGACAGGGTGGGATTCGAACCCACGGTAGGCTCACACCTACGGCGGTTTTCAAGACCGCTGCCTTAAACCACTCGGCCACCTGTCCGTGCCTGTTGAGCGGAAGGGCCGCATAGCGCCAAATCTCCCGTTAACCAAAGCGGAAATGTCTGTCGCCATGCTTCCAGCCTTCAGGGGCGGGGCCATGGCCGGAAGAATCACCATGAAACTGGTCCGGGGCGCGCTGGCCTCGGGACTGCTGTCGCTTCTGGCCGCCTGCGCCGGCGGAGCACGGCCCGACGTCGGCCGGATGCCGGTCGTGACCGATCCCGCGCCGATCGTTTCGGGGACGATGCGGCCGTACCAGATCCGCGGACGGTGGTATCAGCCCGCGGAACAGCCCGGATACGACGAGACCGGCATGGCCTCCTGGTATGGCGACCAGTTCAACGGCCGTCCGACGGCGACGGGCGAACGGTTCGACATGCACGCCCTGACCGCCGCCCACAAGACGCTGCCGCTGCCTGGACTGGTGGAGGTCACCAACCTGGCCAATGGCCGCCGGATCGTGGTCCGGGTGAACGACCGCGGGCCGTTCGTCGACGGGCGGATTATCGACCTGTCGCGCGGTTCGGCCGAGGCGCTGGGCATGCTGCAGGCGGGCGTGGCCGAGGTCAGGGTGCGGTATCTGGGCCTTGCGCCCCGTGTGGGCGGAGGGGCCCCGCTGCAATACGCCAGGACCGCTCCGGCCGCGGCGCCGCCCGCGCCCGCGTCCTATCCAACGACGCCGCGGGCCTACGGAAGCGGAGCCTACTGGATTCAGGCCGGGGCCTTTTCGGACCGGCAGGCGGCGCGACGCGTCGCTGAACGGCTGGGCGACCGCGCCACTGTCGACGTCGAGGCCGGCGGCGGCGTGGCCCTGTTCCGGGTCCTCGTGGGGCCATGGCCCGACGCCGACGCCGCCGAACACGCCCGGCAGGCCGTCATCGCACGCGGATACGCCGACGCCCTGTTGATATCGGCGCACTGAGGCTTGCGAACCGGGCGGGCGCCGCCATTGTGCGCCGGTGACCCATGGCAGATTCATTACGTTCGAAGGCGGCGAGGGAACCGGCAAGTCGACCCAGGTCGCGCGGCTGGTCAAACGCCTCCGCGCGCGTGACCTCGAGGTCGTCCAGACCCGCGAGCCGGGGGGATCCGCAGGGGCCGAGGACATCCGCAACATCGCCCTGAACGGCGACGCAGAGCGCTGGTCGCCCATGACCGAGACCCTGCTGATGTTCGCCGCCCGCAGCGATCATCTGGAGCGCACCATACGGCCCGCGCTCGGGGCGGGGCGCTGGGTCGTCTGTGACCGGTTCGCCGATTCCAGCCGCGCCTATCAGGGCGTCGGCGGGGGGACGCCGGCGGCGTTCATCGAGGCGCTGGACGCCGCCATCGTGGGTGAAACCCAGCCGGACCTGACCCTGGTGTTCGATCTGCCGGTCAGCGTCGGCCTGGAGCGCGCCTTCGGGCGGGGCCTGTTCGAGACGCGCTTCGAGTCCAAGGGACTGGAATTCCACGAACGGCTGCGGCGGGGCTTCCTCGACGTCGCGGCGCGCCATCCGGAACGCTGCGTCGTCATCGACGCCGAGGGCGATCAGGATGCGGTGGAGGCGCGCGTCTGGGCGGCGATAGAGGCGCGGCTGCTGTGAGCGAGCATCCGCGCGACCGGTTCGACCTTATCCCGGACGCCGCGGCCGAGGCCTCGTTCCTCGACGCGTTCGACAAGGGCCGGCTGCATCACGCCTGGCTGCTGTGCGGGGTCGAGGGGTCGGGCAAGGCCACCTTCGCCTATCGCGCCGCGCGCCGACTGCTGGGGGCCGCGCCCGATCCGTCGCGGGGCCTGCTGGGAACCCGGCCCGACGATCCCGTGGCGCGTCTGGTCACCGCCCAGTCCCATCCCGATCTTCTGGTGCTGGAACGCGCCGTCGAGGGCGGCAAGACGAAGAAGTCGATCTCGGTCGATCAGGCGCGCGACCTGCCGGAGTTCTTCTCCAAGAGCCCGTCGCAGGCCCGCTATCGCGTCGCGATCATAGACGCGGCCGACGACCTTAATTTGAACGCGGCCAACGCCTTGCTGAAGGTGCTGGAGGAACCGCCTGAACGCGGCGTGCTGTTCCTGGTCACCCACGCGCCGGGGCGGCTGCTGTCGACGATCCGCTCCCGCTGCCGGCGGCTGGCCTTCCCCGTCTGGCCGCTGCACGCGCTGGAAGATCTGGTTCGCAACCAGACCGGGGTCTCGTCGGGCGAGGCGGCGCGGATTGCAAACATGGCCGCGGGGTCTCCGGGACAGGCGCTGGCTCTGGCGTCGGGCGCGACCCTCGAAGCCGACCAGCTTGCCCAGGCCTGGGTTGCGGCTCCGGCCGTGGATCGCGCCGAGGCCCTGGCCGTCGCCGACAAATTCCGCGGCGCGGAGGGACAGGAGCGGTTCGAGACCCTGATGGACCGGCTGATCGCCGCCGTGAAGGTGCGGGCGCTGGAGGAGGGGGCGTCCGGCGCCCGCTGGGCCGAGCTGTGGAGCCGCCTGTCCGAACTGCCCGACCGGACCGCGGCAATCAATCTGGATCGGGGGGATGTGCTGGCCGGGGCGCTGGCCGACCTGCAACGCACCAAGGCGGGCGGCTGATGCTGATCGACAGCCATGTGAACCTGCATGCGCCCCAGTTCGACGAGGACCGCGACGCTGTTATCGCCCGGGCCCGCGCGGCCGGGGTCGGGCTGATGGTCGAGATCTCCGACAAGCTGTCGACCTTCGAGGCCACCCACGGGCTGGCCATGGCCCATGACGACATCTGGTGCACGGTCGGGGTCCATCCGCACGAGGCGAAGGACCATGCCGATCTGACCGCGGGGCGGCTGGCCGAGCTGGCCGGGCGCGACCGCGTGGTGGGGATCGGCGAGTGCGGGCTGGACTTTCACTACGACCTCAGCCCCCGCGATATGCAGGCGGCGGTGTTTCGACAGCATATCGAGGCCGCCCGCCTGACCGGCCTGCCGCTGGTCGTCCATACGCGCGAAGCCGACGATGTGATGGCGGCCATCCTGACGGAGGAACAGGCGAAGGGACCGTTTCGGTTCCTGATGCACTGCTACACCAGCGGTCCGGAACTGGCGGAAAGGGCGGCGGAATTGGGAGCGTGGTTCTCGGTGTCCGGGATCGCGACTTTCAGGGCGGCGGGGGATGTGCGGGAGGTTATCCGCACCATGCCGGCCGATCGCATCATCATCGAGACGGACTGTCCCTATCTGGCCCCCGTGCCGCATCGCGGCCGGCGCAATGAACCGGCCTATGTCGGCCATGTGCTGGACGCGCTGGCGGACATCCGCGGCTGGACCCGGGCGGAGGCCGAGGCGCGCACCACGGACGCCTTCTTCGCCCTGTTCGACCGCATTCCCCGACCGGAGGGCGCATGAGCGAGCCCGGCGAGCTTGAAATCGTCATCCTGGGTTGCGGCTCGTCGGGCGGGGTGCCGCGCGGCGACGGCGACTGGGGCGCCTGCGATCCGGCCGAGCCGAAGAACTATCGCACCCGCTGTTCGGCGCTGGTCCGGCGCCATGGCCCGGGCGGCGTGACCAGCGTTCTGATCGACACCTCGCCTGACCTCCGCGCCCAGATGCTGGCGGCGGGGGTTCGGCACGTCGACGCCATCCTCTACACCCATGACCACGCCGATCAGGTTCACGGGATCGACGACCTGCGGGTCTTCGCGATGCGTACGCGGCGACGGATTCCGGCGTGGATGGACGAGGCGACGCGGAAGGCGCTGACGGGACGTTTTCCCTACATCTTCAAAAGCGAGGAGGGCTATCCGGCCATTCTGGAGGAGATGATTCTTCCGCCGCATGGACAGCGTTGGGCCGTCGACGGCGCGGGCGGCGAGGTTCCGGTCGTCACCTTCGACCAGGCGCATGGTCCGATCCGGTCCGTGGGCTACCGCATCGGCCCCGTGGCCTATTCCAGCGACGTGTCCGATCTGGACGAGGCGGCGCTGGACGCGGTGCGCGGCTGCGACCTCTGGATCGTCGACGCCCTGCGCTGGACGCCGCATCCGACCCACGCCCATGTCGAGAGGACGCTGGACTGGATCGCCCGCGCGGGTGTGAAGCGGGCGGTGCTGACCAATCTGCACATCGATCTGGACTACAACGCCCTCAAGGCCGCCGTGCCCGCCCATGTGGACGTGGCCTTCGACGGCTGGTCGGCGCGCCTGCCGCTGGATGGAGCTCCCCCGACATGAGACGCCTGTTCGCCGTTGTCTGCGGCCTCGCCGCCCTGACCCTGTCATCGGCCGTCCTCGCCCAGCCGGCGCCGGTGGAAGGGGATTTCCGGACCGCCGATTTCGCCCTCGCCGGCGGCCAGCGGATCGCGGAGTTGCGCCTGCACTACCGGACGCTCGGAGAGCCTCGCCGGGGCGCCGACGGCCGGGTCGAGAATGCGATCCTGCTGCTGCACGGCACGGGCGGGACGGGCGCGCAGTTCCTGTCGCCCCAGTTCGCAGGCGAGCTGTTCGGGCCGGGCCAGCCGCTGGATGCGACGCGCTACTTCATCATCATGCCCGACAACCTCGGCCATGGCGGCTCGACGAAGCCGTCGGACGGGCCGAGGGCGCGGTTCCCCGAATACGGCTATGCCGACATGGTCGAGGCGCAGCGGCGGCTGCTGGTCGACGGCCTGGGCGTGGATCGACTGCGGCTGATCCTGGGCACTTCGATGGGCTGCATGCACGCCTTCGTCTGGGGCGAGACCCATCCGGACTTCGCCGACGCCCTGATGCCCCTGGCCTGCCAGCCGACGGCGATCGTGGGGCGCAACCGGCTGTGGCGGACCATGCTGAAGAACGCGATCCGCAGCGATCCGGCGTGGCGGGGCGGGGACTATGCCGAACAGCCGCGGGAGGGCCTGCGCGAGGCCGTGGATCTGCTGGTGCTGGCGGGGAGCGCGGCCATGCCGATGCAGCATGATCTGGCGACGCAGGAGGCGGTGGACGCCTATGCGGCGGCCCAGCAGGCGCGGCGGCTGCCGACGCTGGACGCCAACGACCTCTGGTATCAGGTCAACGCTTCGCACGACTACGATCCCTCGAGCGGGCTGGAGCGGATCACCGCGCCGGTGACCTGGATCAACTCGGCCGACGATTTCATCAATCCGCCGGAGCTGGGGCTGTCGGAGCAGTTCGTTCCCCGGATCGCCGATGTGCGGTACCGGCTGATCCCCAACAGCGTGGGCGGGAAGGGGCACGGGACCCATACCTGGGCGGTGTTCTGGAAGGATGATCTGATCGAGTTGCTGGCGCGGTCGGAGCGCTAGAGGGCTGCGATCGCCGAGGGCGGGGCGCGGTGGCGCCAGGCGCGGATCAGGGCGTCGCGCAGGGTGGCCTCGTCGACGGCGGCCATGTGCACGAGGGTCGAGCCGCTCTTGCCCCAGCCGCCGGGGACCGGAGAGAACATCGTCGGCTCGGCCTCGACCAGCATGGCCTGCTCCTCGGGCCTGAGGATCACCATGCCGGCGTCCTTGTCGGGATGCAGGCTGGCGAAGATGCGGTTGCCGACCCGGAAGTCGGTGCGACCCATGTGCGCGCCCTCGACGGCCTCGGGGAGGCTGAGGGCGACGCGCGTGAAGTCGTCGAGGGTCATCGGGCCAGCAGCCTCGCTGCTTTCGGCGCAAAATAGCTGAGGACCCCGGCGCAGCCCGCGCGCTTGAAGCCGTGCAGGGTTTCGAGGATGGCGCGGTCCTCGTCGAGCCAGCCGTTGGCGATGGCGGCCTGCATCATCGCGTATTCGCCGGAGACCTGGTAGGCGAAGGTGGGGACTTTGAAAGTCTCGACAACCCGTTGAACGATATCGAGATAAGGCATGCCCGGCTTGACCATGACGGCGTCTGCCCCCTCGGCGATGTCCATGGCCACCTCGCGCAGGGCTTCGTCGGAATTGGCGTAGTCCATCTGGTAGGTCTTCTTGTCGCCGGTCAGCTGTTTCGCCGAGCCGACGGCGTCGCGGTAGGGGCCGTAGAAGGCCGAGGCGAATTTCGCCGCGTAGGACAGGATCAGGGTGTCGTGGAAGCCGTTGGCCTCCAGCGCCTCGCGGATGGCCTGGACGCGGCCGTCCATCATGTCGGAGGGGGCGACGATGTCGGCGCCCGCGTGGGCCTGGATGAAGGCCTGTTCGGCGAGGCGTTCCAGGCTGGCGTCGTTGAGGATGCGGCCGCTCTCGACAACGCCGTCGTGGCCGTGGTCGGTGTAGCAGTCCAGGGCGACGTCGGTCATGACGCCGATCTCGGGCGCGGCGTCCTTGATGGCCTTGATGCAGGCGGGGATCAGGCCGTCCGGGTCGGTCGCGCCCGTGCCGATCGCGTCCTTGATGGCCCCGTCGACGTTGGGGAACAGGGCGACGACGGGAATGCCCAGATCGCGGGCCTCGACGGCCGCCTCGGCGGCGGCTTTCGGCGACAGGCGGAAGACGCCGGGCATGGAGGCGACCGGCTGGCGGTCCTCGGCGCCGTCGTGGACGATCAGGGGCCAGACCAGGTCGGCGGGCGTCAGCGTCGTCTCGGCCACGAGCCGGCGAACCCACGGGCTGCTGCGCAGGCGGCGGGGGCGGGCGTAGGGGAAGGCGGCGGGGGCGAACGGCTGGGTCATGCAGGCGTCATAGGCGGCTTGGCGGCCCGGGAAAACAGGGGCGAGCGAATCCCGACGGCGCCGGCTTTGCCGCGTCGGCGAAAAACACGGTCCGGATAGTCCGGATGGTCCGGACGGCGAGGTCCTGCGACCCTGCCGAAACCCTTGCCGGGCCGGCGTTCCGATCCTGACGGCGCCGGCTTGGCGGTATCGGCGGAAAACAGAGTCCGGATGGTCCGGATGGTCCGGATCACGGGACGGATGAGGGCGCACGGCGTCATCGGGACACCCTTGCATGGCGCTACGTCAGAAACGGACGCGGGGTTGAGGGTGACGGCGCGCGAGGCGTTGGATAGAAGCACGGCCAGCGGCCCGCCAGAGGCCGCCCACGACCCGGGAGCTTTCATGGACTTCGCCCTCAACGACGACCAGCGCGCCATTCAGGACGCCGCCCGGCAGTTCGCGGAGGCGGAACTGGCCCCGCACAGCGCCGAGTGGGACGAGACCAAGCATTTCCCGGTCGACGTCATGCGACACGCGGCCGAGATGGGCTTCTGCGGCATCTACACCGGCGAGGAGCACGGCGGAATGGCCCTGGGCCGCGTCGAGGCGGCGGTGATTTTCGAGGAGTTGTCGCGCGGCGACGTGTCGACGGCGGCCTTCATCAGCATCCACAACATGGCGACGTGGATGATCGACAAGTTCGGCTCCGACGACCTGCGCGGCCGCTATGTGCCCTCGCTGGTGACCATGGAGAAGATCGCCAGCTACTGCCTGACCGAGCCGGGCTCGGGGTCGGACGCGGCGGGCCTGCGCACCACGGCGACGCGGGACGGGGACCACTGGGTGCTGAACGGCTCCAAGGCCTTCATCTCGGGGGCGGGGACTTCGGACGTCTATGTCGTCATGGCCCGCACGGGTCAGGACGGGCCCAAGGGGATATCCGCCTTCGTGGTCGACAAGGATGCGCCGGGCCTGAGCTTCGGGGCGCAGGAGAAGAAGATGGGCTGGAACAGCCAGCCCACGGCCATCGTCGCCTTCGACGACTGCCGCATCCCCGGGGCCAATCTGCTGGGCAAGGAGGGGGACGGCTTCCGCTACGCCATGATGGGTCTGGACGGCGGCCGGTTGAACATCGCCGCCTGTTCGCTGGGCGGGGCGCGGCTGGCGCTGGAGGCGGCGCAGGCCTACGTCACCACGCGAAAACAATTCAGCAAACCCTTGTCTGACTTCCAGAATGTCCAGTTCAAGCTGGCCGATATGGCGACCCAGCTGGAGGCGGCGCGGCTGCTGGTCCTGCGCGGGGCCTGGGCCATGGACACGCGCCATCCGGAGGCGACGAAATGGTGCGCCATGGCCAAGCGGTTCGCGACCGACGCCTGTTTCCAGATCGCCGACGAGGCCCTGCAACTGCACGGCGGCTATGGCTATCTGAAGGACTATCCGCTGGAGCGGATCGTGCGGGATCTGCGGGTGCACCGCATCCTGGAAGGCACCAACGAGATCATGCGGGTGATCACGGCGCGGGAAATGCTGCGGCAGTGACCGAGCTGATCTGTGACCGCGAATTCGGCGGGGTGGTGATCGACGGAATCGAGCGCCGTATCATCGTCGAATGGTTCAAGCCGGTTCGGGAGCGGGGCGACTGGCGGTGTGACTGGACGATTCATCGACCCGACCCGGCCGCAGAGGCGCTCAAACGGCATTCCTTCGGTGTCGACTCGACCCAGGCGTTGCTTCTGGCGATGGGCATGGTCGGAGAGATCATCCAGCAGGAATATCCCGACGCGTTCTGGCTCGAGGCCGGGCACGGTCTCGGCTTGCCGAACCTGGGCGGTAAAGAGCGCGACCCCGGCTGACAGGGCTCGGCTTCCGTGCTGATCTTCGCGGAACGGGAGGGTGTCATGTCAAAACTGCTGTGGGTGTCGCTTTTCGCTGTTCTGCTCGCCGCGCCTGCGGCCGCCCAGGATTCGCAGAGCGACGAGATCGTCGTCACCGGCTCGCGCGCCATCGAATGGGATCCGGACGAGGTGCCGGTGATCCAGCTGGAGCGGCGCGCCGACAATCTGGTCGTGGCCGTGCGGGTCGTGAACGACACGCGTGACGCCGCCGGCCGTCGGGACGAGATCACCCGGACCTTGCGCGCCATGGCGCGGGCCGCGGCGGCGCGCGCCGACATCGACCTGTCGATCGAGGACGACGGGACGCTGGTTCCGCTGACCGAGGACATGATCTCGACCCTGACGCTGGGGATCGATCCGGGACGCAGCGACACCAGCGTCGCCAGCCTGGTAGTGAAGACGCCGATCCGGGCCGACGACACGCTGGACGCGGCGTCCGAGCGGGTCGAGGCCTTCGTGGAGGGGATCGACGCGGTCGGCCGGTCGCTGGCCGATGTCAGTGGCGACTGGCAGCTGACGGTGATCAATCCGGCCCAGTATCGCGCCCCGATCCTGGCCGCGATCGCCGCGGACGCCCGCACCACCTCTGCGACGTTCGGGGAGGGCTATGCGGTGAATGTCGAGGGGATGTCGAACCGGGTGACCTGGCGTCAGTCGGGCCCGCTCGAACTGTCCCTGTTCATTCCCTATGAGATGACGGTGACGCCCCGCCCTTGAGGCTGGACCGGGACGGCGCCGCTTCGTACAGGCAGCGCATGAGCGATTCCGAAGTCCTGACCCGTGTCGAATCCGGCGTGGGCCGCATCACCCTGAACCGGCCGAAGGCGCTGCACGCGCTGAACCGCGGCATGTGCGAGGCGATGACGGCCGCGCTGCTGGCGTGGCGCGGGGACGAGGCGGTGAAGTCCGTGCTGATCGACCATTCGGGCGAGCGCGGCTTCTGTGCTGGCGGCGACATCCGGATGATCGCCGAGAGCGGGGCGGGGGATGCGTCCGAGGCCAGGGCCTTCTTCCTCAGCGAATACCGGCTGAACCACCTGATGTTCGAATATCCGAAGCCGATCACGGCGATCGTCGACGGGATCGTCATGGGCGGCGGGGTCGGCATATCGGAACCGGCCGAGGTGCGGATCGCCACCGAGCGGACCACCTACGCCATGCCCGAGACGGGCATCGGCCTGTTCCCCGACGTGGGCGGCGGCTGGTTCCTGCCGCGGCTGCCGGGGCAGACGGGCGTCTGGCTGGCGCTGACCGGGGCGCGGCTGAAGGCGGCGGACACGGTCTTCCTGGGCATTCACAGCCACTATCTGCCGAGCGACGCGGTGGAGGCCTTCAAGGCCATACTGGCGGCCGACCCCGCCCATCCGGCCGATGTGGCCGACGGGCTGGAGGCTGACCCGGGCGAGGCGCCGGTGGAGGCGCATATGGAGGCCATCGACCGACTGTTCGCCTTCGACACGGTCGAGGCGATTTTCGAGGCGCTGGAAGCCGACGGATCGGAATGGGCCCTGGCCCAGCTGGCCGTGCTGAAGACCAAGTCGCCGCAGTCGATGAAGGTCACCCTGCGCCAGCTGCGGACCGGGGCGACGCTTCAGACCTTCGCGGAAAACATGGCCATGGAGTACCGGCTGGGCGGCCGGGTGGTGCGCAGTCATGACTTCCAGGAGGGCGTCCGCGCCGTCATCGTCGACAAGGACAATACGCCGAAGTGGTCGCCGGCCGATCTGGCCGGGGTGACCGACGCGACGCTGGATCAGCTGTTCGCGCCGCTGCCGGCCGACCGGGAGTGGTCGCCTCTGCCCTGATCCCGGGGAGGGGGACCTTGCATCCCGGCCTGTCCGGCGCATAGCTGGCGGCCGCGACATGGAGGGTGGTCATGATCAGGACTTTGGGATTGGTGCTGGCGGCGGCGGCGGCGCTGGGCGGCTGCGCGATGGGCGGCGACGCGGTCGTCGTGTCAGGCAGCGACGTGCGGCCGAATCTTGAGGCGACCTATGCGGCGGCGGTAGCCGATTCCCGGCGCCTGCCCGAGGAGGTGGCGCGCGATCCTTTGCGCAAGCCCGCCGAGATGCTGGCTTTCGCCCGGCTGGCCCCGGGTCAGGCGATCGCCGACATCCGCCCCGAAGAGGGCTATTTCACCCGGCTGTTCGCCCCGACCGTCGGGCCCGAGGGCCACGTCTACGCCTTCGTGCCCAATCAGACGGCGTCCCGCGAGAACGGGTTCGCCGACACGATGGCCGCAACCTATCCGAACGTCAGCCGCGTCACGGGCGCGCTGGAGGAGATGACCTTCGACCGTCCGCTGGACGTCGTCTTCATGGGGCAGGAGTACCACGACTTCGTCATCCCCCGGTTCAACGTCGACGTCGCGCGCATGAACGCCGCCGTCTATGCGGCGCTGAAGCCGGGCGGGCTGTACGTCATTCTGGATCACCAGTCGGCGCCCGGCGCGGGCGTGTCGGTGGTGGGCACGCTGCACCGGATCGAGGCGTCCGCCCTGCGGGCGCAGGTGGAGGCCGCGGGCTTCATCTTCGACGGCGAGAGCACGGCTGTCGCAAATCCGGCGGATGATCACAGCCTGTCGGTGTTCGACCCGGCCATCCGCGGTCGCAGCGACCAGTTCGTCTATCGTTTCCGCAAGCCGGGCTGACCGCCAGCCGCGCCCGGTCTAATCTGCACTGTCCGCGCCGTCAGAGCGCCCTGGGAGGTTTCATCATGCGTCGTTCCCTCTTGCTGGCCGCCGCCGCGGCCGTGATCCTGACCTCGACCGGCGTGGCGGCCGGCCCGTCCATGCAGGACCCCGCCAGCTACGCCGCCGTTCTGGCGGATGCGGGCCGCACGGCCGAGGACCGCGCGCGCGACGAGGCGCGCCATACCGCCGAGACCCTGGCCTTCACCGGAGTCCGCCCGGGCGAGAAGGTCGCCGACATGATCATCGGCGGCGGCTATTTCACCCGCGTCTTCGCCGCCGCCGTCGGGCCCCAGGGCCATGTGACCGCCTGGCAGCCCGAGGAGTTCATCGCCTTCCAGGCCAGCTATGGCGACAGCCTGACCGCGGCGGACGCCCTGCCGAACGTGGACGGCGTCCGTTCGCCCATCGGCGCGCCCGGCTTTCCGGCGGGACTGGACCTGATCTTCACCGCCCAGAACTACCACGACCTGCACCTGCAGCCGTTCCCGACGGACACGGCGGCCAAGGTCAATGCGGCGGCCTTCGCGGCCCTGAAGCCGGGCGGCCGCTATGTGATCATCGACCATGACGCGGCGGCCGGCTCCGGCCTGTCGGCGGCGCACACCCTGCACCGCATCGACATCGAGGCGGTCAAGCAGGAGGTCCAGGCGGCCGGCTTCCTGCTGGACGGCGAGAGCGGCGTCCTGGCCAATCCGGAAGATCCGCGCACGGCCAACGTCTTCAATCCGGCGATCCGGGGGCGCACCAGCCAGTTCATGCTGCGGTTCCGGAAGCCGGGCTGACCGGAATTCCGCCCGGCGCCGCTGGCGACGGGGCGGGGGACGGGCTAACGCTCCCGAAAATGACTCGGGAGACGACTCCATGACCCTCAAGATCGCCTTCATCGGCCTCGGCAACATGGGCGGAGGCATGGCCGCCAACCAGGCGAAGGCCGGCAACGCCGTCGCGGCCTTCGACCTTTCGCAGGCCGCGCTGGACCGGGCCGCCGCCGCCGGCTGCACGCCGGTCGGGTCGGTGACCGAGGCGGTCAAGGACGCCGACGTGGTCATCACCATGCTGCCCGCCGGGCCGCATGTGCTGAAGGTCTATTCGGAACAGATCATCGGCGCGGCGCCGACCTCGGCCCTGCTGCTGGACTGCTCGACCATCGACGTGGACACGGCGCGCAAGGTGGCGGGGCTGGCGAAGGAGGCGGGCTACGCCTTCGCCGACGCGCCGGTGTCGGGCGGGACGATGGCGGCGGACGCCGGGACCCTGGCCTTCATGGTCGGCTGCGACGAGCCGGACTTCGCCCGGATCGAGGCGGCGCTGGAGCCGATGAGCCGCGCCACCTTCCGCGCCGGGGATCACGGAGCGGGGCAGGCGGCCAAGATCTGCAACAACATGATCCTGGGCATCACCATGCTGGGGACCTGCGAGGCCATCGGCCTGGCCGAGAAGCTGGGGCTCGATCCCGTGAAGATGTTCGACATCGTGGCCAAGTCGTCGGGCCAGAGCTGGTCGGTGACGACCTATTATCCGTGGCCCGGCCCGGTGCCGACCGCGCCGTCGAACCGCAACTACGACGGCGGCTTCGCCACCGCCATGATGCTGAAGGATCTGAAGCTGGCGCAGGACGCGGCGGCCAAGGCGGGGGCGTCGACGCCGCTGGGGGCCCAGACCGAGGCGCTGTTCCAGATGTTCAACGGCCTGGGCTACGGCGGCCGCGACTTCTCGGCCATCCTCCAGATGCTGCGCGGCAAGCTGGACGAGCTGCCGAAGACTTGATCCAGCTCAAGGCGTCGCACGGACGTTTCACGGATCGTGGCGCATGCGCACGATCGAAACTGAGAACCGTTATCATTTAGAAGGTTGCGACGATTTAGCGGGTTACCCCGATAGACTTTCGCGGCCTCGCGGCGCAAATACCGGGCGATCCGAAGAGACCGCGCGAGTGACAGGGTTGTTCGACTACAAGGCCGCATTCGAGACCGCCGTGGAGCAGGTCAAGGGCGAGGGGCGCTATCGCGTCTTCGCTGACCTGAAGCGCGTGCGCGGCCAATTCCCGAAGGCGATCCGCCGCCGCGCGGACGGGACCGAGCAGGACGTGATCGTCTGGTGTTCGAACGACTATCTGGGCATGGGTCAGCACCCGGTGGTGCTGGACGCGATGCAGGCCGAGATCGATGCGGTCGGCGCGGGCGCCGGCGGCACGCGCAACATCTCGGGCACGACGCGGTCGGCGGTCGATCTGGAAACCGAGCTGGCGCACTGGCACCAGAAGGAAGCCGCGCTGCTGTTCACCTCGGGCTATGTGGCCAACGAGGCCACGCTGACGACGCTGCAGCGCATTCTGCCGGGGCTGATCGTCTTCTCGGACAGCCTGAACCACGCCTCGATGATCGCGGGCATCCGCAACGGCGGCTGCGAGCGGCACATCTACGCCCACAACGATCTGGAACATCTGGAGGCCCTGCTGGCCGAGGCGCCCGTCGACGCGCCCAAGCTGATCGCCTTCGAGAGCGTCTATTCGATGGACGGCGACATCGCCGACCTGGCCGGGACCATCGCCCTGGCGAAGAAATACGGCGCCATGACCTATCTCGACGAGGTCCATGCGGTCGGCCTGTATGGCGCGACCGGCGCCGGCGTGGCCGAGCGGGACGGGGTGCTGGACGGGATCGACATCGTCGAATGCACCCTCGGCAAGGCCATCGGCGTGATGGGCGGCTATATCGCCGCCGACGCCGTGATCGTGGACGCGGTGCGCAGCTGGGCTTCGGGCTTCATATTCACCACCAGCCTGCCGCCGGCCCTGACCGCGGGCGCCCTGGCCTCGGTGCGCCACCTGAAGGCCCATCCGGAGCTGCGCGAGGTCCATCAGGAGCGCGCCGCGACCCTGAAGGCCCGGTTCGCCGCCGCGGGCATCCCGGTGATGGAATCGGTCAGCCACATCGTGCCGGTGTTCGTCGGCGATCCGGTGCACGCCAAGATGATCTCGGACATGCTGCTGGAAGAGCACGGCGTCTATGTCCAGCCGATCAACTATCCGACCGTGCCCAAGGGCACCGAGCGGCTGCGCTTCACGCCGTCGCCGAACCACACCGACGCCATGATGGATGACCTGGTCCGGGCCATGGACGCCCTGTGGACCCACTGCAACGTGGCGCGCCTTCCTGCCGTCGCCTGACGACAGCCTCGGCGAGGTCATCGTCGAACTGACCCGCAACGGGGCCTATCTGAAATGCTCGGCCGTGCATGTGGCGACCGGCCGCGAGGTCAGCGCCGTCGGCCCGGCCAATGATCCCGGGGGCGTCGAACGCGTGGCGATCGCCAAGCTGAGGCGGGCGCTGGAACGCTGACAGACTGCTGACAGCTCCTGACATCGGTGGAAGATAATCTGGTCCGACAAGCCAGAGGAGTTGCGCCATGACCCTGACCGCCGCCTGTCACTGTGGAGCCACGAAGATCACCCTGCCGGGGCCGCCGGCCGAGGCCAAGACCTGCAACTGCAGCTACTGCCAGCGCACCGGCGCCGTGTGGGGCTATTATGCGCCGGAGGACGTGAGCATCTCGGGGACCGAGGATCGCGTCTATTCGGTCACCGGGCTGAACCTGCACCATTTTTGCGGGGCCTGCGGCGGCAATACGCACGGCCTGTCGCCCGACAGGGCCTCGAAATACAACAACGACGGCACGTTGAAGCCGGGAGAGGCGGAGGGCGTGCCCGATCGGCAGATCGTGGCCGTGAACCTGAACATGGTCGACGACCTGGATCTGTCGGGGATCAAGGTGACCGCGGTCGATGGACGGAACAGCTGGTAGGCGGATGCGGGGTGCGGACAGCGTCCGGCCCCCAGATGTTGTGGTCGGCGGCGCAGGGGCCTAGATAGATCGCCTTCCGTACCGCCACGCCTGCATCGGGGAACCGAGTGACCGCCTTCACCCACGCCGACTATTTCTCGAAGAGCCTCGCCGAGGCCGATCCCGACATCTTCGGCGGGATCCAGGGCGAACTGGGCCGCCAGAAGGAGCAGATCGAGCTGATCGCCTCCGAGAATATCGTCTCGAAGGCGGTGCTTGAGGCGCAGGGCTCGGTCCTGACCAACAAATACGCCGAGGGATATCCGGGGCGGCGCTACTACGGCGGCTGCGAATATGTCGATGTGACCGAGGACCTGGCCCGCAGCCGGGCGAAGCAGTTGTTCAACTGCGCCTTCGCCAACGTCCAGCCGCACTCGGGCGCCCAGGCCAACCAGGCGGTGTTCCAGGCCCTGCTGACGCCGGGCGACACCTTCCTGGGCATGGATCTGGCGGCCGGCGGCCACCTGACCCACGGCTCTCCCGCCAACCAGTCCGGCAAATGGTTCCGCCCCGTGACCTACAAGGTGCGCGAGGACGACTGCCTGATCGATTACGACCACGTCGCGGAAATGGCGGAGAAGGAGAAGCCCAAGCTGATCCTCGCGGGCGCCAGCGCCTATTCGCGGCATATCGACTTCAAACGCTTCCGCGAGATCGCAGACTCGGTGGGGGCCTATCTGATGGTCGACATGGCCCACTATGCGGGCCTGATCGCCGGGGGCGTCTATCCCGATCCGCTGCCGCACGCCCACGTCGTCACCACGACGACGCACAAGACCCTGCGCGGGCCGCGCGGCGGGATGGTGCTGTCGAACGACGTCGAGCTGGGCAAGAAGATCAACTCGGCGGTCTTCCCGGGCCTGCAGGGCGGGCCGCTGGAGCATGTGATCGCGGCCAAGGCCGTGGCCTTCGGCGAGGCGCTGAAGCCCGAGTTCAAACTGTACGCCCAACAGGTGGTGACCAACGCCCAGGCCCTGGCCGCCGTGCTGGTCGAGCGGGGCGCGGCCATCGTGTCCGGGGGCACCGACAGCCATCTGATGCTGGTCGATCTGCGGCCGAAGGGCGTGACCGGCAAGGCCACCGAGGCGGCGCTCGAACACGCCCTGATGACCTGCAACAAGAACGGCGTGCCGTTCGACACCGCGCCGTTCACGGTCACCTCGGGCGTCCGTCTGGGCACGCCGGCGGGCACCACCCGCGGCTTCGGCGTCGCCGAGTTCCAGCAGGTCGGTCACTGGATCGCCGACGTCATCGACTCGATGAAGGGTACGGACGAGGCGGACGCCGGCGTGTCGCAGCGCGTGGCGGGCGAGGTGAAAGAGCTTACACGCCGCTTCCCGATTTACGGATAAATCTCTGATGAAATGCCCTTTCTGCGGACATCAGGACACCCAGGTGAAGGACAGCCGCCCGTCGGATGACGGCGCCGCCATCCGCCGCCGCCGGTCCTGCCCGCAGTGCAGCGGGCGTTTCACCACCTTCGAGCGGGTCCAGCTGCGCGAGCTGATGATCCTGAAGCGCAACGGCCGCCGCACGCCCTTCGACCGCGACAAGCTGGAGCGGTCGCTGAACGTGGCCCTGCGCAAGCGGCCGGTTCAGGCCGAACAGGTCGAACAGCTGGTCAGCCGGATCACCCGTCAGCTGGAAAGCCTCGGCGAGACGGAAATTCCGTCCTCGACCGTCGGCGACTTCATCATGAAGGCCCTGAAGTCGGTCGATGAGGTCGCCTATGTCCGCTACGCTTCGGTGTATAAGGACTTCCGCCACACCGGCGATTTCGCACGGTTCCTGGGCGACGAGGGTCTGGACGAAAACTGATGCGCCCGCGCGTCACCCTGAAGCTGGCGACGTCCCTCGACGGGCGGATCGCCACCGCGACCGGTGAGAGCCAGTGGATCACCGGCGAGGCCGCGCGGCTGGAAGGCCACCGCCTGCGCGCCGCCCATGACGCCATTCTGGTGGGGATCGAGACCGTCCTGCACGATGACCCGGAGCTGACCGCGCGCCTGCCGGGGCGTCCTGTGGACCAGCCGCTGCGCGTGGTCCTCGACAGTCGGCTGAGGACGCCGCCGACGGCAAGGGTCGCGAACGGCGACACCCTGATCCTGACCGTCGCCGAGCCGGCCCCCGTGGGAACGGCCGTCGTCGAACGCGTCGAGGCCGATCATGGCCGCCAGGCGGTCGCCGCTAGCCTTTCCGCGCTGAAGCGCCGGGGGGTGTCGTCCGTGCTGATCGAGGGCGGCGGTCAGGTCGCCGCCAGCTTCCTGCGGGCGGGCGTGGTAGACCGGCTGGAGTGGTTCCGGGCCCCGATCCTGCTGGGCGGGGAGGGACGGCCCTGTGTGGCGGCCCTGGCGCTTGCGAAACTGGCTGACGCCCCCAGCTTCCGGCGCCTTGCGGTAGAGCCTTGCGGTGACGACCTGTGGGAACGCTACGAGAGAGTCCATGATTAGTCGCGCGTCCTTGACCGAAAACCGGCCTCCACTTTTCGGGGACGCGCTCTGATGTTCACCGGTATCGTCACGGACATCGGCCGGGTCCGTTCGGTCAGGCAGACCGAGCGCGACCGCCGCTATGAGATCGAGACGGCCTGGGACACCTCGGGCATCGATCTGGGCGCGTCGGTCAGCCATGCCGGCTGCTGCCTGACGGTCACCGAGAAGGGGCCGGGCTGGTTCGCGGTCGAGGTCTCCGGCGAGACCCTGTCGAAGACCAATCTGGGCGACTGGGCCGAGGGCCATCGGGTCAATCTGGAGCGGGCCGCGAAACTGGGTGACGAGATGGGCGGCCATGTGGTGTCGGGCCATGTCGACGGGCTGGGCCACGTGGTGGCGATCGAGCCGGAAGGCGGATCGCACCGGGTTCACATCGAGGTTCCGGCCCCGCTGCACCGTTTCATCGCGCCCAAGGGCTCGATCACCGTCGACGGCGTGTCGCTGACGGTGAACGGGGTCGAGGGGCAGCGGTTCGACGTCAATCTGATCCCGCACACCTGGGACGCGACCACCCTGGGCGGTCTGAAGGTGGGCGATGCGGTGAATCTCGAGATCGACATGCTGGCGCGATACCTCGCGCGGTGGCAGGAGACGGCGTGATGCAATTGGCCGCGAACATGAACGACAGCCCGATCAGCCCTATCGAGGACATCCTCGAGGACGCCCGCAACGGCAAGCCCTACATCCTCGTCGACGCCGAGGATCGCGAGAACGAGGGCGACATCATCATTCCGGCCCAGTTCGCCACGCCGGACCAGATCAAC